>Ga0116227_10005020_pt1 | contig 28296 bp, 26 predicted proteins | sample S1TSphgellanicum_FD_89693 | JGI IMG/M metagenome (GOLD analysis project Ga0116227, IMG submission 89693) | Host-associated microbial communities from peat moss isolated from Minnesota, USA - S1T2_Fb - Sphagnum magellanicum MG | ecosystem: Host-associated > Plants > Peat moss > Unclassified...
GAGGGGGAGTGTGGTCCCCCCCCTTTTTGTTGGGCCGTTGTGTTGGATGTTGGTGTTGGCCAATTTGGAATGGGGGGGGGGGGGGATTTTACATTATTTTTCATAGGCTACTAGTGGTTATTTTAAATTATTTTAAATTGTTAAATTAATTATGATGAAATAACTTATAATAACATAAAATAAAATAACTTAAGGTATAATTTAAGGTTAGTTGAATAGTTTAATTTAAAATAATTTAAAATAAAAAACTTTTAATAAGCTAGCTAGGATATTTTTAAATAAAATAACATATAATAATTTGGGGTATAATTATTTATGATGACATATAATAACTTAGGGTATAAGTTTGAATAATTAAAGTAGTTTAAAATAATCAATGGTATATCATAAAGTAACATAGGGTATTTAAAACAATAACATAAAAATAAACCTATTTATCACAATAAATCATAATAATGAATTATATCAACTAGTAATCAAACATGGTGTTTACATAATGATATTATGGTGAAATAACTTTAATTAGGGTGAAATCATTAAAGTGCAATGAACTTATTTCATTTTTAAAGTTTGATAGTGATTTAGGCTAATAAACTACACCCCATTTTTGTACTAGTGTGTGAAAGCAAGAAAACAAGATATCTAGAAGGAACCAATCATGTGGAGGTAAAGTAAAGAGGGGTTGTTTATAAGGCTATGATTAAAAGCTTTGGTATCGTAAATAGTGGGAGATAGGATTGTAATGAAAGGAAGAAACTAGAAAATAGGTTAAAAATGAGTTAAAAAAGGGAGTAGAAGGATTCAAAGTTGGAAGAACTACCTTGTAACCTCTCCTTGAAGATGTGAAATGTTTTTGGTGTGTAATGATTTGCCATTTGACACCATGGTAATCATGGCACATTATTTCTTTTCAACACACATGAATGTTAAGAAACTCAAATTAAAAATTCATTTGATTCAATTTGAAATTTTGATTTAATTAAAGACTTTTGAAAGTGAAAATTTTTGTCATTAAAAAAAGATATTTTTACAAAGGACTTTCAAAGGACTCATATATTAAAAATAAATTGATGATAAAAAATATGAGATGATAATAATCTATTAGACACTAAAAAAACATTCACAACTTCAAAAATGTGGATTTTTAAAACTTTGAAAATTCAAAGTATGTATAATTTAAAATTCAAAATTTCAAAACTTCAAGAATGCTTTACCACATACAAATGGGGTGCAATATACATGATGTATTAAACAAAGTTATACTTTATATTACATTAAATTCAAATTTTAAAACTTAACATTTTTTGGTATGATTTCAAATTATCATTATTTTCAAATGAAACATAGAATCTATACATATGTACAAATTCATATTTATTCAAAGATGATTAAGAAAAAAAATTGACTCATTGGGACAATTCCAATCATTTTTTGTAACAAGTTGAAAAAAAAAAATCAATGAAAAATTCATTTGTATAAAAAAATTATTTTGGGGAAAAAAACATGTAGGACTAATGTAAAGTAATGCTTGTGCCTCCTTTGACTTCATTTTGAACCATATGTATAATTTTAGTTGAAGGTCTTAGCTAGTTAAGGAAAGGTAGGAGTAGTAAAGAAGAAAAATAAGGTGTTGGTTATAGTGAATAGGAGAAGAATTACCAAGAAAATAAAAAAGAAACCAAGGAAGAAGTTGCTAGAAAGGAGGATTCTACTAGATCTGAAAACAATTAGGTCATGTTTTTTTGTTATGGTTGCATGATAAAAGAGGGGAAAGAGCGGGGGGGGGTAAATGAAATTTATAAAATAACCAACCAAGAATGAGGGTTGCATTTAACAATCCTTCTTCTTCGGTCTTTGGGGCGATTTGATTTCCCTCTACTGTTTCCTTGTTAGCCTCTTTTATTTATTGCCATCCACCTCCATTTCCTTGTCCTATGCACTAGCTTATGTAAGGTTTACTTCTTTTACACTTCCTTTTCTTTTTGCTTGTCAGCTTGGAATAGCAACCCCTCTAAAGCTTAATAATATCCATATGTTCAAAATTAAAGAAAAATAGGAGAAATTTTAAAGGATCCATGGCAATGTTCCATTCAAAGAGAAACACATGACATTAGGCTAACAAAACTCCCATAGCCTACAAAGTTCAAGAGAAACCCCTTTGTATCATTGCCAACTTTCTATCAATGGAAAATGAAGTGTACACTCCTACCCATTGGTACATGGGTATAACAAATGATCTAGCAATTAGATAATTAGGGGAGTGAATAATTAATTAAGTGGGGATGGGGTGGACGTCAAATTGTAATTGGCTATTGGTGGAAAATCTGGAGAGAACATAAAAGGTTGCAGTTTTCTTATTTTTTCCATCTCTATAATGTAGAAGAAGAAGAAGAAGTGGTGGTGATTATTGGTTTTCTTTTTGAAATTTTTTGTCACTCTTTACGCAAAAAAAAGAGGAAAAAACTGTTTTAAAAAAAAAATTTGAAAAAAAAAATCATAGTTTAAATTCGAATAATTTTTTTGGAAAAATGAGTCAAATTTTTTATGACAAAAAACTGGGAAAAAAAAAAACCCCTGGTGGTGATTTTCCATAAAAGAAGATCAGCCAAATTTGGTGATAGATGAAATATGAAAATTATAAAATTTAAGCATATTACCTAGAGGTAACTAAGGGGTCGGAAATTGGTAGGTATCTAAAAAAGTGGTAGGCACTAAGGGGGCTAACAAAAGCCACAACCACAAACAAACAAATTTAACCTTTTCCACTTTCCTTTCTTTTTATGGATTACGAGGAGGAGGACAAGGACGAGGAGGGCCAGGCCTGTTCCGTCCCAGCCATGGGAAGAGGTACAAAAAAAATGGCCATCATCATCACCATCTCTAGGGAACATTTAGCCAAATATGGCTAAATATACCACAAGATATATCTACACCAGAGTTTTTTAAATATAGCATCATCCTTCAGTACTTCTGGCCTACATACTCTACTGGAACTAAAATATAGCAGCAGTCTGGCTTTTTTTTTCTATTTTTTCTTCATGAATTCTGGCTATTGATTGAAATCCTCCAAATTTTTTATTTGGAAATTTTCATTTCCCAATTTCGCCAGGCGAGAAAAAGGCTGGAAACTTCTTGGGGACAAGAGTAAGGGTCAGACTAAAAGGTCCCTAGAAAAGGCTCTGATTGGGTCCCCTTTCTTACTTTCTTTCTTTCTTGCTTGCTTTCCAGACATTGGGAGGCTATTTGGTTGTGGCCAGCCATACATGCATCCATCCCCAATGCTTTGCTTCTTTAGTGGATCCAACCCAGCAATAACATCAAAAGGAAAAGACTAGAATTACCAGATGCTGCCTGCTGCTGCGCTGCCCCCTCTCCTCTCCTCTTTTTGGTTTTGTTTGTTTGCTTTTGTGCTAGGACAGCCAACCAACCAACCAACCAACAAACCAACTGACCCCTACTGTGCTTCTGATTCATGAAACAAAAGGCCATGGATGTACCGACAACGTACATCAACCCATAGTTCTTGTCTTTTGTATTGCACGAATCTAATAAATTCCAGGTGTGGGGCTGTTTACGTATGTATGAAACTATGTACCTTTCATGTGTAGGGTGAAGGCTATTGTTGAAACTTTTAATTCTGTCACAGAGAGAAAGAATAGTTCGCTTTGCGCTGAGCACGCAGCTGCGTGTCAGAGAGAGAGAGAGAGAGAGAGAGTATATCAAGTGGAGGGCTTTGGAATATTTACAGGGACCCGCCTAGTATCAGCTCAGCAGGTGTAAAGAAATTTAGCTTAGTAGGTATGCTTTTGAATGCAACTATGCAAGCACAACAAATCAAATCTGCAAAGCACAAAGAGAATTACAAATGATGTATCCTCCAACAAATCAAATCTGCAAAGCACAAAGAGAATTACGAATGATGTATCCTCCAACAAATCAAATTGCAAAGCACAAAGAGAATTACGAATGATGTATCCTCCAACAAATCAAATCTGCAAAGCACAAAGAGAATTACTAATGATGTAACCTCCAAAGGAGCTCCCACATATCTGTAAAATGCATAGCATCGCACTTGAGATCATCATTTACTTCTGTTCTGGTTTGGTCATTGATTTCATAGCTTTGATAATTCAAGCGCACCAAATCAAATTTGCAACTTGCGTAGAGACACAAAGGGTCTCATTCCATTGGGCTATTGGGACCACAATTACCCACATTTGCCATGCATTGGGGGGGGAGAGCTTCAAGTCATCTATTCCATTCATTTACACTATGTCCATCTTATTGTGATTCTGGTCTAGATATTTCATAGTTTATTTTAAAACACAATAATTTTATTATAATAAATAAACAATTGATTACGGTCTAATTTCAAACTGATTTTGACTCCATTTTGTTTACATTTGATTGAAATTTTCATGTCATCTATTTGATTCATCTAGGTCACCTAAACATCCATCCTAATCAATTCTTGATTTAGATGTAGGTCCAATGTTGACCAAATTTTAAACCCAAATGAATTTTAATGAGGTTAATTTCTTATTCACATCTAGGTGTAAACAAGTTAATAAGAGCCATTCTCAACGTAACAAGTGATTTGCGTTTTGCATTTTTGGGTTGAAAATTAATTTCACTATGAAAGTGGTCAATTTGTTTACATATAGATGAAGATGATATAATATGGTAACATGTGGTATGATTTGGAATGAATACAATGAGAATAAAGTCTTAAAAAATACTCATTAAACATTATAACACATGTTTTTTAGCATTATAAACATATTTTTGGGGATTTTTAAAAAATGTGACAGATTTTGGGGAGATTATTTAAATATATAATAATATGATGTAACATTGCTTTAGGTCAAAATAATTTTTTAATGATTTAAAACTATTCCAAATAGACATTCACCCAAAATGGTGAATGTGGCTCCTAAATTCAGCTTGTTTGCACCCAAATTTTGTATAATTTTATCCCTCATTGCATGTGCAAGTTTGCATGATCATATAATTAGTTTCTAAAGATCATCACCAATTTGTCCACATTTTCAATTGATTCAAATCCCAACAAACATCTCCATAGGCTATCAACACTTCAGGTATGTGAAAGATGTGATTTATAATTTCAGTTTGTGAATTGAGATTACCTTGAATTTGGCATGCAACAAATGAAGCACTTGAAAACTTGGTTTGATGAAATTTCTAGCAAATTAGGAGCAATTTGCATTCTTCAAGCTTTAGTTTATGAAGGTGGCATGGCAAAACAACTTGGGGGGATACTTAGTGTAAAGTAAACTATCTGCATGCATCAAATGATCATTTTTTGGGGTGTATTAGATAGTTGTCCAACCTATCTTTTATCACCCTATTATTATCTAATTTTTTAATATACACATATTAAAGCCTCCTTAAATTAATTATAATTCATTATTTCAAATTATTGCATCCTCTATATTATACTTAAATTGATTATTTGAATAAAATGTACTTATTTTTTAAATAATAAACTTACACATCCTTGAAAAATAGTACAAACAAGACACCCCAAAGGGGGTGACCGTAGTGTGTTTTCACCTTATCAAAATTTTTAATTTATTCATCATTTAAATAAAGTATTTAAAATATATATCAACACTTATTTTAAGGCTACTTTTCATTTATGTTGCAAGTAGGTTGTAAATATCAAAAACTATATCTATTTTACTTTGCTTGCAGCCACTCATATGTGCACCCTAATATGACACAAATGATTTTTCAAGTTAGAATTTTTTTTGGAATGTTGATTAATTCCAAAATGTGAATGCAAAGTTTTACCAACCAAAAAAGGACTCAAACATAACATTTATGCATGCACCTTAATATGGGCATTCATAATGACCAAGTTGCATGTTTATAAAACAAAGTTCAAGCCCAAATTTGGTCTGTAATCACATTAGATTTTTCTTGGAATTCAAATGTGAATGTGATGAATTTTGAAAATAGGTAACAACTTCAAAAGGAAGTTAGCTAATAGGCTAGAACTCCAAACTATTAACTACTATTTTCCAAAGTTACCCCAAACCACATATAATCTTCATCACTTTCATTTTTGCACTTTGAAATGTGAGTAATTAGGTTCATCAATTGGAAGCTTGATTCAAACATTTAGTTAATCAATTTTCACCCAAGTCCATTTGGCAATGTTCAATTCATAAACTATCAAAGAGCTATTTGAAAACCTTATGGAACTTTGAAAAAGAAAACAAATTCAAATTTTCATCATTGAAAATTGAAATTGAGTCTAGATTTGGTTATGACATTTGAGGTAAATCTAACATCAATATTCCTTGTGTCAATCAAAAGAGGAATGGAGTTTATAAAAAATTTCAAAAATCCCAAAAGATCAAACTCCAATGTTGATTGGTGGTATTAGGACATGATGACTTATGATTCATGAACATAATGTGAATCACATTGGTTCAAGTCACATGAACTTGAACCTTTCAAGTTTATCATTGCAGATTGAAGAACTTGCCAAAGCTAGTTAGAAACATCAACAATGTTGATTGTTAGTGGTTAATTTTAAGAAACATGTGTTGACAAATGGAGGAATCAAACATTCCTACCATGACACATCTAAGGTTAAACATCGATATACATTAATTGATATTACATTATTTCAGGTTTAACATTGATATTATCACCATTTGGCAACATAGGTGGCTTATAATCTTTAATTGCACCATTGATCAATGTAATATCAATTAATGTAAATAATAATTTCATGTTTTTCCAAATAACGTGCAAACAAATATAAGGTGCTTAGAATTGATTATGAATTCAAATTAATGAAATATTCTTCTAATACATTATTACTTCATAGTATAACAAAAAAACCACTTTTATCTCACATGTTTTATAAAATATACAAAGAATGATTTTCTTGAGTATGGATTTAGGTATAGAGATAACCTAGATGGTTGAAATGCATATCTTGACACTTGAATGTAAGTAGGACCTATTAAATGTTTTCCTCAAGTGACATTAAACCAATTGGGTCTTGGTAGGTATCTATGAAATTAATAGTCTATGGAGGTAAGATAGTTCACTAATTTTCAATGGAATTGATACCCAACATGCTGATTTTCTATACCTTGCTTTAGATCTAAGTATTTAATCAAATTATTTTTCAGTATCCAAAGAACCATAATTTCAACATGTTTTCACAACCTTGTTGCATACGCATTTGGTCACATACTTGTGTTGATTGGAGTCCATGAAAAATGGAAGTAAACAAAACTAAGTGCCAAAGTATGTGGTAGCCTATTGTAAACAACAACCAAATGATTTTTCACTTTATATTTCATATGACTTGAAATTGCAATGGCCATGTTAAAATCACTCAACAATAGCCCAATTGCCATGTTCAAGTCATAGATACATAGAAACAAATAAGGAGGTGTAGGGAATGAATGAAATTTCATATTAATTATGGAGTTAGGTATTTAATGATTTGCAAATGTCATTATGAGCAATATTTTGATTCCAAAGGTACATGTCAATGGTGCTTCTTTCCATAAACACCATCAAAAACATTGTGATAACATTCCTTAACATAAACAAGTTATTTTAAGCTTTGGTATACTTTCAAATTATGCCAACCAAATGGCAAAGGAAAAAGACTTGGGAATCCTGAAAAATGGTTGGAATAATCATTGCGGATTAATTCTGACATTAAATTACTTTGTGATATTTGACCTTACCTAAGATTATTATCCATTTTTTTTTAAAAACTTAATTTTACCAAGCAACCACCAAGGATGATTAATGGTGAAAAAGGCACATTGAATCCAAATATTGAAAAATCACATCAAACATATTTTGGAACAAAAGTGACACACTTCTTTGAATTTAGAAAATAAGTAAGTAAATTAAAGGATCCCATATATTGGTTGTTTGGTAAAAATCATAATTTAATTAATTTTTATGATATGATTATGTTTATTATGAAAGCCAATATATAATTCATATAGGGTATGCATTAATCCCCCATATATATATATATAAGATTTTAACAATTAATTGTCAATATGTTCAATTAGTAGATAGTACATGAACTAGTAGTTAAATGCGAAGTGAACATGAAGGAACATGACATGAAGAGCCTTAACCCCCACACCATTGACAATTGAATCATTTTGAAAGAACTTATGTTTTCAATGAATATTTTGGTTTGCCACCTCCCAATAACCTACTTGGAAGATATCTTAGGTATGTCAAATAATTAGTAATTTTATCACATGATATTATCAAGTTCATTTGCGTCTTTCATCAATGTCTTTTTATCATTTTAATCATATCAAAACATTAGCAAAATTTGTCAAATTTACACTTTTAAAAAAAAATTGTGAAACTTTTTCAAAGAAAAAACACTAATCCTCGTGATGCCTCTTCACAATTTAAGTATTAAAATAAGAAATAAGAAATAAGAAATTCAAGATATCAAAATTTGATCCAAACAAAAAATTTATAGGTAATCTTACTTCCACCAATGTGAAATATTTCACATGATTATAATCCAAAATTGGTACCACAAATTGAATCGGATTTTAAATTGGTGCCCACCCCAACATTCAAACCCCAATTGTGACCATGTGGACACCTAGTTGGTGATATACATTTTAGACCCATAGGATGCAATATTAGATTCCAAATTGGAAATTCTTAGCAATTCACCTTGTTAGATCTCAATTTTGCTTATAATAAGCTTCTTGGAATAATTATGGATTATTGGAGTGAAAAAAAAGGAATTGAAAATGAACTTCCAAAAATGTTTGAAGCTAAGATATGTTAGATTTTGACTAAAATATTATGCAATAAGTAAATTGTACACTAAAGGGATAGGGTTGTTGGGTGTCCTCCTATCAAGGAAAATTAATAGTATTATTTATTTTTTTGGGTTTTTTAAGAGGAAGAAAAGATCATCCATTGGTTCTTGAAGACTCAAATTCTAAATTTGAGCATGGGATATTTGTAATATTTAGAAATAATTTTTTAAATGGGATTTTGGGATTTCCAATTTTTTGATATTGCTCAATTGGGTGATAAGAATATTTAGCCAAATTTGGAAATATTCAAAAAATATGAAAGTAGAACTATCTTAAGCACCTTTTCATCATGTTGTAGGTGGTTGTGGCGAGAATATATATATATACTCTCAGGCATTTATTAATTATATTTTCTTGAAAATTATTTTTCACAAAATGGCAAAAGTTCATTGAAAACAAGTTGGCCAATTTTTACTCAGAGTGGCCATCAACCACAAAAAAATATTTAGCAGACATGAAATTAAGAATATATATGGGGGTGGTAACATGGTGATTTATTTGTTTTTCAAAAAATGAAAAAAAAATAAATTGTGATTTTAAAGGATTTTTTAGCCAATTTTACCTGCAGTAAAAAAAATTAACAAAATGTAGGGAAAATTATTCTTTGCATATTTTATGGAACACCTTTGGTAGCAGCTTACAGGAGTATTTCTTAATGCTATGAAATAAGAATTATTTTTATCAAAATTATAAATATAGAATTCTCATAATTCAAATTCTAAGCACCCTATTTATAATTAAATAAACCATAAATTATACTTTTTTTTCAATAAGTCATACACCCTATAATTCTTTTGCCTGTCATTTAAAAAGGAGTGAAAATAACTTCCCCCCAAATAAAAAGCTCATAATACTCTCTCCCTCTATAAGTAAATATCACCCATTGGAAAGATTTTCTATTCGCTTCTGGCTCTGAATAAGTGTTTTGTTTTTTTGTAAAGGAATTTTTGTTTGTGGCAATCATCCATCGGAAGATTTAGCCAAATTATGTATGTGCACTCCTAATGAGAGTTATAAAAGCTGTGCAGCCAGTCTGAACTCTCTAGAGAAAATTTAGTAGAACTCTTCTAGTTCAAGAGATCACAGTAGGTTGTACTCAGAGCTCAAGTGAACTTCCAGTTTCTTTCCTCATTGTTGAGTCCTGTTGTTGTTGATTTTGTTGTACCAGGCATTGAATAGTATCACATTGTGTGCATCTTTGTGAGCTAATTCAATATTCATTTTGTGCCAACAGTCTGCACACACACACACACACACACATATATACACACAGTAATTTTGGAGAATCCCAGAAAGTTGCTCTAAGACCTGGATTTTTGAATTAAACATGAAATAAAAATTGGGTAGATTAAGCAAGTCTTTGTGTACTCACTACAAGATTTGGAGTAGTTTTCCACATTTTTTTCCCATAGATTTTCCTCACTGTTGCCACGCTTTTGATGATTCATATCATGGACTGTATGTGACAAATCTGTAGCAAGACATGGGAAAATTATGGGTTAAGAGGTGTGGCAAAAGTGTGGGATATAGAAGCGTGATAAACTGCATGGAAATATTGACTCATATCCACATTTTTGCCTCAACACCATCCCACATGTTTCTATGAAATTTTCACATTTGTAACATGGAGGTTAGACTGCACTATGCTCATACTATCCCTGTTTTACCCTCACTTTTTTCACAGTTATGTAATAGATGTTAAACCAACTTATTCCACTCATTTTCTCAATTTTTTCCTCAACTTTTCCATGCAAATGATAGGTAGGCTAAACCACTTGTGGCTCAACATATCCCACTTTTTTCCCTCAAGTTTTCCACATTATTAACAAAAAATGTTTGGTGCCCCTCCTCTCCGTGAACCCCCATGCACTAGCACCTCTGCTTGAATTGCAATGTGCACCTAGTGGTGCATGGTCCTGAGTAGCTCCCATGTTGCTTCTGTCTTCTCGTTGCCACTAGTGAGACTTTCATTAAGCCACACAAGGTCTGCCATTATCAATGCTGCCACATGCAAGAGGAAAAATCCAGTGCCAAAGTGGAGTGGTTATATTGTCTATACAAATCAAGCATGGGGTTCCTCCTCGTTCCTTTTCATAATTAGCTCAATCTTGCTCTCTCCTTCTCCATCCCTGTTCCATCTTTCATCACAGATTTTGAAGAGCATCAAACTATAAAAATCTCAAACAAATCTGAAACGAACAAAACTAGTCTCCATTCATTCTTCTCATCTTGCTTTCAACCTTTTTCCTTATAATTCCTTTCTTTTTTTTCCTCCTTAGAAGCACCAGCAAAATAAATGCCCTGAAAGATAGCAGGATGCAAACGCTACATCTGGTACCAGTGAGTGCAAGAGCACCAGTAAGTAAAAAACATCGAACCCTAAAAAAAGGGAATGACTTGTCGATGGAAGGACCACATTGGCTATAAAATGACACAGCCTTGCCAGCACCTGATGCCACACTTTTCCCTGCATCCCAAGACAGTGCACACATAGGGTGCTCCAACTCTGTTGGCTTTTCCAAGTTACTTCATGCTGTGACAATTTATTTCTGCATCAGGGACTCATGAATGACCAATAAGCTTCTGCTCTCAAACCATGTACACTACCCAGGCAGGTGGATGTTTTTGCATCAAGGAATCTTGCACGACCAACCGGGTCATTTGGGGTTTAGGGCTTGAGGGTGGAAAACCTGTTGACGTTACTTAGCACACACATATTACTTAGCACACACATGTTGGCATCCCCCAAAGGTTTTCCTCTTTTAATTGTTCACTTGTTGCAAATCCACAAGACCAGGATAAGAAACTACAATTCTCTCTTTGCGTAGACAGTACTGCATGTTGGTTACCACAAATGCTTAAACTTCTAGGAGCACCAATAGGCTAGTGAAATTAACCGCTTGCCTCTGGCATTTCCAAAATGCACATTTGCACTGGAACCTCCCTCCACAAAATTCTGCAATCTGAATTCCCGAGATTCATCCCCGTTCATTCCTTGTTCTTGGCTCCTCAACTGACTTGGCTGATGTAGAGAACCTACTCACCTGCAAACCCAGCAGAAAGACACAAGTACAAGGAGCAACAACATAAGAGGAAAGAAAGGTAATCCCCCAAGTATACGGACAACAAAAATGAAGCATGTCCCTAAGATCCCCCAACCAAGCCATGATAACTAAACGAAGAGCCCCGGCATGAGAAAAGAAAAAGAAACAGAGCGACGAAGCACAAACTTCCATGTGCGCCAGATGTGTGCCTGTACGCTCAGCAGAGGCCATAGCTGAGCACAACCTTCCATTATGTCCTCTGAGCTTAGGTATAGCCAATTCAGAACACACAGGCACACATGCCACCCAGGAGCCGGTCATTCAAAAGCCGTTCAACGATCCTTCTCTTTCGTTCGTTGTTGCTTCTCATTTCAGGACAACCCACAAAGCCAGCGGTCGCCCGTTGGCCATTGCACCCTCCTTGCATTTGGGTAACGCACTCGCTCTGCTGCAAAACTTGTTTGGCTAAGATTTTGTAGAGGAGCAAAGCAATTGTCTCTAGAATGGGAGGAAAACCGTAGCCCTAAATCCAACAGAAATGTAGTGGAACGAGCGGGAACCCTAATCGCTAAACCCAACCCATGACCGATTCAAACTAGTGTTATCCAAGCTCAATGGACCTCAGTTATTTTGGAGTGGCCTATATGGTTAGGCCCCCTTTACACTAGGTGACATTCCGCACATGCAGAGATTTGAAAACAAGCTAAAAATAGTGCCTTCAATGTTCTCGATTTTCGTTGCACAAAGCTCTAGATTTTAGTTGCAATAGAACCACATTTGAAGTCAATTCACATCTTGCGTCTAAAATTAAACTAATTGTGATAAGATTTATGGCTAACCCACAACCATACATTTGACACAAACCAACACAACAGGTTGCCATGGCTTGCAATTTTCTTGCAACAAATTTGAATCACTAAATTTTTGTAAAAAACATTTTGTTTGCTTCAACTCCATCTACAAAACATGATTCTTTGCATGAAACAAATTAGGAAATTGATTTTCTTTTCATGCTTGCAATAAAGTTGTTGTGGGTTGCATTAGTCCTTTGTTTTGTCATGTTTAACTATTTGTAAAACCTTTGTTTCTCTTAGTTTTTGACATCCAACATAGATTTTGCCACAAGAATCATATTGACATGAAGGCTTCCATTTGGCTTAGATTCCAATTGGGCCTAGGGTTGAAAAGAACTTCTAATTGCATTTCACATTTAGCCTAAATTCTAATTCTTGCATAATCTTCTTTAAAAATTAAAGGATAAAACCAAAGTGGCAAATCAATTGTGGGACTAAAGAATTTCATTATTACAATGGCATGCAAAGATGACAAAGATATTGTGGATTTGCAGGTACAGATACATTGCAAAATGAATCATTTTTTGCTTCAAGGGAAAGGGATTTAATTCAAGTTTTAAAGGAGACAATGCAATCTCCTCCTCCTAGACCATTTCAAAAGCACGATATCAAGTGGGTTCCTCATGTCACAACCAAGCATGGCCTCTATAACGACATTGAAATTGTTGTCATTCCATGGGATTAACTCAAGAATTTTGTCCAAGGGGAATAGAATTACCTTGAATTCCCTTGCAAATTACAAAGATAAAGGAACACAAAATTTATAATCCTCCAAAAACATTGACCACCCTAAAGCAAATTTTACAACGCTTGTTTACATGTGCTATTTTATTTTTAAGGTTACCTTTTTTCAAAGTAATGCATTGTTTTACATTTGTTTATTGCCATTCATTGTCACTTTCACATCTAGGTCTTGAAATGTTCCATATGTGAATAATTCTGTTTTTTAGGCCCCAAGTTGAAATGACCTTGATATTTTTTGGGTACGAAACAACATTGCACCATTGTGTAAAATTTAGCAACATTTGGAAGCATTTGTTTTTGAGCTATTAGTTGGTAAACTCTATCAACCCTTTTCCAATTTTTCCACTTGTAACTATTTCCAATGTCTAATGTACCTGACATCTCTTCATGATCTAACATTATTTTTAATTTTTTCTATCCTATAATCTTCATTTATTATTTCCAAAGTGAAACATTTCCCACATTGTTTGCCTTATACTTTACTTTCATATGGGTTATGATGTCCTCCAACATTTTACGCTATACTACCTTACACCTTAGTTTCATATGGGGTGTGATGTCATGCCTTAGACATTTGTTTCATGTGGGGTCTAATGTCATATCATAGACCTTGCTTTCTTATGGGGTCTAATTGTTAATTTGATTCACCAATGCAACTCTTGGACTATTCACATAAAGTCAATTTGGGCATTTCTTTATATTCTTATCGTTGGTAGGATATTTAAAGCCATTGTCTTTGTTTTGCAAATACTCCTGTAACTTTGGACTAGAAGATAGAACCAATGTTCTGGCTACAGACATGCAAAAGCTTATCTTGTCATTATGAGGGAAAAAAAGTGTTTTGCAACTAGCCTTACAATTCAATTTTTAAGTTGCAAAGGACACTTGCAACTCACTATATTTGTACGATGTGAGTGTGAATGAACAAGTTGCATGAATTACAAAATTGCAACTCATCATATATATGGTATAACTCATTGCAACTCAATTACAACTCATTTTCAACTATTATACAACTTTATTATGATAGCACCCATGATGTCATGCCAACATCATTGATTGTCATTCATCTATTAAAATTTGACATGCGGCATTATGAAGATTTTTGGACATAAAAATGATTTTTTTTCAAAATATTCAAATCCATCCTTCATTATGATTGTTAATGATGGTTCGAAATTGTGACACGTGGCACAATAAGAAACTACCAAATGCCATATTAATTATATTTTGGAATAAATAATTGATAACTATTCATTTTAGTAGTTAGGTAGGATGTCATACATAACCATAGGTAGGTAGGTTGGTAGGTTTTAAGACCTACATACCTATGTATTTACCTAGGACCTACCTACTTACATAGGTAAGTAGGAAAATAGGACTTACTTACTTACATAAGTATGTAAGTAGGTAAAAAAACACAAGACTCAATGAAATTTATTTTTAATTTTATGTTTTACTTTTAAGTTAATATTTTTTGAACTCATCCCAAAATGACACTTGTATTTTAATATGAAAATATGAGAAAGAAAAATATATATATATAGTTTATAACATGAAATTTGAAGACAAAACATATGGGTTAAATCTTTTAATTGTTTTTTAGTTGTAAATTAAGTTGCAATTGAGTGACAATTATAACACTTAAGTAGGCCAAATCCAAGGGGAGGGATCCATTTTTTTTGTGTCCAAACAAAATTTGAACCCCTCATATTAATGACTATAAGGTACTAAAAATTATCAAAAACGAACTAAAATTGAAAAAGTTATGGCCCCCCAAAGTAGAGGGGGTCAAAAATTCAAAAAAACAAACCATCAAATGCTACAAAGATCAATTCCCAAACATTTTTAAAATCCTTGTATGTTACTATGTTGTTATTAAAGCTCCACGATGATTTGTAGAACTTTAGATGGCACTCTTATAAAACTTTAAATCGTTTAAAATGAATAAGAAATAAGAATGTTCTTAGGTTTGAAAGTAAAAGGGGTCTAAAGAAAAGAAAGAAAGGAAAAAAATGTTTTGTAAGATGGAAAGTTTATTTCTCTTCTTGTTATTTTTTCATCACTCATTTTCCTTTACATTTCAAAAATGATTTCTAAAGCTTGAGGTAGCATTCCCATAACATTTTAAATCATTCAAAATGAAACATATATGATGAATATATAAATAATTAATGAATATGTATTTTTATTAAGTTATAAATAGTTGTATTATAATCATAACATAGTTGAATAGTAATACTTTAATAATGGCGCACTAATAATTATATTATTTGTATCAATGGGAATCATAATAAAAAAACTAATTACAAATGTATCACATAATGGGTGGTGGAAATGTGGACACGTGACATGATCGCATGTATGTACATTATATCTAGTTACAACATAGTTGTTGCTTTAGTGGCACATTTACAATAATTCTAAAGTAGTTGTCACATGTAATTACAATGTAACTTTTGAAAAAGTGAAACATGGTTGAATACATATGTATGTACGATGTTTATAAATTATTGTCGAAAAGACCCATTTTCAACTCACTTGCAACTATAATACAATTAATTATTTTTTTTGACATGGAAATTTATTTATTAATACATTGTATTTCTAGGGGGATAATTACACACTAGTTGTAATACCTAAAAGATAGTTGCACAATAATTATATATGAATTTTTTTTATATTTTTAATTACAAGGTAATATGGTTTTGATGGACGTGATTTCTCATAATATCTTTACATAAGAAAAACGCAAGCATAGGAAAGGGAGTGATATTATTGTTAAAAAAAGGGAAGAAAATCTTTGAGTGAGTTTCCAAAATTGACCCAACATTCACAACCCAAATTTCAAATTGGGAAAACAATGTCAAATATGTTCAAACAAGGTTGTCAAAAAACATTCATTGCCAAACAACCATATCTAAACCCCAAATCTTTGTCACTTGGTATGCCTACATGGAGAACATAAGAACAAACAAGGCCAAATATGCCATGGGAAAGATCTACTTGGATACCACCATGCCTTGGGATCTCAATTATCAATTGGTATGAAGGCACATTTAATGGGACTTCTAAGGCAAAGCCTTTTTCTTGTTCAAGTAATGGTTTATCACAAAACCTACGTTAAGGAGAAGGCATTGAACAATGAACCTATGACTTGTGACACTTTTGTGCTCCCATGTGATGTTAAAAACTTGGCAAAGAATAGAGTTGATGAATTATGGCAGAAACAACCCAAGGATCCCATAAATGTTAGAATGTGGGTTTTGGAAAACCTTAATTCAATTTTTTATTATGTCCAACATGCCCTTTTGGACCTAAATCTACTGAATCAAGGTGACACACCATTCACACTTGAAATTCAAATTCCATGGTAATTTGAAATGATGGAAATTTTTGGAAACCAAAACCCAATTTCATTTTATGCAACCTTTGAAACGAATCAGAACAAGGTATGCCTTTTTCTTCAATTGAATGAAATGTAGTGACAAGATCACTATTTATGAATGCATGACATAATATTTGTTCCATGTTATTTGCAATCCCCTTTGTATACCTTGATGGTGTTTAATAAATGGTAGAATGGCATACAAGTTGCCTTCATTATCATTGGAAAAAATAAAGAGAATGACCTACACCCAATTCTCTAAGCATTATCAAAATGCCTTTCAATCAATTGGATGCCCAATGTTATCATTGTGGACAATGCGTAAAACCAATGTCCTAAAGTAAGAAATTATGGGTTCAACAATTTCACACCCACAATTTTCCTTGTGCTACAAATCAAGGATCTTTGATATTTACTTTCACTCCATCCCATGTTGAAGGATATTTGTTTGTGAGCCCAAACATCATAGTTTTATTTTCAAGCTTGCATTTGTAACAACATTTGGCCTAGAACTAAAGTGTTTTTGTGCCTATGGCATGTCCACAAAGCATCAGTTAATAATGCAATCAAGAAAATTGCTACTGTAGAGGAAAGGTTAAGAATTTTATCTACTCTTAGAAGCATCATGTATTCTTGAGATTGTCCACTTCATGCAAAACCTATCTTATGGGCAAAACAACTTGAGTTGTTGGCAACTAATTACCTTGATTCAACCCGCTTCTATAAATACTTGAAAGAACATTGGTTGCAAAAAAAGAAGATGTGGTGCATTGGAAATCAAAACATCCCCCATGTAAGACAAAACACCAATGCAGTTGTGAAATCAATTCACAACAACATGAAGTGAATTTTGTATTATTCCCAAGAAAGGCTTAAAGGATGTAGGATGGATTAGTTCATCTACAATCTTGTTGGTGATGTTTTAACTCACTATTGGTATAGGGTGCAATGCAAATTTTTCAATTATGTGAAAAACAAAAAATAAGAAAACATTATTACTAGTGCCCTCTTGTGAACTCATGACATTCTAAATACAAATGTCCTATTACGCCTAGATGGGGAGGACATTGCATTTGTGGCATCCACCAACCACCTGGGAAAAGTGTGGACCGTACATGCTCTAACTTCAAAATGTTTACAATGTGATTGCCCCCTTGTAACACAAGGCATTATTTGTAAGCATGTCATGAAAGTTTTCAAAATGCTTCATCTAAACATTGGGGATGGTTCAATTGTTAGAAAGACCGATACTTTGCACAGGGTCACACAAAGTGGTGCAATTTCTAAACAAAATAATCCTAAATGCAGGCTTGGAGACGATGACACCAAAAATGATGATCCCAATGACAAACAACATGCACAAAATATTAGCTTGGAATTTAAATATTGTCTTACATCCACAATAGATGAGGATGTAATTGATGTCATCAACAAGGTCTTTTCTAACCTTAAAGCCACGACCTTGGAATTTCCAGCCTTGCAATTACATTTTCTTTTAACATTGAGAATTTTGAAAGGCAAACATTAAAACATGTTAGCGCGGGGTGTTGCCAACTTGGCACACCTAACTACCACAACTTTATTCCCATATGCAATAGTTACCAATGCATTGAAAAGGCATAAAAGATTGCTTGAATCCCTTGCCCAAAAACACAACCATCTTAAGGATAAAACAATAAAACATAAACGCATCTTAAATGTGGTTCCCCAATGTGGGGTCAATTTTATGTTTATTTTGTGATTTGTTGGGGTTTGTTTATGTACCAAGTAATGTCTATTGGAATCTAAAAACAATTTAAACATTAGCTACATCTCTAGGTGATTTAGTTGGATGCTTTCAATTTGGCTTTCAACATTTTCACAATAATTATGTTTATGGAATCAAATATTAGATTTCTACATTTTTTATGGGACATTGTACAAGGAATTATAGGAATATCTAGTAGACATTATTGTCATAAATTATGTAATAACACATTATAGACATAATCAATGTTGTATGGCTTTTAATTGGGGGTTTAAATGTATTTTTAATCTAGGAACATATTATCGTAGATTGAAAGTGTTATATTGTGTGGTGGATGCAATTGTGGTAAACAAATTGTGCTCAATGAATTCAATCCATTTATTTTATGCATGTTGTTGTTCAATTGTACCATTCACTACTTGTTGCAATACACCCAATGAATATGTGGCTTACATCATGAATGCCACACTATAACTCACCCAGATAACAACCTATACATACATTTCAAAACCATGTGGCCAACTTAGAAACCAACAATGCAACACTAATCCAATAAAAATGTAATGCAAACATTTGGACGTCACACATGTAACCTAGAAACCAACAATGCAACAACAACTACAACCTGATATCCTTCTATTTAAATAGTCCATAGAATGGGCATAATTTATAACTTACGTCTATTGTCTGCAATGTGTCATTGCCATACATTGACTAGAAATCCCACAAAACATTTGGACCTACATACTAAAATAATACAAAATGTTGAAGCTACAGTGCAACCAAAATCTACTGGCACAAAAAAACCAAAACATATGCTAGGTCCTTTCTATATATGATTTGTTTTTTGAAAAGCATAGTAACCAAAGCTTCCTTGTTTTGCCACTTTGTCATTCTCCTATTACATTATGAAACTATGTTGAAATTGATTGTACATTTTTAGTGGGCAAGTCCAATTGAACCATCCACCTAATTTTTTATGACCTTGATGACATTTAAGATTGTAAATCACAATGTGTCTTGTGCTTGAATGGTTGCAACCTTCAAGAACATGTTCAATATTGCTTACATTCACCAAACCTAGTAGGTAAGGTTGCACTATAGAATGGGTTGCAATCACGTACAAATCATCTACCAAGATCTCAAACATACACATACCTAAATGTTATCAAACTAATTCATAGACTTCCAAAAACTGATTATAAACCTCATAACATAAAACCCACATTCCCAGTCTAACTCTTATTATAGTCCATCTAGCCACACCCAAGAATTTTTTATTGTGGCCCACTTCCAAGTAGCAATCCAAGACATGGGACCTTGTTTGATAGCCCATAGTTTGGTAAAAAAACCAATGCACCAATGTAGATGGGAAGATGTTTTCAATCTTTAGAAGGTCATAGTGTACAAGTTGTTCCTCATTCATTATAATCACATTCTAGTGGTTGGCATACTATAGTGGGATTCTGAGGTTCTTGACATAAAGTGGGATTTCTAGGTTTTTTTAGATAAATTGTAGTACAATCTATTTTGATTCCCTTCTTGCTTTGGTCCAATTTTTTACAATGTCCTGAAGGTGAAGATGTGTGATGTACATTTGCTGTGAATCAATATTAACTATGCCAAAACATGTCTTTTACGATGAGTCTTATTTAATTATAGTCATTTAAAAAATTATTTAGAGTCATTTATGCCATTTTTTTAGTCGTTTATGCCATTGTAACCAAATAGGACACGTTATACAAAAAACATGTTTTGGCATGGTGATGAAAGTGTGAGAACCACAACTTGGAAAAATCCATGGTGTTTGTGCTCAGGTGCTTAATGGGGTTGTCCAAAAAGGAAATATCCACATCAAGCTTCAATTTCATATAATGTTGTTGGATCTGAAATGAAAGTGCTACCTCCTTGGTACCCCTTTTGCTAATAATGAACTCATGCACAAATGATGTTAGATTGTAAACAACAAAACATCTTGTAGAACATTATTTTTGTCAAACACCCTAAATTTGATATTGTTAGAAATAGCAAAACCTTGCAACACATAGTCTCCCAAATAAAAAATTTCCAATGTCATTATCATTTGGTAACATTTACAATGTAGAATTGTTGGTGGGCTAGTTGAGAGCTTTTGTTTTTTCTTGTTTTCTCCCTTCTCCTCTAGTAGTTGCCTCCATTCCTGTAATAACTCCTTGGGCAAGTTCCACCGTGATATTGAAGTTGGGGATGGGACGCAAGGGGCTATGCTCAGTTTGTTCTAGAAGGCATAATCTTAGAGAAAGGGAAATTGTCATAATGAAAGATTGCAAATCAAGAGGGAGGTGGGCTATATGGACTAAAGTAACTAGGCTTGGATTAGACACATAAGATTGTAATAAATTAATTTCCCTTGTTTTTTTTTTCACACATGCTTAAATGGAATAGGCACATTTTCATTGGATTGTTAACGATATTTGTGATCAATTTTAAATCAATAGGTAGCAACCCTTGTGCTTGCTCTTTAGCTTCACTTGAAGAACTCCTTTTTAGGAGATTTTTAAAAAAAAATAAAAATAGAATCGAAGTGAATAACACATATGCTAACAAAAACAACAAACATAAAAGTAGACCAAACCAACAAGGACAATATATATTTCTGTAATAATATGGAAACATACCTAGGTTAATGATGTTGCCAACTACTCGAATAATAATAGACACATCAATGTTGCTAATTATTTGTTGACCATCATTAGGAATGTGTTTAGTAAGGAAGAATTGGACTTTGTCACATTTATAATGACACCTTTGGGGTCTTTGGCCTTGCCCAATTTCACCATGATGCCTTGCAACTAATAATCACAAAATTCTACGAGATTATCTTTGCATCTTTTCGAAATGAGATACAATACAACCTCCTCCTCCAAGTTGACATTCCCAATAAATAACTAGCCAATGTCTATGTCTTCTTTAACCAACAAAACATTATTAACAACATGCACATAATGAGAATAAATGCATATTAACAATCTTGATGACGCACCCCAAAACTCCTTCGTAAACTCAACTACGAATCCAAATATGAAACCACCAAAAGGATAAGGAGTTGCGGTACGTTCCCTAGCTCGTAACACTTTAGGGTTAGAAGGGCGTGTTGGAATTCTGGGACGGGGATTAGGACAAATGACAAGTGAATCAATTATTCACACGGACTTGCACAGACCAAATAACAAGTTGGTTAGTGCAAATTAGAAAGTGCATAGTTGGAGCATTTTTGGTGCACGGACAAACTACATGCAAACACAAATTCATAAGATTCACCAAGGCCCAGACTTGGGGGAAGCCATCGCCTTCCCTTTTATAATATTTTTGTGCTTGGCCATGGGGCCTACACCCAAAGGTCATTTTGTTTCAAGACTCCCAACTTGGGAGTCCCAAATTTTTTGAAATCAAGACTTTTATAACTTTGAAGGCCCATAACTTTTTTTTCAAACCTTCAATTGAAATGAGGTTTGAAGCAAAGTTATAGCCCTTGTCAAGAGCTTGCCAACGGTATGTCACATGCCACCTGAATGCAAATAAATCAGGGCGATTCTGGACTTTTAATGGTCGGGAGTCAAATTGGCACTTTGACTCGTGGCCCTTCATTTGGACATAACTTATGTTTTAAGTACCCAAATGGGTCATATGAGCCCATTTTAGACATCTAGGTTTCAAGAACTTTTCAATAATATAAGGAAATTTTCAATCCAATGAGTTTTGACCTCTGCAATTGTCTTTTGAAAATTTGGAAGTCCATTAAGACTCGAAATCCAAAAGTGAGAGCTCACTTGGGAGTGTGGGGGTTCATTCTCTTTCATTTTCGTACACTCTTGGGAGCATGAAATGTGACTCCTAGGCTTCATTCTTGGCCCGCACATTTGTAAACCTTTGTTTTGGTCGCGAGCCCAAGGCTAAGGTTGCGGCACTTGGCAATTTCAAATATAAAACAAAAAAACAAAAACCTTCTAAGAATAAGAAAAGGAAAAATGGGTCTTTATTGTGGTCACTTAGTCAAGGAGATGGTGTTGGTCAAGAGACGATGTGCCATTGCATCACATGTCTTCCAACAACTTCACATGTCTCGCATGATGAATGTTAACAATCGCTCTATGGGTAATCTTGCAAATGGAATTATAAATTTTTTATATGAAAATATGTTGATGCTCATGGTCAAAACCTATTAGCCCCAACAAATCATGCCAAGATGAAAAAACATCTTTGTGACTTTGATGAATCTTGGGAAATGATGCAACCCCATAATTAAACACATTTTGAACCACAACTGTTAAGCGAATAGAATGAACCATATCACGAGCGAAATGTAAGATGTTGCATTTATTTAAACCACGAATAGGATGAATGAATGGATGCAACTTGCAAACCCAGAAAGTTCAGGGAATGTGAAAATTACAAAAACATTTGCCAACACATAAACAATTGAAGTCATAACTTGCTCAAGAATATACAACATGGGCATAATGTATTCATGGTGGGGCACCTCCCATAAAGTGATATATAGAACATTTTGAAAGCCCAAATAATGTGAAGGCATTCATAATCCAAGGAAAAATGTTTTGTTTCCTTTTCTAATTCAACCAATACAACTCCTATTTAGTGTGGTACCATGGGCATTGTGGACCTGATGCCACAGGTGCCATTTGGAGACACAATACAAAGCTGACCAACCCCACATTTTCTTTTAAAAAAAAATCAAACCTACATGCAGATCAATAAACCATTGATGTACCTAATGCAAAAATGACATATGTTATTAATGGTTGGATTGTGTTAGGATGTGTGACCCAACATGGCTATTAACAAAACATGTAGTGGTAATAAATAAAATATCCAATAGATAAAACAATTGCATTGTGAAATTTACCTTCTCATCAAAAACATAAAGTTGTTATAGAACATATTCAACTTTTTTTTTTTCGATGTCATTGAAGCACTTGTTTTCTTTGCTTCATACTCTTTCTTCAAAATTAGGTGTTGTAGGTAATCCTTTAGACCTTTGATCTCCCAAAATCTCTCCATTATTTTCTCTTCAACCCCATTGGATGTCAAAGTAATTAAACAACTTTTCATAATAGCTTGTGTCTGAGGATTTCTGTCAATACCTCCATTTTCCTAAAACATGATGTAAAAGTTAATTAACACATGAAAAAACCAAATGCAACATTGTGTCATGGCCTAGGATATTTTGGGATACTTTTGGCAATATCATGGCCTAGGATATTTTGGGATACTTTTTGCAATATCATGGCCTAGGATATTTTGGGACTAGTATGGCTCAGGGTTATAAAAGGAGATAGTCTAGGGAATAACCCTTCAGTAGATCAACACCAGTTGATGGGTCAATAAAACTTGTTTTGTTTTGTAATTCTCCACTTGTTTATAGTCGGTCCATAACACATTGCATTGTAAAAAATGGTTGCAAGAATTGATTAAACATGCATGGATGGTAGATATAAACTTATAGTAGGATATATATACCATTGCCCAAATACATCAATAAGATTATTGTGTAAAGATTCATTATTTCCATCCCTATAAAGATTGCCATGCATTCTTTGGGATCTTGCAGAAAAGTCATGTCCATAATTGTGTATGTTTTGAACAACAAGAAAACAACCCATTCATTAACATTTCTTTTGGAAAAGGAGGCAGTTCATAATCACTTTCTATTGTGAATGTCTTTGTAGTGGCTAATACCCTTTGCTTCCACTTTAGCTTTGTTCAAATCCGTTCGATTTCGTTGTGGATTTGTAGTAGATTAGGAACCAAAGAATGGTATGACAATTTTAGTTTGGTTAGGGATTTTTGCCTTCTCCTTGGGAGCATGTTGTACACAATAGTTGTTTCTAGAAATGGAGAGTTTAGTGACACGTGGTTACTTACCTTTGTTTTTATGTGGAGTAAGCGAGAAGTCATCATCACTACTAATGATGCATGTCTTATTTAACATGTATAGGTTGTGGAGGTGGCATAACATGTGATTCCCCACATTTCAAATTGGGTGCAATTTGTTTAAGAAAAAGATCTACTTCATTTAAAACATGACACTTGTTTCGACTAGGTATGGTCTTCCCAAACTTCACACTTGACTTAATTATTTCCTTTGTTTCATGCTTGTTCCAAGTCGAGTACATCTTCAAGAGCTCCTTCCCCTTGTAACAAGGGCATTGGTTCATCATTTTGTGATAAGAAAGAATGTTTTTACCTTTCATGCAAACCTTATAGAACTTACAAGGGTTGCAAATAGGGTTGCCATGTTATTTATAATCAAAATGTGTTTCCATTGCAAGTTCTTCATATTCATCTTCAAGACACAAGGCCACACATGTTCTTTTATTTTGTTGCATGTTACATTTATAGATTCTAGTCTTGTGGGATGGACCTCCAAAAACTTGCACATGATCATGCCATAATTGAAAACACAACAACAAAATCCCAACTTCAATATGCAATTTCGTGATAATCAACAAATTGTAACATTTTTTTGTGACAAGCTATTTATTAGGATAATTCAATTAACCACAACACATGGCAAAACAACTGTTGTAAACATGATTATACAAATGTTTTGCAACTACAATTTGAATGGAATAGTGACTAAAAAAGAAATAGATCAAAAAATAATTACAAAATTACCATCGAACTTTTGCCAATACTAACCCACAATTGTGAAATGGAAAACAACTTCAATGTGCATTACCTTTTACAATTGATCTGTAGTTCTATAATATTTAACACACTACAACATAATTGTTTTTTTGGCAAACACCATAACATTAAATTTGTGTTTAATGGCTGATTTTAATAAAATGTCTTTTTTGTTTGATATCCACCTTCTAATGGAGAAAAAAATTGACAAAAAAATTGGGAAAGGTGGAAATAATAAATGAAAACTAGAACATATTAAAGTTGTTATGTTTGGTCATTTGATGTCAATAGTTCTGTTTTTTAGGGTTTGATTGTGGTAGATCATATGAAAGAAGACAAATAATAGAAAGCATGTACGCACCCACAAAACATAAAACAACAATAGACTAGCACATAAAGAATGGTATAAAAACAATGAGGAACAAAGCTTAAGTGAGGAACATAACCCAAAACCCATCCTATACACACATTAAAGATAATGTCGATATATCTCTGATGCCCAAGTAGTTGAATCATGTAAGGATCCTCCTATGCGTGTATGGGCAGCACCTCCTGAACCAAGTGGCCTCTGTTGGTGACCACTGTCAGTGGCATTGTGTGTGTTTCAAGTTTTGATATGTTTCCTTGCTCTTCTTTTACACTATCAAAATTTCCAGAATTGTCGACATCTTCCATAGTGTTGATAGTCAGAGCAAGACAACTTCGATCAATTGTGATGCCGCTAGGTGTAAGGGATGAAAGTTTCTTTGTCGAATAGCATTCACATCACATAAAAGCTCTCCTTGCAAATGACTCCATCGCTGTAAACAAACCCAAAACGTACCAAGAAAATAATGCAGAAAAACATTTAAGAACGTACCAAGAAAATATTGCAGAAAAACATTAAAGAACGTACCAAGAAAATAATGCAGAAAAACATTAAAGTTGTCAATTGCACAATTATTATGTTGCATTCAAGTGCCCTACAATCTTTTCAAACTGAAAGTGATGCTGGAAGCTGAGCTCCGTTGGGGCTTTGCTTCAAGCCCTAAACCCTATAAAAGTGGAGGCACTATTTTTAGCCTGTTGTCAAATCTATGCACGCGTGGAATCTTGCATAAAACATGGGAATGTTTTGCAAACAAAAAATCGATTGCAGTTCTACAAGTCGACAATGGGTAGGACCCCCTCAGCAGCCGGATGGCAACTCTGGTGGTGGGTCAGGGTGTCTGATAACAGAGGGTAATAGAGCTCAGTAGGGGTATTTAGTGTCTCAGTTGCAAATTGGCTTCCCAAATGAGATGGTATCCCTTTTTTCAGCCTTGGAGCCAAAAAGTTCAGCATTTATTAATAACTTTGGGCAGATTGAAAAGATCTTTTCTATTTCAAGCTTTTGCTCCTAGTTTAAAGCCCTTGGGGCTGATTTCAACTTTTGCACCACTAGGAATGCTTGATTTGAGTTGAACATTGGCCTTGACTCCTAGTGTAAAATGGGCCTCTTAAGTGTCTACGATACTGGCAAGCTAAGTCGAGAAGGCACTTGGTGACCCATAAAATAGGTAGCTGCATGTGGATGGTCAGCACATAAATGACCACCATGATTAGCTATGCAATTGAAATACAAGGAAAAAAATGTTTGCTCTCCACACATCATCCATCCTGCATGGGGCGGCGGTAGGGTGCTGGTTCACTCTGGCCTTCAGCGAGTAGGTACTAAACTAGTGTAGATGTCCAGAACTCTATCAATGCCCATTGGAGGATGCACTCCATCTTTGAATAGAATCTTCTATATTGGGGGGAGCCTCCATAGTTTCAACTTTTTTTTTTGCGATGAGCCAATCAAAATAACTCATTGCAGAAAAAAAAGTTGGACTTGTGAGGCACCCCCAACTAATTAATATGAAACAGAAATAAGTACCCCATAAGAATAAGTTCCCTAGAATAGATTGGGTGTTCTTAAGAAGAAGGGCTATTGGTCCAAGCCAAAAATAATGGCAGCCAATTTTAGGAATAGAATTTCCATGCAACTAATCAGAAGTACGTGTCATGGAGTGAAGGGTCCTTCCTTTTTTATCTTGTGGGTAATGGAGGAGGTGGTGTTTTCTTTTTCAAGTTGTGTTTGGTGTGGAGAGTGTACCCTTCACTTTCCAATCGGACAGTGGACAATCGACTTTTCATGCAACTTTTTTCTGTTTTTTATTTGGGGTGGGTGCGAGGGATCATAGCAAAGAGTTCCCATTCATGACATGTTCCCCAAAGAGTTCCCAATAGCACATCACTTTTATCCCATATATATACCTTGGCAAATGTTGTAGTCCTTTCATCTAAGTATACTTCAAAATAGAACCTTTTATTTTTGGGAGCTTCCATAGCTTTGTTTTTTTTTTTGAGTGATGGGCCAATCAAATTGGCTCATTGCTAAAAACAAATTGAACTTGGGAGGCACGTCATCTAATTAATGCAAAGTACAACTAGGTATGATTGTTATTACAGGCGTGACGTGCAAGAAATTAGATTGGATGGTCTGAAAATGGCAATTTCAAATTTTTTTGCCCTTGAAACATGACGATTTTCGACCAGTTTTTCCAAAAAAATTCTTGTACAAGGCGCATTTTCTCTCTCTCTGTGTTTTTTTTGTCGGCAAGTGGTACAAAAACGCTGTGTGGTTGTTAGTATTTTTTCCTTTTTTTTGCATTTTAATGAGTACGCGTCGTTGTCGGCCACTGATTTCACTGGTGCGCACAGATGTCCAACTTCACTGTTGCGCAGAAGTTTCGATTTTCCTCTACTTTTTTGTGTACGTTATGTCGAAACACGTTTGTGGGTTGTTTCGTCAGATTAGGTCGCAGTAGTTTTCTTCTTTGTCAAGACATTTGATCGATCGGCAAAGGAGAAACTGGATAAGAGCTTTTTGTGAAATCGAGATCTGGGGATTTGATTTGAGTTTTTGGTGAATCGAAGTTAAGTTGCAGGTTGCGATATTGGA
>Ga0116227_10005021_pt1 | contig 28296 bp, 19 predicted proteins | sample S1TSphgellanicum_FD_89693 | JGI IMG/M metagenome (GOLD analysis project Ga0116227, IMG submission 89693) | Host-associated microbial communities from peat moss isolated from Minnesota, USA - S1T2_Fb - Sphagnum magellanicum MG | ecosystem: Host-associated > Plants > Peat moss > Unclassified...
ACCTTTAATTAAATATTAATGTAAAAATATGTGTCTCACACAAGAACATCTAATGATGGAATAAAAGGAAATATGGCAATTTCAAAATTATTATTCTTGCCCACCAACAATGGACACTTAGGTAATTGTTGCCATGATCTAGTTGTTACATCCAACAATGTCATATTCCCTCTTTGGCTTGTGAAGCAAATGAGATTTCCATGGACTGCAACTCCATCTATCCTCAAACCTTGTTTAAAACTTTCAAATTCAAATGGCATGAAAGTCACTTCTAACCATGTAAGTGACATCAATTGTAGTTCAAAAATGTGTATATGTGTGGCCCCCAATTGTAATTTTTCAGCCACCAACATCACACAACCTTTACATTCAACGAGAGATGCAGATAAACATCTGGGTTGAAGGGATTGAGAGGAGCGCATTTCGCCAAACCCTAAAGGAAGAGCAATGAGAATGGAACTCCATACAGCTAATTGCACGTCATAAGCTATCACACCACTACATTTAGAACCAAATCCTTCGTCAACAATGCAATATATGAAACCATTACAAAAAGCCCCAGTACCTCCCCTTACATTCATCACACCAGACGGTAATTTTGTTGAAATGACAATCCAATTGTTTAACATTGAATCAAAGATCTCTATTACTCCGGTTTGTGAAACAACAATAACCTTGTAAACTTGTGTAATGGCATCCAAAAACATGTGTGTTGTGCATTGCCAAATTGCGAGGTGATTCGAAGAACGAGGCAAGTTCCTCCAACGTTTTGTCATAGGGTTGGAAATTACGAATAGTTCAAAACAATTCTGGAGGCATAATAGTCCATTGGCTCCCGTTACATAAGTTACCTTATAAGGCAAAAAATCAAGGGGCGCCATGTTTTGCCACTTATTCAACACAACATCAAACACACAACATTGGCGACCATAACCTTGAGAAAGGACCATAGGGTGGTATGGAGATGCCACCATTAAAGAAACCCCTAATCGAACCTTGATAAATTTAGGTGATGAAATTAATGTTTGCCATTTCTTGCATACACATCGAGCTCGAAATAGTGCATGAAGTGGCAAGTAGGCCAACACCTTTTCGAATGCTTCATCTGACATTATATACTTTTCTTTCACAATTTGAAACATGTTATCACCATGCTTGCCCTTGTTTTTCCTTGTCATCCATAGATTCATTATTGTTGAAGTTTTGGAACACGTGCAACTATCATTCCGCTTCAAAATTGTTTTCCAAAACCTTTTTGTAGATTCCATTTACAAATAGATGATTGACATAATTAACATGTAATTGTTGCTTCACATGCAATTTCAAAATTATTCTCCAAAACCTTTTTGTTGATTCTTGTAGAATCTAATGAATAACATAATAAACTTACAATTGATGCCCATATGCAAATTAAAATTTTAAAAAAATCAGAAATTGAATCCTCTTTTCATATTTTCCATCCCACTATCACAATGTGTGCACCATATAGTGTAAGAAAATAATTTGTTATTGACAATTCATAACTACACCATAATTTATAACATAATTCCCTTAGTTAAGGAAGCATAATTCAAGTCTATGAAATATGTTTGTTTACATGAAAAACATATCACATAGTGAAAGGGTAAGCCATATGATGCAAAGTAATTTTGAAAGTTGTTTTTAGAAAAGAAAAAACCTTGTAAATGGTTGAAATTTGTTCAAGATAATGTTTTTGAAGAAGGGAATTTAAAGCATTTTGTTGAAATTAAGTCTAGGATATTGCATTGAAAGGGCATCTTTTTTAAAATCCAAGCGACAAATGCTCTAAAGGGTGGAATGGTGAAAGGGAAATTAATGAACAATTAAATTAGCATATTGAGACAATGGTGTAAACTCCTATAAGTTGAATGGTCACCAATTTTTTTTTTAAAAAAATTTGTGCCTTTCATTGAATGTTTTATGTGACATCCTGACCATATAAAATTTTATTAAAATCCAACGAGTAGGAAAAAAAGCTTTGGATTAATCGAAGGTTATATAGTGTCAATTAAAAGATTTTATAATTAAATATAAATCTTAAATTAAAAAATTCAAATATTATGATGCCATTTGCATTAGCTCCTACTTTTAGTATTTATACTTAAGATTTATACATTTAAAACAAAGAAAAAATCAAATAAAAAATTATAAATTTTTAAGCTTGTTGATAATGCATTAAACAAATGATTTAAATGTGATTAAGAACCTCTTTCTTTGCATTTTAAAATTGCCAATTCATGTAGTTAAGTTCTACATATGATTAGATTATCAAATTGTTAGACCTTATTCATACATTTTAATTATTTTTTCATGGTTGCACAAGTTCTAAAGGCATATTTTAATGACTTTAGTTTCAAACAAATAAATACTCCTTTGTAAGCACTTGAAATTATAGATCACAAATCTACACAAGATGTTTTAAAACATTGAAGATCAAACAAGTGACAAATGGATGGCCATTTAGGATGAAATAAACTTCATTTCCTAAATGTAAAAACTTTTCATCTAGATGCATGCATGCATGCACTTCCTTACCTATATGGAACATGACCATTCATCATATGCACACATAGGATTCCAGATATCCTTACACATTAGATCAAGTTGGGGGCCAAAATTTTATGCTCAAATCCTCCTATGCACACATGCAATGTGTATAGTAATATGTTTTCAGGGTTGGCAATAATTAAATTATTTTTGAAATGTTAAAATTTTTTTAATTTAAAAAGGAAGGCAAAAAAAATTTTTTTTTTTTTTTTGATGAAAACCTAAGATCTTCTTGCTTCAAGCCGATCCATGGTTGTTGAGTGGGTATCCAATAATTGACAACATTTCTCTATCTTATTGGTAGAACATTATATCTCCCCATTTTTGCAAAAAGAAGCAACACAAAAATGTTATAAAAGGTCTCGGAATTTAGAAAACCTACCAAATAAGTTGGGTAGGCTATTGGTGAAATTTTATAAATTAATTAATTACTAATTTACTTCCAACTACCAAATAAGTTGGGTAGGTTATTTTTGAATTTTTATAAATAAATAAATAAATTATTAATTTACTTCCAACTACCAAAGTTGAAAGAGGATTTTGAAAAATAAAATAAATTATTCAGCACCCAAGTGCCAAATCTGAAAAGCTATTATAGTAACAAAACCTCTCATCTCTTTCCTTTGACAAAAGGCCAATTTAGGTCCTAAATATAAGTACATAATCAACAACCTATTTTTTAGTGGTGAAATTTTGCCAAAAAGGAGAAATTACAAAATGAAAAAATGAAGTGATATTTCATTTGTGAGAAATATGAATAAATATAAATAAGAAATTTACAAGGTTCATGTACAGAGTTTTTTTTTTTTTTTTTTCCCCCCCCCAAAATTTCCAGCAAAAGAGAAAAAAAATAGAATTTATAGTAAAAAAGAAGAATTTTCAAAAAGCTTCCCAAAATTATACCATAGCAGGATTTTTAAAAAATTTATACTTTCATGTGTTACTTATAGCCAATTTTGGCTAAATCTTTCTATGGATGATTGATGGCCCCAAATCTTTCTATCAATAATTGTGACAAAATTTGTGGAGAGAGAAAAAAAAAGACTTTTCAGAATCATGTTGGTGGCCAGAAATATAGCCAAATTTTGGCTACAAGCTAAATATGAAAGTAAACTTTTTAAAAACATCCTTCTTTTTTTTTTCCCGACTAACTTACTTGAACCATGAATAGAAATTTGGTGATTTTTCTTAAATTTTGGTTTAATTATGGCTATTCAAAATCTTTAAAAAACTTGATTTTAGCACTTTTAATTTATATTATAGCTTTCTCGTTAATATATAGCCAGCAATAAAAAAAAAAGGCTGACTGAGATGCCATTTTGTGATGTAACCAACCAACCAAAGTGGCAATGATCCACATGAAGATTTAGCCAAATAAGGCTACAAGCTAAATATGAAAGTAATTTCCTAAAAACATCCTTCTTTTTCTTCAACTAAAACCTACTTGAACCACAAATAAAAATATGGCAATTTTTCTTCAATTTTGGTAGAATTATGGCTATTGAAAATATTTTTTATAAAAATTTGATTTAGCACATTTTAATTTGTAATATACCCCCCCCCCTCACCCTTCCCCAAAGCCAAATTTGATGGGATTTTTAACGATTGCAATGCAGGATTGATGGGTCTAGTGGGGGGCCCAAATTGCCCCACTCTTTTTTTTCTTTTTTTTTCAAGGGGGGTGGGGGGGCAGGGTGCGCTTCTCCTCTTCCATAGAAAGGCTAAGCTGCCGAGTACGGTGTCAGGGACTAGAAGGAGGACGAAGACTGTGCGCCATAGCCATAGCCAGAGAGAGAGAGATAGAGAAAAAGCTGCTGCTGCTACACGCATCCTCTCATCAAAACCAGCTCTTGTTGCTTCGTTTTTCAGCTATCTTCGTGGCGCTCGGGTTTGTGGTTGGATTTGGGAGAAATTTGGACTCTTTTGGTGGAGGGATGCGGTTTTTCAGTGGTGTTAAAGTAGAGCATGAGGTCAAGTGTTCAGCGTGAGGAGGAGGTTGAGGAGGAGAAGGAGAAGCAGAAGGTGGAGGGGGACGTGGTGGAGGAGGAGGAGAAGTAACGGGAAATCATGATGAGCATGAAAGCGTTTCATGCCAAGCGGAAGGAGCCGGACGATCTGGTGACGGATCTGTTGAAAAACGTGAGCATATCTCCGACGAAGAAAGTTCGAGTCGGGGTGAGTTCTCTCTTTACTTTGGATTTTCGGCTTTCTGATGACTACCTAGTTTGCGTTTTAGTTTGGAACCTCTTTTTTTTTTTTGCTTATCTGTGTTTTTGGCAGTGATGACATTCTGGTCCTTCTTTTCTTCCTTCCTTCTTGTTGCTTCGTGTCGTTTGGTTTCGTTCCTATTGTCGTCTTGCGGAAAACGGGAAGGCCGCTAGTCTCGAAGGCGGGCTGCCAGGAGACATGTCGTGAGGTCCGCTTGCCGTCGGCAGTCACCGCAGCATCCTTATTATCCCTTTGTCATTTTGCATTGCCGTTGCGTTTTGCATCATGTCTCACTTTGTGGAACTTTTGCATGGCTGCCTTCTGCCTACTATCTGAGAGCATAGTAGATATTCAATTTCCGTTGTAGGAAAGCTGAAGACACAGCCTCCCTGCTTTCTTTTTTTCCCTTTTTTTCCCCCTTTCCAGCATCAAGGTCTTCTCTTGTGCCATGTTGGTTAGTTTGAGTGTGTCCTGAATTTATGGCCAAAGTTTCCGCCCTAAGCAAAACTTTGAGAGATGTGTGGGAATGTTTTTGCAGTTTGAAGGTTTTTAAGGCATTCTTGTTGCAGTCTCTTTTTTTCTGGCAGGACTGAACAAAATTGAATGTTAGGCTGCCAGCAGCTCATGGGATTAGTTTTTGCATTATGTTTGCTTCTTGAGAGTTCATTGAAGATGTCAATTGAAGATGTGGGAGGAGTTCACTGTTTTCCTTTCAAAAAAATTAGCTTGGCCACATGCTTTTTCTGGCTGTTGGCCGGTTCATTCAACAGCTGATGATTTGTTTTGTGCTTAATGATTGCACCAGTGTAGGAGAATTTCATGGCACAACAAGTTGTTCAGATGTACTCTACTCTCTATTCTTTATTCGCAGAACAACACACTGGGAGGTACTGTAGTGTTATCGACATGGCTGTTTTAGTAGAAGGCTGAAGCAAATTCTTTCCATCCTAAAGTAAAGAAGGAATGTTCTTCATTCTCAGAAGAATTTTTTTATTTGATATTTCTTTGGATTATTTTTTCTTTTTGCACGCAGGATTCCTGCACACCTTCAAATATCTGGCAGCCAACCTTGTTTGAACCTTCAAAACAAGCACATGTTGATTCTCCAGTAACTTTGGAGCCACCTGTTTCACCACCAGATCCACCTGTTGTTACTGCAGCACCAGTACCCACTGTTGTGACTGGAGCTGAGAAAAAAGCGTTGGTGCTGTATAGACCTTTAAATCCACCTCTCTACTCCGGTGGACCTTCTCCGACAGTTTCTTCAGAGTTGCCAATCAAAGTCAATTCAGCTGAATATCTGGCCACTATCAAGGGTAGTGACAAGAATGGCTTCTGCAGCAATGCAGGCCTCCCTTCTTCTGCTTTCACTAATTCTTCTGCCAATGCACTATGCGGGACTGGCCTATTTGAAGGTAGTCCATTCCACTTTCTAGAAGGTAGAAAGAGACTTACAACTGTTGGGGGTGGATGGGTCCAAGGGATATATCATTGCTTGGCCAGGGATCAATAGATGTCCTGTGACAGAACCTCAACCCCTAGTCAGCTTGTATTGCAAGTCTCATGTGCATGTGGGAAACTGTAACTGAAAGTCTCAGAGTTTGTTGAAGTGAATGATATTTGGTTTGGTCTTAGGTCCACATTTCTAGTTCTTACTGGTTTTGCTGTGTCAAACTTTGTCATGTTTTGAATGAAGTTGTCATAGTTTACCTTGCCTGATGGAAGGTACGTTTCACCCCGACTCTTTCCAACTCTGGTTTCATGAAGGCATAGTGTAGTGAGTGGCAAGGGCATGGATCAGCAGTCATTAGTGACTTGCAAGAGTGAAAATCATGTATTGCTTTGGCAAGAATATCATATTCATGTGTCTGACCAGATTATTAGACAGAGCAACTCACATTGACATGCATGGCATTCTGGCAGTGTTTTTGCTTCTTAGTTGACTGAAGGGGTCTGATGTGTGTGCAGCTCTTGATCTTCAAGGTGGACCATCATCAGCATTTAGCTCAAGGAGGCTGCAAAGAGTATCATCATGCTCATCATTGCCTCCCATTGTAACATCTTTGGATAATTTCCCTATGGAAGATGACAGTGACCCACAGACCAGCAGTGGCAGCCAAATGGTTGTCATGCCTGCAGTTCCGACACCAAGTACCAACAATTTGTCTCCTGTTGTGTCAGGCATGATGACTACACACATGGATAAGAGTGTTGCACAGTTGGGGAATGAAGAGGAAATGGCAGATATTGAGCCCATGGAAGTGATGGAGGGTATTGCAAATGGAGAGGTTGTTTCTTCTCAAGCAGGGCCTCAATTTGGAAGCCCATTACCAACTTTTGGTTCATCTCAGTGGAAAACTGGCGAGATGTTGAAGGCACCTTACTCAAAAGTTATGTGGTCCCATTAACTAGACAAGATGGAGAATCCTTTTTTGCCATTATGGCTTTGTTGTATCATCTCCTCCTGCTCTGTGTGAAGAAGGAAAGCTCAGAGTAAGTTTGGATTGGAACCCTGTATGTTGGTGAGCTTTCTTATCCAACTTGCAATCCCTTCATTTCACTTTCAAGGCTTTTTAATGCTTTCTGAAATGAAGAGGCGGACCCCATTCTTTGAATTCTCTTGCAAAGTTGAGCATTCAGGAAATGGAGTACTTGGAATCAGGACCAAATCCCAGTGTATTGCATGGGTCAACTTGACTCTTAACCTCATAGTGACATAGGTGCTACTCCTGACACCTGACTAGTAGATGCAAATCATCAAAGTTCTGCAATGAGGGTACTCATTTTTATGTAATATGTTGACTCTTGTAACATTTTTTGATGTGCTGCCCTCAGGCAAGAAATATTTGTTCTTGAGTTACCTATTGAGTTCTTGGTCTTGTGATTTCTTCTCTTAATACCCCAGATTTGAGCTTGGTTCTCTTTTGTCTGTTTGTAATCATAGCCTAGTTTCCTAACTGGGGTTTGATGGCATTATCTGATCCTGGGTATATCACCAATTATGTTAAGCTTAGTTGTGTTAGGTGGGTAATCCTGCTCTTGTGGAAGTAGTCCAGTGGGGTATCCTATAGATTCCAATGTGCTTTCAACACCAAGCATCAAACAAGTACTTCCTCATGATGCTCAGATGGTCTTATAGCCTGGGATTCTTGCAGAGATCTTTATTCTACAAAAGGCTTTTTAGGCAGACTCTTCAGGTATCAAAACTCATCTTCCCTCTTCAAATTGTTTGAAGAACAGTGCTTTCTATTCAAAGCATGTCTTGTTATGTTCATTAGGCCTGAGGCGACCTAATCAACATGTGAACTTTGTGCTGGTCAGGAGTTGATGTAGAGGATGAAGATGGGGGCGCTTGAGATTGGATGGGATACAACAAAATATGCCTGTCATTTTGCAGGTAATCTCAGCCCATATTGAGGCTGGTCTAATGTGTGTGGTATTTAGCATGGATGTATGTGGACAGTTATGTTTGCATAGGAGAGTTGAACTTAGAATGTTGATGGAGCATTGGCAATTTGATTCTGAAGCATCTGCAGCAATAGTTCAGCTTGAAAAGTAAATTGTCAACATAATTTGCAAAATCTGAAAACCTGCAAATCCTACAGGGTTTTAGGGTTTAGGGTTGAAACAACTTTTGCAAATAGATGCTAAAGTTATGTTATAAAACCAAATCAATATCATGGCAAGGGGTTGGATTGATTCGGTGCCATTCAATGTTATTTACTTGTGGACTAGCTTCAGAACCCTTGGAAAAAGCATTAACTTCTGCCAAAGCAGATCTTTGGGGTTTTGAATGTTCCTCTATCATGAAACCTTTCTTACTATGCTTGCAGCATCTTATATTAGCTTCAAGGCTAACAGGAATCAGGATTGTTGGAAGTGGGAAGGAGGCATATAATGCATTCAAAAGGAACATGTTTAGGGTTGCCATGTTTAGGCTTAAACATGTTTAGGGTAACCATGTTTAGGGTTACCATTCCTATATACCAGATCAATACTTTACCATGCATAGGTAACCAACTTTGGATGAATGGGGTATAGGAAAACTTGTAATTTTTAATTGCCAATGTTATTTTGCTGAAACATAAGTAGGCAATAGTCTCAATACATGCTTGGAAAAAATAAACTAAAGGTCAAATTACTTGAAAAGATTTGGTGAGATAATCACCGAAGTGTGGGTTTGGGAACTAAATGGTTCCTTTCTTACAAAAGAAAATTTAGTACTACTTTACCCTAGGGTCAATTTTTGTTATTAAACTTGGGCTCCGTGTTGTTTTGCACTACCTATAGTAATCAATTGATGACAAAAATGACTTGATTTTGTGAAAATTAAGTTCGATTTGAATGAAAATATTGAATGACATTGCACGCAACTTGAATTGAATTGAATTGAATTCCTATTCAACTGAATTGAATTCAACAATTGGACTAAGATTTGATCGAATTGAATTCAAATTCAATTGAAAAGAAATGACATGAATATTGGTGGAAAAGGTGTTGCAATTGTTTGTGAATATGATGTTGAAATAAAAAAACTTCTACTAAAAACGCATCTCTAAAAAAAACAATTACCTTTCATGCCTCTTTACTTAGGAATGGGATAAACAAATTTCAATTTAAAATTGTCCAAATAACAACTTATGGAACCTAAAATTGTCCCACCTAAACCATCTATGATGAATCATCGTCATTAGAATAATCTTTAAAACAATGAAACATTTTTTAAAAGAAAATGTGAATTTGAAATGTTGAAAATCATTATAATTATTGCAAGCTACAATGTGAATAATTTCATTCCTCGTGTGAAAGTATCATGAAAAATAGTGGGATCATATATATATATATATATATATATATATATATTGTCCATGTGGAAATTAACCCTATACTATGATATCATGTTTTATGGGACCTTATTTCTCCTCTCAAAGTCTTATTTCCCAATTTTATTAGAACCAATATTTTCAACAAGAAAACAAGAACCCCCTTCAAAAATGAAGTCTAAAGTTTGGAGTCACCTCCAAGGAAAGAAGCTTTGAGGTGATGAGCTCTCATTCTCTAGTGCTTGTATTAGAGGAGGATATTTAGGAAGATGTGATTTTGTAGCACTCTTGGTGTTGTTCAATATGATTTTATCGAATGATGTTTAATCTAGGTTCATATTTAATGTATGACCTCAACATTTATTGTTGGCAAAAAAGGTTTGGAATGTTGCTACCAACTTGAAGCTTCAAGCATTAAGGCAATGGCATTCCTAGGAACTATGGAAGGGTTAGGGGTGTGCATTCTAAGGACTTGCAACCTTAATGAATGCACCTTAAAAAATAAGAAGAGAAAAGTGGGAAGAATTTGATGAGGGGAGCCCAAAAAACAAAGAAAAATGGCATTGAAAATTTGATTGCTTCATTTGATCTTGATTTTCAACTAATTTTAGAAGTGCATTGTTTTGAAAGCACCATGCAAGTGAACTTTATGCTACAACAATAATGCATCACAACAATGAACACCCACAGTCTCCAAAGCTCACAACCCCATTGGAGTTTGCAAGAAATTCAATCAAATTTCCTATCTTCTCTAAAAGCTTTGCCACTTTTGTCATAATTACTCAACAAAATTTGGGATTGATGGAAAAAGGGACAAGAGCGAAGCTTACCTTCCTGTGTCCTTATACTAAACACAACCAAAATTGACAAATCCTCTCACAAAGATTGTCTTCATACACAAATCAACTATTTTTGTATATGAAATATGATTCTTCTACCCCTTTCTTTGTTTTTCCTTGTAAACTTTTGCCCAAATCCAAGCAACATAAGTGGAGATGGGGAAACCAAGTTTGTAGAATTTTTATTGCAAATCCTTATGAACTAGCCATCATCACCACTATAGGCCCTATTACCATCATTCTTCAAAGAAAGTAAAATGCCATAATTTTATCCTCCATACTAAGTTTTCATAATACAACACACCAAGAATTGAATCAAGACAATCCCTCCTAACCCAATGGATGAAGCCCAAGGTTCATCACCAATCAGCTTGTTATGAAGGCTTTTCTTGGACTTCACAAGATGCCTAAGTATTCGAATATAGAAAGGCATCTACTTTTCACATTGGGCGGATGGTAATTGGAAGGTTGATCAAAGGGCACCCATCACACCAAACATTTATAAACTACATGAAAATCCCTCTTCATGAGTCTTTCTTATTATTGAAACTCCTCACTAAATAGTTTTTCAACATTGTATTTTTGACAAATGTGTGAAGGAAACAAGAAAGATCTTCATTGTTGAATGGAATGGGATGATGTTTAATTTTCAAAATGACAATCACATTTCAATGTTTTGGATGCATAATGTTTATTCTCCCACATGATCAAGGTATAATTACCATACTTGAATGAACAATTATGCAATGTCAATGACCCTTACTATCCTAGTTAACAAAATTGTTGACATCATTGATATAAAACTCATAGACTCAAACATCAAACACCTTTTGGGCCCCATGATCTAAATTGTAGTTGTGAACATAAATAGTTGACCAATAACATTGAAATCCCCTCCTTGATGAAAAAGATGCATTGGGGACAATTGTCTTACAAAGGTTCTTCTATTCAGACCTCCCGCACCAACGTTGTAAATGTGGATGATTTTGACACTTTCTCACCCTTACACTACCCTTTGAGATCATTATTTTACATGGAGACACCCTCACACAATGATCACAAACTTGGAGTGAAATAGTCACAAACACAATGGTCGTAGGTGCAAAAAATTGCTTAAGACCAAGAGTTTTGGCTAAAGGAATTTGATCAAAAGTTTAGGGACCTTAGTCAATATGATGGAAAAGGGGAAGGGCACAAATTTCATGTAATCCTCTAAACTTACAAACAAATATATTGTGATGGTGGAAACAAATAAAGACAATCCAATTGTTAAAGGGGATGGAGGGAAGAAATTAACCCATCCCCAAGATCTAATGGGAACTTGCAAGGACATAGTGATAGATGAAACAAGCATGTAGCCAACTTCAAGGGCATGACCTTCAATCTTGAATTCACCACTAGCAAAAAGGTAGGCCAATGGTAAAATGGTTTAAAGTTGAAACCAAGAGAAGCCCCTTACAAAAAACGTAGTTGTAGTAGGCCTCCAAAGTGATAAGCAAACATCCTTGCCCTCACTATGCATCTAGAAGAGGGGATAATCTTCCAAATCAAAAAATGATTGAAGAGAAAAAGGAGGAACATTCAATGGCAACCCCAACAAGGTGGTGAGTATATAAAAAATTCAAGAAAAGGCCATTAGGTGGTGATGAACTATAACACACCAACACCAATAAATAAAAATAAAAAACCACTATAATCCACAACCCTCCTTGTGAAGGTAATAGAATTTCCTAACTTATTAATGAATGTTATAATTCAAGGGAGGATCAAAGAAGAATGGACTACTTCAGTAGCAAATAACATGTTATGACAACAACACGATTTAGGCAATGGTAACAATTTTCAGCTTGAATGGCAATGACATCACAATGAGAAGCAAGCATCATCGCATCTCTAAGCAACTCAATGGTACATGTGGCCATTGTTCACAAATTGTTGTTAAATAGTTTCCATGGCACCATGAACAATGTGTTGTAAACAATTCAATTTTTAGGATAAATTGTTTTTCTTCTATCGAATAGAAAAAAGAAGAAGCTATTGATCAATAAGTGGAAGGAGTGATATAATTTAAGTTATTTGTAAACACCAAGGGATTGATTAACTAAAAGGTTGCCCTTGTAGTCCCTTATGACAATGAGCAAATCAATTGTAATGGCTACCCTAATTGTGAAGGGGTTGGGTAGATTGAGGGGTGGCTCAAAATAAAAGAAATAGAGCTATGGCTTCAACCCTTGGATCCCACCTCCCAAAAATTTTTAATTCAAGAATGTCATTTAAAACCCAATGACTATGCCTATGCAAAAGAAGCATTAAGTTATGTAAAGTAGTAACATTTTGGAACAATGTTATCCCCATGAGAGGATTTGAAAGAATGAATGTAAGGACATTGATCCTTGTGACTTCTAGTCTTGCCTCAACAATATTATGCCGATAAACTGTTATGGAAGTTGGGGCATAATTTGTGGTTATCCAAACATCTCTATTTGAGACCACAATCATAATTAATGTTTAATAGTGGTTACCCAAATGAATGTGCTATAACGTGAGAATGCATCATGGATTTTAACATTACATTATTTCACATTTCATAATTGGCAAGGACTTTAATTGTTTAAAGGAGGTCAACAACCTAAATGGAGTAGGACATAAGTTTATGAGGTAGAGAAAAGTTGTGATGTGACACCATCTTACATTTCAAATGGGTTTGTTGGATGCTTGGCTATTTAATTATTTCTGAAAAATGTTCTACAAAGCTCACACCATTGACAACTTATGGTGGATTTGGCATATTTCATATGCCTCTTGAATTGACAAATTCCTTGTGTCCACAAAGCTAGATTAATAAGAGGGCAATAGAGGTTTTAACATCTTTTTTTAACTCAAAGTTGGAATGACTTACCTCTCATTCTTCATCATGATGATATGGATTACTTTAAAATATTTTCATTCCCAAAAGACGAGAAAAAATATTAGACATAATTACATGAACTATTATTAATTAAAGTTTATTTCTTTTACATGGTTTATTAGTAAGTTCTTATTTATGTATTGTAACCCATATCTAGGGTAGATTAATACCTTTATTGAATCACACAAGCTTTGGAAAGGAAATATTCTTAGGTGGGTATCATAAAACAAGTGAGAATCATGACAATTTTTTATTTTTTAAGAACTAGAACCAATGATTATCATAAAAAATGAAAATCGTCCAACATTGGAAGGACCCATCCTCTTGATAAATGTATTTAATTTGCAAATCATGATTTACATATTGTGAGTCTAAACACAAAAAAAATGTTTTAAACCAATTATTTCCTTCACTTGAAATGATCATGATTAAGGGTTTTTTAATTTAATTTTGGGATATTAAAATTTTGTGATTTTTCCCATAAAATTTTCCAAATTAGTTGAATTTAAATTTTTTTTAATTTTTAATTTAAAAATTCACCAAATTTTCTGTTGAAAAAAACAAATTTATAAAAAAAACATTGATCAACATGTAAATCTCTCACTATCTTTTTAATTTGCCTTCATGACCATTAACATCAAAATCTAATGCTTCAATGTTCAAATTGATGCATATGTCTCTTAAACAGAAACAACATCAATAACTTTTCAAGTTTTCAATATAAGGTTTATCCCTTCATTACCCCCCCCCCCCTCAACCCTTTCATCATATTTTTAAAACCTACACCAATTTTGCATTATAAAAAATAATTTCCCAATGCAAGTTGAATTTGACCATGCATTGTAATAAAAAATAACCATTAGTGCTTGCATGTTAACCTAGCATTAATGGTTTGGCACTTCATCCCTAAAGCAAATATGAAACCAAGTCAGATTATATTAGTGTTGGTCGAGTTTCAAATACTTATATTATGGAACAATCTCATCATAATGCATGAGTATTTACAAAAATGAAATACCAAAAGGAAAGTAGTACCAAAAAAAAAATTGTATACCAATTTGATTTAATAATTCCCACATTACAAATTGATGATGCATTAGTAGCAACATATGTACATTTAATTTTATGTTAATCAGTATACATATTGAACATTAATATTTGATGTATTAGCCAACATGGCTTTCATTGATGTTTTTTTGAATGCCATGTATAATATCAACAAAAAAAGGCATCCATGATGAATGGGTGGCCTAATCAACTAAAAAGTTAGCCATGGGGAAAGAATTGTCATTGCTCATAACATATTGCACCTATTTGTGCCAAAGGAATGATGAGGACAACATGAAATATTGAAAATGAAATTTGGTATTTAAAAATTTCTAACTTTAATACAATTAATTGGTTTGGTCTCTACCAATGTTAATAATATTTCTTTTTTTTGGTGAGATTTGTGTTAAGTTTGGTTTTTATTTTATAATGTAAGAATTGATTTAGTTTTTTTTTTTTCATTTTTAAATACTTGACTATGGTATCAAGTTTTAAGGTTTTATTTTAAGCATCCAATTTTCACACCATTCCTAAAATCAAAATGATTTAATAAGTAAAAATTGCTCATTTTTTTATTTAATCCACAAAAAAACTACAATGAACATAAAAAAAATAGAAAAAAATTATAGAATTAATTATTTGTTGATTGCTTTGTTCAAAATATCCCGCCCCCTGCACCCCCTTCCAACCAATCATATTTCCATAGTCTTTTGTTGTTCAAATGAACTTTTAATTTATTCTAATTCTTCTTGTGATTGTATATCCACGTTAATTAACAAAAATAAGTTAGAAGGAAAACAACAATCAACTTTAGAATCACTAGGCCAATTTTACTCACGAATTTATTAGCTTTTATAAGTTCTCCCATTGTAGCCAAAATGTCCTTGAAATAGTAAGTGTTTCATGAAAAAAAAACTTTGAATACAAAAATGCCTAGGGTTTGACAAGCTAAAAAACTAATAGTGTGAAACATACGTTCATGTTTCCCATTCTATTGTGAAGGACACTTGACGTCCTTCACGTCCACTTGATATTATTTGAAAACCAATAACTATATGTTAACAACTTCCTTAGTTGGTTTACTTATGTTGGTGGTCAATTAAAAAATACATAAACTACGATCCTCATAATTTTTTTGGTTACAAAACCACTTTATATTTTGCCATTGGATGGGAATGGTGATGAAATTTCAAAAACATTGGAAACAAAAATCTTTTATCATACTCCTTAACAATAGTCACACATTGTTCATGGCCAATGAATGAATGCACTAAACAAATGTTTTTAAATATAGAGTCTAACATCTTATGAAAACATATTATGAATTTGTTTCTCTTCATACTACTCTTAAAATGAAAGAATGAATTCAAGATAAAATAAATTTCCTTTTTGAGGTTAAAAACAAACAAAGCCAATTTCACACCATCTCATTAATCATCACCCATTGAATCTCTACATAAAATGCAAACGTAACTTCTTCCTTTAGTTTCAAACTCATGATTATTATAAAATGTAATACGTCACTAAACAACCAATACCCACAAGAATGGTTCAACAAACAAGTTGTCATAAAACAAAAAAGACAATTGACAACAACTTGAGAGATGTGTCATGTTAAAGGAGGTGACACATGACTAGTAACTTTCACAATAGTTTGTTTCTTGTAACAAAGAACAAATGTTTATTGAAATTGTGACACTTCTTGAAACATAATTATTTTATTATCAAACTTGTGAAACATATTTACAAATTGAAAATATTATTAACATTTGATTACTTACAAATGAACAAAGGTTGGGGGAAAAATAATTTATCATTTAGAACGAAATTGAAGGACTATCCTATCTTCACTAAAGTGTTAATTTTTTTTTGGGTGAACCATAATCAAAACTCATCTTATTCCTTTTTCTTTTTGCCCTTATTAAATTTAATGCATTTATGTAAATTTGCATATGTAGACCTTACATGATCATATCTTAGACATTTACAAACTCTCTCATTTGTTGCTGCATATTGATATGCTTTTAAAAAAATGTTCAAAACAAGTCCTTGACAAATGTTTTTCAAGCCCAAATATTCACAACTTAATAGTAGTACAATCCTGAGGGAAGGTTAAAATGTGTTACAAATGTTGGTTAACCATAATACAAGTAAAGAAGTCCATGTTTTCAGGAGGGAAAAACAATACAAGGACATAAATGCATTGACAAGCACTTAAAACAAATTCATGAAATGAATAGGCAAATGATTTTTCATAGTTAAACAACTAAGGTAATTTTTGCTACCCATCATCATTTTTGAAAGGATCCATTGCAAATGAATGAATAAATCAATCAATCAAATTTGCACCTTCAAACACATTTGGCCTTTTTTGTTAATCTTCTTTCCAAAGTTCTTCTCAACGGATTGTTTATTTTTTCTTTAGAAATTTCAGCAATTATAACATGTTATGCATCCACAATATATGTGTTTTTCAACGTCATCACCCCATTATCTTTAAAATTACATATTAATCACTTTTTCGATTTGGTCCTTGGATTAATTCCATTGTTTGGTAAATGCAAGCTCTTTGCCAAGTTCCTTTCAATGAATTGTTTATTTCTTCCTCAATTTTTTTTTTCACAATTATAGAATGTCATGCATATCCGCATGTTTTTTCAAAATCATTGTCCCATTAGCTTTTTAAAATATTATCGATCATTTCCTATATTTGATTATCTTTATTGTAATATAGCCAATTATACAGTGCATTATCTATGCATTTGAAACATGATAAGTGCAATCTAAAAGGTGATCATTTGTGGTAAATACAACATTTTATGTAATGTTAAATTGGCAATATATTGTGTAATCATTGGTTAAAACGAAATTATGTGGTTGTTAATGAATTAATAAAATCCATATGAAAATAACACAATTAGATATGTCAAAAATACATGATTCTAAATAATAATAATAAATTGTATAATAGGCTAGCAAGGCTATAAATCTCGCACAAAATAATAATGGTGCATGAGTTACATTCTAAGCCCAAAAAACTTAAAAATAAACACATGAACGATCACACACAAACAAACATAAACACCAAAAACAAAGCACACATATACATTTTGACAAGCAAACAAACACATAAGAAAAGAAAAGCAAATAACAAACAAAACAAACAAAGAAAAAGGACTTATATTGAAAAATTGGAAGTCAAATCTTGACGTTCATTTGCTTGAAAAGCTCCCCCAACCTATAAAGAAGCAAAAAGGGAAGAAGTACCATCAAAAGGAGCATGGCACAAGGAATAGGAGCAAATTGTCATACACTATAATGAAGAAAGGTAATTTGTTTGTTTTGTTTGTTTGTCACATTGAAATCTCCTAAACCACAATGCCTCTTGTTGCACTTTTGATGCGTTTGGAAAGCCTTTGTTGAATAGGGGTGCATTGAGTTGGTTTCATAATGTTTTGACTTATGATGAAAAAGTTGTTGAATATTGAACAAAAATTTCATTAAAATTTTATTTAAATCAAAACTAAAAATTGTAAAGGAATTTGGGTGCACTCTTAGTACTATGGGATTTCTTGAAGGCAAAGTGAGAGGGGAAAAAAAAGAAGCAAGTGTGAAAGATGGTAACAAAACATGATTAATGGAGTAGAGCATGAGGAGTTAAGAGTAAGCATGAGCAAGGAGCAAAACTCTAGGAATGCACCTAGAACACTAGGAACAAAGTGTGACCACCAAAGTTGCAAACAAAACACCTCCAAATAAAATAAAAATGTACAAGCTACACACAAACAAAACAAGAATGCAAAGTCGGGCCCAAGCAAGTGTAGGGTTGATTTATTCCCATGGAGAGCAATGTCTCCACAAGACACATTTTAAGCACTAATTAAACAGCTCTCATAAACCCTTAATGTAATTGGAAACCCTAACCAAATTACCCTATACCTAGTCCCTACAAACCCTAAACCCCTAGCCTTGAGAAACCCCTAGCCTAACCATACTCAAGGTTTATGGTTGGGACAAGTATCAGCCCACCCAATTCTCAAGAGTATGCTTCTCACCAAAAGTGATACCCATTGGGCTTCTGGCTGAGAACTGTCTTTGAACCATGACCGGTTCTCAACCCCGTCTTTTCAATACCTGCCCAACACTGGTGTCTATAAACCCATTTCCTCTAAACCTTAAATACCCGAGGCAATTTAATGTTAGGCCTTAAAACATCTCTACAAACATGGGCCAAGGCCAATTTTGTCTTTGTAACTAGGGTTGATACAATTGTCAATACCATGCATATAAGCCTATATACCATTGAAAATGAATAATAAAAATGACCCATGATTACATTTAGTATGTACTATGAGGCATGTAATGACTTGAATTTTGAACTCAATTGAGACAATAAAATGCTTCTTCACCCATCATCTTGGGACTAACTTCCATCTAGTGTTGCTTAACAACACCACTATATTATTAACCCTAGTATCAACCCTAGTATCTAGGCTATAAGCCATAAGCCAACCCATACCATAGAAACCATCAAAGATACTAGGGTTGATACTAGGGTTAACCCTAGTATCAACCCTAGTTTTGTCTTTGTAACTAGGGTTGATACCAATATATATATATATATAGGCTACTTGGGTCCATGGCAACATGAAGTTTGAAGATGCCAACCAAATCAATGATTGTAAGTAACCACCACCCAAGTTTACATGAATCCCAATTGGTAACAAAAGTGAAAACACAAGACTCCAAATCCCAACACCAACTCTTCCAAATTATGTCCTCTCAATCAACACCAAGGTCTTTGACCTAGCACAAAATGCCATGAGCAAGGTCCACACACACACAACTAGAGGCCATATTTTGTCACATAATAAATATTGTTGTACCCACCCATTTTTTGATTATGAGCCCTTTATAACCTTCACCACCCACCCTCCAAAGTGGGACCCCACTTTCTTTAGAGGGGACAACTAGGGGTGGAGAGAAAGAATTCAACTCCAATTGGCAACAACTTAGGTGGTGGTGGTGGGAAGATGAAGGCCACAAAATTTGGTGGATTGGGTGTAGGCATGGGAGGAGGGCTTTTTTAATTTCAAATTTTTATTTTTTAATAATTGAAAAAAATAAAAGTTAGATAATTTTTAAAAGAAAAAATAGTAAAAATTTAGATAATAATAATAATAGTAATAATAATAATTTAAATTCTTTTTCCCCCTTTGGTTTTGAAAGGTCCACAACAATGATAATTTACAACATGGGGGGGATGCAATGTAGCCGGAGGGATTTACTTACTTACTTACTTGATTGATGCGGGAATCCAATAAGTGTGGGCACTATCATTCCTCCTTTGGGATAAGTTACGAAACATCTTCGTAAGACAAAAAATTATGTACTAAGTGAGGCATACGTCCCATTATAATGTTGCCATTATAATTTACGATTGTTGTACACTCACACACGGGGTTTGATTTGAAGGAATGGGTGCGAGAGCAATGCATCCATTCGTCCTTGCAAAATCCATTTTCCATACACACAAGTAAAGAAGTTATATTGCTAGAGAGAAAGGATCTTGTAGCACTTGGAGCTAGTTAAAACTCTGAATGAAGGAAGAAGCATAATGTGAAGAAGAATGCTTTTGGGTGGGTGTCCCAACCCAAAACTCTCAAGTACAAATAGGGCAAACCTTCCATTTTTCATGATGATAATTTTTAGATTCATTGAATAATGGTACATAATTTTTAAATATTTTTTGGCCTTGCCTACTACTACTACTACCAAGGCAAAAAAGGAAATTGTGTTTAGATTCATTATAGAGTATATTTGGAGTAGCTTAAGGGATTTTGGCTCCCCCCTTAGGTACTAATATTATTAGGTCTATTTTTTATATGAGGTTTTTTTTTTGGAAAGAATTTGATATTTTGGCTTGTGTTGAAACTTTGAGATTAGTTATAGAGTTCTAATATCTTCTTGTAGGATTTTTGGTTTCTTTTAGAGGATTTTTTGGAAGATTATATTATTTTTGCATGGTGAAATATTTGAGTTTTCCATAATTCTTTTTTTTTGCCTTAAGATACTTTTTTAATGTAAATGACAAGGGCCACACAGTGTTTTTGACACATCCCCTTCTTTTACTATTCTTAAAGGAAGAAAAAAAAAACATAAATAAAAAGTTGAGGAAAAAAAGCAATGAACTTTGTGAGTTTCAATCTCAGTTTTCAAAATGCACTTTTAAACGCAATTCAATATTGAAAATCATACACACATTCCAACAACTATCCTCCAACAAAGGCTTTTAAACTACAAATAGAATATTAACTCTCCAAGCTTCCCACTCCATTTTTGTCCTATGAATAAATTAGTTGCAAGTCATTATAAAGAAACATGAAGCATTAGTTTTCAAAACCATAGGTTTTTTTTTTTTTTTAATATATTGTTTTTGGGTAGCACTTATCGATGAAAAGGGGGCAAAAATAATAATCTTAACCCTTTTTTTGTATTAAAAAAAACCTATGCACCAATCATGTTTGGAATCAACTAAGGTATCAATGAACGACCATATAGAGTAATAAGATTATCATAGGAATATCACAACAAGGGTTATATATCAATAAGGTTATATAAGTTCAACATGGTTCTCGATGGCACGATCAAATAACCAATTTCTTTACTTACTTACCAAGGATCCATCAATATACCCACCTACCCCACATGAGTATAGATATACGAGACACAACAGAAACACACCCAACTTTGGTCCTATTACTACATACAATCCCCCCTTAGCTCAACAACAAGTAGCAACACTTCTAGTTGTTATTTTATATGGTTTATTATCTCGAAAATTCCTTGTTTTTGCCCATTGGGTTGGGTGGGGGAAGAAGAAGAAGAAAAATATTTATCAAATTTTGTGAGAAAAAAAATTTTTTTTTGAAGGAAATTCTTATCATATTTACACACATTTAAAATCTAATTTGAAATAAATTCAAAAAATAAAACCCTAATATGTATATATGTGTATATACATTATTACAACAAAAGGTGTCAATGTATGCCAAGTGATTTTCACTAAATTTACAATGAATTCATTTGGTCTAGTGAACAAGGACTAGTGAATTGAATTCATTGGTCTAGTGAACAGGGACTAGTGAACTGCACCCACATTATTATTTTAGAATAGTGATATATGTTTTACAGCTAGTGTATAATACTAGCTATCATGATAATATTACAACAACAACAATCCAAAACTCTAGTAAATGCATTACAAAAGGGGATGACTGACAATTTGATTCCTCCTTATCTTACTATAAATGAACAAGTAATGAACAAGAGACTAGTACTACTACTAGCCTACTACTACTACTACTACTACTACTATCATCATGGAACATCATAGTTGGGGCAGAACTATCCATGTCCAAAATGACAAGTGGTGAAAGTAATGGATTGATGCCCTTTCATCCTTGACCTCCAGATTTCATGATTCATGATTTTTGGTGAAAAATCATGAAATGTTTGGGCTTTGCTTGGCAAGCTCATGACTTTTGGCCTGACATCTGAACTCTCTCTCGCTCTCTCTCTCCACTCCTCCTTACCCCCACCCACTCTGGAATGTGGGTTTATAGGGTTTAGAGGATCCCCCCTTACAAAGGCCTTAGAGTGAAATGTAAGTAAGGGCATCATTCTTCTTCTTCTTTGGGTGGATGATCTGGGGTTAGGCTTAACCCCAGTAAACTTCTGACTCAAGAAGAGTCTGGCAACAATAACAGACTGAATTTTCATTTATTTATTTATTTTCATTTCACCATTTTATTATTTCCCGAGGAGTGGGGGGTGTTCTCGAAAGAAGGTGAGCCAAGCCATGGCATTACCTTTATGGTGTATTTTGTACCCTAGCAAGCTTTTAGGGTTAGGCTCACCTTAGGGTGCATTTTGCACCCTAGTTAGGTCTTTTTAAGTCTAGGGTAAAGCCTTTCAGGGCGGGGCTTTACCAGCCTAAGGGCTCCCCAGGTGGGAGTCGATGAGGCGAGCCGGAATTTTGATTAAGTGTCGCCCTGATTAGGGTACCTGGTGCAAAAACTGGCTCAATTTTTTTAATTAAAAAAAATTCCCATGATAACTCGGCAAGTATCATGAATTAAAATCAAAGCCAGCGGGCTTTTTTACGGTTTTTCCGTAAAGCGAAAGCAAGGAGCTGGTTTTTGTGGCGAGGCCTAAGAAGGGAAAAGCCATAATGGTGCTTTAGGGCTAAACCTTTATTTAGGGTGTGCATTTCCTTTTTTGGCATGAAAGGTTTTGACTGCAAATTTTACTATAAATAAATAGGGCTTTTGTTCCCTCAACCTGTAAATTGGGAAAAATTTGAATTTAAAAAAAAAGTCTCAGTTCCACTAATTTTGCTAAATTTGGGTGTGGGTGTAGGGTTTTGGTGGTCAAATTTTATATGTCACCAAATTGAGGGGAGTGATTTAGCCAAATTTGACTATAAATAAAATATGAAAGTAAAAAAACGTTCAAGTGTCGTTATATAATTTTGGCTACCTATTAGAATCTTGTACAAAATCCGGATATTTTAATTTGTTTTGAATTTATGTAAAAAATAAAATTGGCAACTAAAATTCCCAAAAAGACACCTAATTATTTGCCACTTTGATTTTGTTCGGAGCCCAAATTTTGGCCAAATGTGTGTTTTTTTTTTTTAAGAATCGCTCGTGTGGTAGTGCCGGTCTCTATTTTTCAAAGAAAGAAGTGGCGGGCATGGGTTGGGTATATATGCACTCTTGATTGGTGGTTCTCAAACAAATAAATATCCCATCCCAAGACTAAATTAGGGTTTTAGATGTCATGCGGCGTCGGGAAGATGTTGTTTTGTAAGTAAGGATGTGGATTAAATAGTCTCGATGCACAAGAAGTTTGTAACTAAGGTATCGGGTACCACAACCCACCACCGCACTTTTTTTCCATTTGTTGGGGGTTTGGCCCCTCAAGAACAAGAGACTAAGGGAATGGATCCACACAATTCATTTGGTCCCACATTTTGGAGGAATGTGCACAAGGTGTCCGTTATTCCACACTATAAGTTCATTTTGTGTGAAAAAAAAAAACCCTAGCCCTAAACCCTAAACCCTAAACCCATTTCCAATTGAAAATTGTTGTCGGTTTGCACTTTTGCCCTAAGTTTAAGGGGGTGCAAAGCCATTCCACAATGACCGTCCATCCCTTCATCCATGCATTCATCCATCCATCCATCCATTGTTTTGATCTTTGTGCACACATTGAAACTAAAAATGTGGGCCATGACAATAACCAAAGGATGGGTACAAGTTAACTTAGTCCCCACTCCTCGGAATACTTGAGGATTCATGGAAGAATAGAGAATGCAGGCTTTATTTATGTCAATGATTGAATCACACCCAAGTGGGTCCAATGCAATATTGACTTTACAAAGGGTTTAGGGTTTACAAATCGACAAACAAACAATTGATATAAACAATTGATATACTACTTACTCTACTCGTGACAATTTTCCTTAGCACAAGACATTAAACACTCCCACTGCAAACTTAACTTTGTGGCCATGACCAAAAGCTTAACACGGACAAGGTTTGAGTGTCAATTTATCCATCAAGAGGAGTATCATGGGATAGGTAGGTACATGTGTTGTGTCATGGAGGGTTAAACCCTAAACCCTTCCCAAATTTCAGTCCCATGGAGTGAATGAGGTTTGAAGTACTTGATGGGTCTATATGAATGAATGAAGATTGAGAATTGGAATTTGGTACCCATGGTTCGAGTCAAGTTTAAGGTTCAAGTCTCCAAGTTAGTATGACATCCAATTTATATCATCTTCTTGGAGAACCTTGGGTTACATGGTTGGTTACATGTATGCTAAATACAAGCATTTACATTTGAGTAGTAAGAAATAATTAGCACACCTTAGAGAAGGTGGAAGAATCATTGCCATTAAATGGTAATTTTAATTATTATAAGGCTTTTTGGTTATCTTATGTTAGCTTACCATTGTTTGATTCGACATATGGTCATTTTTCAAACAAAAAATGTGTTAAAAAATTTTTGCTCTCCAAAATTTTTGGTTGAAAACTTGATTAAAAATTTGAAGTTGGAAGATTTGTTTAGCTCACTTTATGAAGAAGATTGAGAAAACTTGATCTAAGGCTATGAGAAGGAGACTTGTAAAACTCATCATATCTAACAAAATTTCATTTAGAAGTTTTGGGATTAGGGGGTAATCCTTATCCTAACCTTTTGATATGAATTTAAAATATTTTGAGCATTGACCATAGAAATCACACTAATATATGAATATTCATGCCTTATATTTAAGTTTGATACCATTAAACACCTAAAATAATTTGATTGCATGAAAACCATTCCACTTAACGAAATACTTTTACTCACGCCTTCACAATTACCTAGACTTCCACATGGTTTCCACCTTAAATTTGAGCTCATTATCAATGGAATTTGGTATTGTGGCTTTATAAGTTTAATATCATTTATAATGATTTTATGTGATCATATTATATTTTCAAATCAATTACAAGCATACTAACTCATTCAAACTCAATATATTGCATGTAGTCTAAAATTATGTAAATTTTATGACTTTCTTTTCTAAGAGTTTTATTCTCAAATAAACATGAAAATGGCATAGTTTCATTTTCTAACATGTGTGTGTGTGTGTGGTGACAATGCAAAATCATTGATAGCACAAAATGTTAGGACTACATTAAACCCCATAAACCCCAAAGTTTGTTCAAAGGTTATCAAATTTGTCATGGGTGTTGAAAGTGATAAGAAATTATAATTACAACTTTTTCCAATGTTGCCTACTAAAATTAAACTACAATGACAAGGCCCTTTGAAATCAACAATAATGCCTTCACATAACATATAAATTATTTTCATCTACCTTAATAAGGACATAAAAAAATTTCCATATGAATGTTTTTCAAATTTGAAGACTTTGTAATACTCATCACTATATTTTCTCCTCAATTTCCCTAAAGGAAATCATTATGCTCATTAACAAACACTAAAGGTTATTTTAAAAACAAATAGGAATGAAATATTGTCCATTTATGGGTAACACCCTAACATTGGTGTATTTAGGGCTTTACACCCGGTGAAATACAATTTCCTAGTGTACTTACTAGTGGGTGGAAGGCCTTGTTGTATGGGGCCACCCCCTTGCACAAGGGCCCGCCATGTCATGAAATGAAATACCCGCCCCGCAAGGGTACTAGGGATTCACAAGGATATGTTGTAGGCATACCTAGTACATATATTGATCAAAGGGCCACTACAATGAACATGGATGATAAAATGATGGTGGTGGTGGTGGTGGTGAGATCACATCCAAATTCAACTTTCAAGAATAATGGAGAACTTTGGATTCCATCCAACAAACAAGGCAAACTCAAAGTTGGGTGGTAGGAAGGAATTCATGGTAAGCCATCCTTTAGTATAATTTTATTAATATTTCACCAAAATGTTAATTTCAATCCCCCCTTTAAATTAGAAATTAATTTAATTTTAATTAATTAATTAATTAATACCAACAACAATAATAATAATAATTTTTTGGGGGGACTTCAGAATTTGAAGACATCTTTTGGTGGTAGATAAATTTGGTCCAAAGACATGTGTATATATATATATATATACATTTGGAGGGAGTGTGATTTTGGACTTGGAGTGTGCCATTTTCGCATTAAAATGAAAGCTTGCTTGCATCTAGTAGTACAAACATTGTGCATGAATATCTCTCTTCTTCTTCTTCTTCTTCTTCTTCTCCGCCCACGTTCGACTCGTGTTTTTGTTGCACTCTGAAACATTGTTGCTACTTTAGCATGCAAAAATGTACGTGGTACAAATTGAAACCGGCGGCTAACCCTAAATACAAAATACACTTACAAATTTTGGACAATTGCAATGAGGACAATTATAATGTAAGTTAAGTTAGTACTTACTTACCCATTTTAAAGTACTCTCTATTGGGGGGGGGGGAGGGGGTTGGTGAAGGTTGTGTGTACATACATAATGCCATTCACAACTCACATGGGATTGGATTGGGGTTAGTGCCAACTCCATGTGACTATTGGGAACCATGGGAACATTGAGAACTTCTATATATGTTTAGGGTTAACACAACAAGCACCTAGCTACTAGGTACCATTCTTATGGTCCACTTTTGCCCTAGTTGTTTTTCTTCCCCCAAAACCCAACCCTAAACCTATTTGCTTCACCTCTTTGTCTTGGTATCTACTATTTTCCATTTGTGAGAAAACCTCACATTTGTGATGGATGGATGGATGGATGGATGGATACTTGGTTTATGCTCATCATGATGGTTAAGTTACCATATACTTGGGGAGCCTAGTGAAACTCAAGATATAAATTTGTGATGCCTTTGCCTCCTATTGTGATTGCATCAATGGTAATTAGCCTTTCTTTTATTTGAATGATCACTAGGCTACTAACTACCAATCACTTTTTGATAAGCATCATCATGTCTCCAATAGATTTGCATTTTTTGAAAATTTTCTCATGTTTTGCTTGTTCGTTCATTGGCAATTGGGATGTTTTTCATCCATGTAGATCCACCACACACTACTTTCATGTTTGCCTATATTTTGGTTTGTTGGCCTTGCCTACCAAGGCAAGGATATAGTGTTTGAATTCATTATAGAGTATAGTAGCTTAAGGGATTTTGAACCCCCCTAGGTAATAATAATAGGTCTATTTTTTATATGTGGATTTTTGAAACACAATATTTTGGCTTGTGTTGAAACTTGAGATTCGTTACAAAGTTATAATATCTTGAAGGATTTTGCTTTCTTTTAGAGGATTTTTTTGAAAATTAATATATTTTTGGATGGTGAAATATTCGAGTTTTTCATAATTCTTCTTCTTTTGCCTTAAGATATTTTTAAAATGTAAATGGCAAGGCCATAGTGTGACACACCCCTTGTTAGTTTGGTGGAGCCAACTAAGACCTAGGTCCTTTTGGTTCACCATGTAGGGTTTTCTTTTCCCTTGTTTCTTTTAAAGTTAGTCTCACTTTTTTATTGGGCTTTTGAAAAAAAAGAAGAAGATATTTTTGAAAATAATAGAAATAATAATAATGTATTTTGTTTCATCACTTACTACAATAGCTAAAACTTTAGGCCACATGTTCTAGGCTTGTATGAAGTTCACATTTAGTGATACTAGGGCTACTTTTAGCTTTTTGTCTTCTTCACTTTCTATCTTTCATAGCATTATATTTTATTGTTATATATGTTTCTCGTTGTTTCTTTTTGACTTGCCTTTTGCACTAAAATGAAGTATATTCAAAACATTTGGGAAATTTGTCATTCATGTATGAAATATATGGGTGTTATGAATTATGAACATTTTGCCCCCCTTTTCCCCCTTTTTTTTTCCTTTTTGTGAATGAAGTTCACCTTTGTAAATTTCATGAAGTTGTCTTGTCTTAATTTCATTTATGAAGTGTGTTAAATTATTCAAGATAATTCAACATATTTATGTTTTTGGAAAAATGCAATTGTACACCTCACATAACAATGAATTCATGCAAAAAAAAAAAAGGGTTCAACCTTATAAGATTGAATTTCATATGTATGGCTAGTCCAACATATTGAAAAGTTAAGTTTCTTTGGTTTAAAATATTTTTTTGCTAAATTCTAGCATTGGAGTCAATTAAAAATAAATGTCTAATCCATTTCAATTCATGGACATTTCACTAAAAATATGATTTAGGTATTCAACGATTACATTAAAAATGGGTTGATCTTATCTTATGGGAATTTTTAAAAATTATATATATATATATATATATATATATATATATATATATATATATATAAATTAAAAAAAA
>Ga0116227_10005023_pt1 | contig 28288 bp, 20 predicted proteins | sample S1TSphgellanicum_FD_89693 | JGI IMG/M metagenome (GOLD analysis project Ga0116227, IMG submission 89693) | Host-associated microbial communities from peat moss isolated from Minnesota, USA - S1T2_Fb - Sphagnum magellanicum MG | ecosystem: Host-associated > Plants > Peat moss > Unclassified...
GGTATTGCACTTTGCCCCCACATATAGTTTGCATCCTTAAATTGTCATGCAAATATTATGTTTCCCTCTCCCATATATAGTGTGGATTAAGGTCATAATGTGGGTATTGCACTTTGCCTTCGCCTACAAATGTGCATCTTTAAATTGTCATGCATGTATTGCATTTAGGGCTCCAACATATAGTGTGGATTAGGGTCATAATGTGGGTATTGCACTTTGCCCTCACATACAAGTGTGCATCTTTAAATTGTCATGTAGGTATTACATTTAAGGCTCCCACATATAGTGTGGATTAAGGTCATAACATGGGTATTACATTTTTCCCGCATATATGGTGTGCATTTAAAAATTGGTATGTAGATATTGCATTTTTTTCTCCCATAAATAGTGCAGTTTGTTAACTATCATGTGGGTATTACATTTAGATTATCCATAGATAATATGGATTTAAAATAAACTTACGAATATTGTAATTAAAAATTTACAACTATGGCCATAAACCATATCATATGTTTTCCATACTTAGCATTTAAGGTATTATGTGCATGATTGTGTAGGGTTTAGATGAGGGATACAAATCAAGTATTTAGAACATGTACATTTACATTAATATTGAATATGACAATCAACATGTAATTCAACATATTACAAATATAAAGTTTTGGACATTAACATCAATTTACCGTCTTTTCTTGTATAATCAACTCATGGCATAATTTCAAACATGGGTCATGTTTCAAAATCTCAATCTATTGAAATTCAAAACCCAAGGAAATCACCTTTTAACAACATGGATTTGGTGTGGAAAAACGATGTTCAACATGGAGGGGCACATATATTCGAAGTTGAGTGTGTATACATCCCACTTGCATGAGTCTCGAAATTTCTAAACAATGAACGAAACCATGAAGACTCCCCGATGGAATGGAACATTTATAAATGGGTACCCTCACAAGAAAATGTAAAAATGTCAAAAATCCAAAACCACTTTAGCCAAATTTGGTACGATGTTTTATTATTCACTTTTGTTATATGGAACTTGTTTTTTAATTTCATATTGTACCAAACTTTAGGTCTTAAATTGATTGCACATTTTGTAAGTATGCATGTGGGTATGGACCAAAAGACAATCATGGAGACCCAAACCACCATCAATCCATTAAACATGGTTGTTTAGTTTAATTCTTGATTAAGTGATTGTACACACGACCTGAGGTGGTGAAGATAATTTTCTACCATTGAGCTCATACACGAGCCAATGGTGAGCATGTGCATGGCAAACATGACCTTGATTTTATTGCGCTACCATTTTCCAAACTATAAAAAGGAGTGCATTCGGATTGTTAGAAAACATAATAAACATGAAAATCTAAAAGCCATTTGGGATAAACCAATCAAAAAAGTTCAACCCTAAAACCTAAACCAAATGAAATAGGACTTCATTTATTAATTGCCATGTGGTTTAGGTCTAGGCCTAACACAAGTGCCTATATTTAGCCTTAATTTAAGCCTAAATTAAATGGTTTATGTTTAGGTTTAACCTAGGTGCCTAGGTTTAAACCTAACTTATGCTTAAACACCATGTGGCCTAAACTATTGATGTGTATGTGCCACATGTTATTTAATGATTTGTTGACCCCAAATTTTTTGAATATGCCACGTGTCATTTAACTATTTGTTTACCCCACATTTTATGAATGTGCCACATGTCAACATTGTGAGTGTGTCACATGTCACCAAACCATTGGCCAAATGTTTGATTTACATAGTTGCAACAAAATCAAAATGTTCAACTTACATAATTGTAATATAATTGAAATTGTAATTATATTTTTGGCTGACGTCATGTTTAGTTCACGGATGAAGTTCATCCATTAGTCGAATGTAGTTGACAACATCCTTTGACTATATTGGTAGAGTAATTGTCAACTAAATTGGCAAGTAGTGGCATGTAGTGGCTATTGTTGCGGTGCTGACATGTGACATACACTTTTGACTATAATTTCACTTTCGATTTGTACTTTTCGACATTATTGGTTAATAGTTGCAAAAAAATATTTCCCAGTTGCAAAAAAAAAAAAAATGCAAAAGGGGGGGTTTTCTACTAATGACATTATGAAAATGAACATTGAGAAGGCCACATTGATCCCTCACACCAATGTCACTCATGGGATAGATGATTTGAATGAAACCTACCATGCATGGATGGTATGAAACCAACAACATCCAAATATGACATATAATGTCCCACTTCCTTTCACCAAATATGTTTATTACACATGTGAATGGGCATTGCATGGAAACTTGTGCAAACATCAAATTGTTGTTCTTCTTACATGTATTGATCTCACTAAAAAAATATCGTTCAATATTGTGAGACATGGAATGGATTTGATCATGGAGGTTTTGTCACCATGTTTGCGGACCTTACCTATTTGCACATTTATGACAATGAATATGATGATGAAAAGGTTGATGAATATCACTATGAATAACCATGGGTTGTTGATATGTGTGAGCTTATGAGGCCGAATGATACCTCCCCCTATGTGGAAAAAAAGAAAGATCATAACCAACCTTCAAGTTCACCCATCCCCACAGAAAAAACGCTTGCTCGAATGGGTCGCTTGGTGCAAAAAATCATCAATGAAGTCAAAGAAGGTGGGGTTCAACTCATAGACCACACCACATCATTGTTGCATGTTATTGCAATAGATGTATAAGGTATTCACCTTTTCCAAGGCAAATGAAGTCATGCATCACAATATGGTATTTCATTGCATTAATGATGGATTTGGTAATTCAGTGCACCAGATGAAGGATAGGCATGAAACAATGTTAAAACATGGAAATATCCATAAGAAGAGGGTTCATGAATAAAAAAACTACACAAATTTGTTTGTACCTATCCCCCATTTTAATTTTCCATTACTAAAATGTGCATCATATTACAATTATGTCAAAGAATAGATTATTTATGTGTGAATGCATTGATTTTTGTATCAGTGAACATATAGGGCTTGAAAGTTAAAATTACATTGTTAAGGTTATATAACACATCTTCTAAAATTCCCAAACAAGAATATCTCATTCAAATGTCATATAAAGGTGGGTATTACAAATCAATTAGATAATAATCACCAAGTTAATATGCAGGTAATGTTCACCCATCTCGTTTTTTGTGGCATTTAATTGGTATTGCATGCAAGTATTTCAAGGTTGAAGAAATATCGTAGTTAAAGGTTAACGAACATGAACACAAGTATTACATATAATTTCACATCTTTCATGGGTATTAATTACGTCAGATGAAGGTATTGCAAATTCCTTACTCCTTCCAAAAAGGGATTTGACCACTTAATGCAGGTATTGTCCTACCTTTTTCATTAGAATGATGATTTGTTTCAATGGATTTTCTTTAGTTATAATATCATTTGGATATTTCTTATTGCATTCAGTCCATTAAATGTAGGTATTGCATTTGGTGGACAATATCACCCTAAGTAACCCTAAATGATGAGGGACTAAGTTTTTGCAATACCTACATAATAAATATTTATTAACGAAAAGAGGGCTTTTGGTGAAGGTACACAATATAAATTTATGTAGGTATTGATAATTGGTTGTTTTTAAAAAAATAGGTATCTTTTGGATATGTCCTATTGTTTTTATACATTAAATGCAGGTATTACATTTGGTAAACAAAGTGATTTTACATAACTTTAGATGATGAGGGAATAGGTTTTTACATTATTAAATCAAGGGGGGTTACATAACATAGATTTACCTAGGTATTGCAATTTGGGATTTAACATAGCGTGATAGGGTATAGTATTACAAATTGAAAACTTCAACCCTCATCATGTAGACATTACAACCTAATGGATGCATAGGTTTAAATTTGAAAAAATAAGAAAACCTATACAATGAACCTTAAAATGTTGAATCAAAACCTTTGTATGTAACAAAAAATCCCTACATTGACCTTAAATTAAATAAACTAAAATAGAATTGGTTACATAACTTTAATGGTGGAATTTAACAATTTTTTTATAACTAAGTGTTAAACCTAATTTTGGAATTATTTTTGCATAACCCTAAATTGTGTATTGACTGTTGACTTGTGTTTTAGACCTAATTTGGGGTGAACCCCAACTAGTGGGAAGTTTTTTTATCATTCATACTTGTGCCACAAAGTCACCTTCATTTTCCTCTCCTTTAATAAAAAAGAAAAGAAAAATAGGAATCTCGTTAGATATATGTGTGTATGTGAATACATAAATTCATTTAAAAAATATTTCATGAAAATAATATAAATGTTAGGGAAAAGGTTACCTTAAAACAATTAATGACAACAAGGTGGGTTTAATTTCCATAAACCCAATGTCCCCCTTATTTATTTGAAACATATATTAGGCAAAAATTTAAATTAAGGTAATGGAACATGAACATGAGTTGGTTGATATGTGGGTATTGCAATTTGAAACACTTTATGGAGAACCCAACCATAAACAAGAGAAGATCAAAAGTTTGCAATACTCACATAGACAAACTGATTTATGCACCAAGGGGTCTTTTCATGAAAAAGAACAATATAACTATTTTAAAATATTAAATTACATTTTTTCCTTAAGGTTGTTGTGTGAGTATTTCATGATAAGGATAATGAAGGTATTGTTTAAATGTTTTGGCATGGCCACAAAATGTGCTAACCCTATTAAATGAAGGTATTGTTCATTTGGTTTATAGTAAATGTAATCCATTCGTAATGGATGGGGGTATTGTGTGCAACATGGCATAAGATGAACCCAAAATCTACAAACCCCAAAATTAAAAGTCAAAATTAAAACAAAAGGATTGATATTAAAATGTTCAAGTAACCACACTACAAAAAAGATGGTGACAAAAACATATCATGCTAAATTAATCTATAATGGTTTGATATAAAATGGTGCATACATGCACTAAAGTTATATCTATAGTTATTCATATGAGGAGGATGAACTAGAAGGGATGCCCATATTGGTGCGATATTTTGTTACAACTTCTATAGTTTTTGCTACATGGTGCTGAATAAATAGTTAACGATGCTCAAATGCAAATCGAATTGCATTTGCAACAAAAGCCTCCTTTGTTGTGCCCTGAAGCCTAACATAAGAAAACAAAAAAACAAATTAAATTCCCATGTTAAAATGTAAACAATGTTATATATATATGGAAATATACCGCCCATCAATGATTTCAGAATCATGATACTTGGATATTACATCCATTTATTTGGCTTGGTTGCATTTATTGGACTCCAATGTCTAATTCCGAGCACCCCGTGCAACTTTCAAAGGCTTTGCATAGGCAACTTTATTTGCTCGAATTGTCTCAACAAGGTTCTTGTCCTTTTTAAAGTGTGCCCATGCACTTTGTGGGATGAACCCCACCCCCCATGCCGAAATCCCAATGATGCCCAATAAGATATCAAAAGTTAAACATACCAACAAAGGCCATTTAACTTGTTCCATTTGTTGCATTTGGGCTTAAAGTTCATCCCATTCTAACTTTGTTTTTTTCTTCACTTTATCAACAGTTTTTTTTTCATTTCGCTTTTGCCTTCCATGTGGGTTGCTCAAAATTCAAGCGTTCATGGCATGGTGATTTTGTTGCTTTGGTCCCCAAACACAAGTAGAAGGATGGCCAAATTTGCCTACCTCCATGCGAAGCGTGTGTTTGTTGTCTAAATGCTGACAAAATTACCATTTAGCCACATAAGTGTTGGTGCATCCTTTGATCTTGCACTTCCACCTTGACCTTTCATGCACCTAATTTGCATTTTCCATTGCATGATTTGGTGGTACTTCTACTTGATCACTTTCATGTGAAGCCACCGAAGCCCCTACAATAACATTCAAAATCAAACCAGCAAGTAGTCCTTAAGATTGATGAAAGTATTACAAACAAGCCAACAATAAAAACCTACAAAATATGAAGCTATTGCAAATAGATTACCAAGAAAACCCTATAACATATGAAGGTATTGCAAACAAACCAATAATAAAACCTTACAAAATATGAAAGTATTACAAATAGACTAGCAAGAGAATTCTAAAAATATGAAGGTATTACAAACCAACAAATAAACATTAAATACAAGGAGGCCATTGCAAATAGGCTAGCAATTAAACCCTTTAAACAAGTAGGATATTGCTTGGAAAAAATTGGGCAAAAAAAAATTCCATCCCCATTTTCAAATAGAGAATGAAGATGGGGTTTAGGGTTTGGATTAGGATTTTTTATTCACAATGTGTTGCACTACATTCTTTTAAACCCTATCATGTGAAACGTACCATCCATCACAACAAATTTACTTTCAAGAATAGGAGTGGGTTTAGGGTTTACCTTCAAAAGTATGAATATAAATGATAATTATTTGTTCCATTTCATTTTCCTCCTCAATTGCTACAACAATCACTTTTTTATTATCAGCAATCACCTTTCCTTGGCATTTAAGTTTCTTATGAGAATGTGCCATCCTATAACAAAAGCATTCAAATCTTTAAACAACAATCAATCCCAAAAAAAAAACAAAAAAAACTTGAATCTCCGCAATAATCATAATTGCCATCATTATTGAAAAACTTCAAGTTCACTTAAACAAACAATTGCAAACAACATATAAAAAGGGATAGTAACTTATTTTTTCCAACTTGCTACAACTTTTTTATACAAAAACAACAACCTACAACAAGAAGAATTGCAAATTTAAATGTTCATACTATCAATAATAATAAATACTATTCATTATATATAAAGGCTTAAAAATCTTATACTTTATTAGTTTTATTTTTTATTAAAATTATTTAATATAATCTAATTATAAAACTAAATTATTATACTTATATTTTTCATTATAATTGAAATAAATTTATATGAAAATCATAAATTTATATTATTAAATTTATTTTTATTATAATTATTTGGTTATATTGACTAATTATTTAAATTAATTCATTTAAATTTTATTTATATGATTGAAAATTTATTAATAATTGCATTAAATCTTGGGCATGACACATAGTGACTTTTTGTACAATAATGAAAAAAATGCAAAAGATGACAATGAGTTAGGAGGTTCATCATCGTCTTCTACATTGGATGAAAAAAACCAATAGATGATGACTATTTTGGCTCATTGTCGTCTTCTATGATTAAAAAACAAAATGTAGAAAATGACAACAAGCCGAGAGGGTTGTTGTTGTTTTTTGCAATTGAAGCAAAACAACCAAGGACGACGACAAGCCAAGATCTCAACTCATTGTCGTCTTTTGCACTTGAAGAAAAAAAAAAACGACGACAAGTTGAAAAGCTTGTCACCATCTTCTACACTTGAAAAAAAAACCAAAAGATGATGTCAAGCCTCTTGATTCATCATCATTTTTTACACTTGAGGAAAGAACCAAGAGAGGATCATTGTTGTCTTCTACACCTTAAAAAATTACAGATAATGGAAACAAGCTAGGAGGGTTCATTGTCGTCTTTCGCAACTTAAGCAAAATAACCAACAACGATGACGAGCCAAGATCTTGGCTTGTCATTGTCTTCTACACTTGAAGAAAAAAACTAAGAAATGACAATGAACCTTTCAACTAGTTGTCATCTTCTGCACCTGAGAAAAAAACCAAAAGATGATGATGAGCTTCTCGACTTGTCGTCGTCTTCTACACTTGAAGAAAAAAACTATAGAAAATGACAATGAGCCAAGAGGTTCGTTGTCATCTTTTATAACTGAAGCAAAACAACCAAGGACAACTACGAGTCGGGATCTTGGCTCATCATCATCTTCTGCACAAGAAAAAAAAAACTAGGAGATGATGATAAGCTTCCTAGCTCATTGTTGTTTTTTGCACCGAAAGAAAAAAATGTAGAAAATGACAACGACTTTCCTGGCTTGTTGTTTTTTGCAACTAAAACAAAACAACCAAGGACGACAATAAGCTAGGATCCCAACTTGTCGTCATCTTTTGCACCTGAAGAAAAAACCAAGAGATGATGATGAGCCTCCCGACTTGTCATCGTTTTCTACAACTAAGGAAAAATAAAATAAAAATTACATCGAACTAGGAAGCTCATTGTCATCTTTTGTAAAACAACCAAGGACAATGATGAATTGGGATCCTAGCTTGTCATCATTGTTGGCAATTGAAGAAGAAAACCAAGAGACAACAATGAGTCGAGAGGCTCGTCATCGTTTTTACAATTGAAGAAAAAAAATGTAGAAAACGACAAGGAGTTGGGAGGCTTGTTGTTGTCTTTTGCATCTAAAGAAAAACAACAAAGGATGATGATGAGTCAAGATCCTAGCTCATCATCATCATCTGCAACTAAGGAAAAAAACACAAAGATTCGACGACAAGCCAAGAGGCTTGTCCTCGTCATCTTTTGCAACTAAAGAAAAATAACCAAAGATAACGATGAGTTGGGATCTTGGCTCGTTGTTGTCTTCTGCAAGCGAATAAAAAAAGGTAAGAGACAAAGATGAGTTGGGAGGCTCATCGTTGTCTCCTACAACCAAGAAAAACCAACATAAAGGTTTTTTTCTTGGGTTACAAAAGATGGAAGGCTCATTGTCCTTTTTTAGTTTTCTATGTTTTGTTTTTTTTTTTTCTTGAGTTGTAGAAGACAAGGACAAATCAAGAGACTCATCATTGTGTTCTACAACTCAAGAAAAAAAAACAAAATACAACGATGAGGCAATCTCATTGTTGTCTTTTGCCCTAGTTTCATAAGAAGACCAGAAGACAACAAAGAGTGTTGCATTCATTGTCATCTTCTACCCTAGTTTTATAAGAACAACAGAAGATAAAAATGAGTGTAGTACTTGTGATTGTCTTCTCTACAAAAGGACAAGACTGAATAAGAAATGAAAAAAATAAAAGTAAAAATTAATGTACACTTACTTACCACATATGCACATGTTATTTTTTGGAGCAACGTCTTCTACAACATTATTTCAATAACGTCTTTTGTCACAACATCTTTTACAACATCATTTCAACACCGGTTTTGCATTCTGATTTTGCAATAATGTTTGATTACGGTTCGATGTTACACAATATTAAATTGTTATGTTATAGCAGCACTTGGTTCCTAATCACTCATAATCACATAACAACTCTTTTGTTCTCTTGGCTACATTCAAGTTTCAACTACAACAATGTTCCTCACCTCTTACAAACTACAATGGTAAGGTTTGAGTGGCGACAAGGTTTAGGGTTTTTGGTGGGGTGGAGGTAAGTAATTGCAAAGTTAGGTAGCTCATTGGGGTTTGAAATGCTTGGGTAGTCAAATAGATTTTTTTTATGGGTAGCCTTGAAGTAAATGAAGGAAAAGAAAAAATGATTTAATCTTAATGCTTGCAGGAGATCCAATAATTGGGATGAACTTGAATTAATCCCAAATGAGACTCATGCAATCATGGGGGCCGGGTCACTCCAACCACCTTTAAGAACATCTCCAACTTTGAAATGCCAAAGACGAACTTAATGTTAAAATGGAGACCTACTTGGTTGCTCCTCTATTCTAGGTAATGTAAGATTGATTTTTGAACCCCCAACAATACACCATTATTGCACAACAAAAATTGATCAAAAATTCAATGCAAAGGATATGACGATTATTAGGCCTTGCCCTCATAGGGACAAGGATTGGATTGGATCCAACTTTTGGACGTTTTACCTTATTAGAACTAATTTCACATTAGGGGAACTGGTTTTTTTGGTGAAAGTGTTTACATTATTTAGATTGGAATGGATTTTTTTGGTGTTCAGAATGTGGACACAATATATAGATGTACAACATCTTATCTATTGGCAAGGCCACTGTGTTTGTGATGTTTTTTTTTCATTGTCATTTATTTGCACAAATTTGCACACACACCTTGCATCTTTGTTGTTGCACACAAAGTTTTATGAAATGGTTATAGCAACATGAAGGCAACATTTAAATCAACAATTGTAAGATTATATGGCAAATGAAAATATCAAGGAGCTATTTTATGACTAGTGCAATGTAGTAACTTGCAAAATAATACAGTAAAAGTACTAAGAACACATGGTGGTTTTACACATAGGTTTTGCTAAAAGAATGGTAGTAAGGTCACAATAAGATCTTTCATGATTACTTTGCACTTTCACATTGTGTATGGTGAGGAATTGTATAAGTGTTGATATAGGATGAGTAATAGATTTTTTTGAAAACAATGCATTACATTTGTGAGAGTGTTGTTTTTAATTTTGCAACAATTAAATTATATAAAAAAGCTTGAATCAAGCTTGCAATCCAAAAATGTATAGTAATTCTCTAACACCTCATGTATGAAATAGGCATAATTATTGTGGATAGATGTTAAAGATTTTATGAAAATACTATAATTGAATGCTTCAAATAATTCATGTGCATGATTCTTGCAATGTTTTGATCAATGTATTTAAGAAAGTTCATTTGAGCTAACATTGAAAGACAATTGAATAACAACTTCATGAAAGGATTTCCAAGGATGTTTGTGAGCTTGGACTCCATGCACTACATGTGGAAACACTACATCATGAATTGGCAAGGCCAATTTCAAAACAAGGATGGATACAAGTCCATCATACTTGAAGTAATCATAGACCCTTTGAATTATGTGCATATTTTTTGGGCTTCCTAATGGAAGCAATGACGTCAACCTTCTAGACCAATCACCATTGATTTGTTATTTGTTGAACAAACTAAGCCATGATTTCAATTTTGTTGTGAATGGAACAACATACCTTTGCTACTATTTTCTAACAAATAACATATATCTCCCATGGTCTTGTTTTGTGCAAACCTTACAGAAGCTAAAAGATGCAAAGAAACAATGTTTTGCAACGATGCACAAAGATGTGAGGAAGGATGTTGAAAGGTGTTTTTGAGTTTTACAACCCCAATTTGCTATCATCCACAATCATTGTAAATTATGACATATGGATACAATTTACAAGATCATGGTTGCTTGTGTGATTTTCCAGAATATGATAGCAAAAGAGATAAAAGAAATAATAACTTGGAACCTTTGTTTGAACAAGCAAATCAATTTAGGGCCATTGAAACAGGGACTCACATTTTTAGCAATAGATGCAAAACATTGAAGAGTTGGAAAATTCACAAACCCACTTCAATTTAAGATCAAACCTTGTAGAACACTTATGGATCATGAAGGGCCTCAATCAACTTGATTGAAATAAAGGCCTCCATTAAGATTGAAAGTCCTATCAAAATTATTGTTCATGTTGCCCTCTTCATCTATTTTTGGTTGCATATGATCAAGTTTAGTGTGCATTGTTTAGTCATGTGCTTCAATTGTATTTGTTAAATATATAAATCCGTAATTCTAGTTCCACCCAAATTTGGGTCCTATTGTGAAATTGAAATTTTTGTTGTCAAGCTTTCTTGTTTTCTTCCACTCTATTGTAACATCCCAATGATTTTCATGAAAGTTTGTGACATACACAAATGAGACATGCAAATTGGGTTTAATGGTTTTCGTGAAAGTTTTCAACAAATCAAAATAGGACATGTGAATTAGGTTTAGGGTTTCCATGAAAACTTGTGATAAACACAAACAAAACACTTCAAAAGAATGATCAACATAGTTTGACTATGCTACAAAGCCATTTGTTAAGCTTGGTATCTCACACCAATTTCTAGAGCCCAATTCAAAATTTGTTAATGTCATTAATTTATTTCCCAATATCAATGATTGTTGGGGTCAAACTACCATATTTTTTAATGGCAATATATTGCCAATACAAAGCAATACACCTCTTCCATTAGAGATGTTTTTAATGGCCATATTAAGCACAAAAAGGTTAAATTTGAACTGATTTAGTTTCAACATGCAATATTTGTAATATTTAAAAATAATTTAAATAGAATTTTGGATTTTTACCATGGTAACACCATGGGTGCAAAGTGATATACCTCTTGCGTGAGTTCACCCAAGGTAATAACATGAATTTGAATCCAATTTCAACCATTGAAAAGTCATTAATTCTCACCAAAAAATTATGTCGATAGTTTTATGGGTGATTGTTTGATTTTCTTGTGTCAATTTGTGGGGGGAGGGGGAGGGAGGTGTTTTTGAAACTACAAATGATTTTTTAAAGAAAACATTTGTTCATGTGTTTTTTTGGTTTTGAAACTTCAAATGAGTTTTTTTTTATCACAAAGACATTGTTTTGTGATTTTCTATTAAAAGAAATTTTAAATGATCTTTTATTCAAAGGACATTTGTTGTAATGGGTTTTGTTTGTGGAAATGAATGAATTATTTTTTGTTACAAGGAAAAAAATTTGTTGTGGTTTTTGTTTTGGAAACTCTAAATGATTATTATTTTTGTTTTATATAAAATTTAAATCATTTTTTTCATTACAAAGATATTTTTCACAATTTTTTTTGAATTTTCTTTCTTTAAAGATTTTCTTTTTGGGTTGGTGTATTAATTCACCTTTCATTAAAATTTGCAAGGAGATTTTCAATTTTTTTTATAATTTTCTTTCTTTCTTTAAAATATTTTCTTGTATAACATTTTGTTTCAATCTCTCATAAATTTTCACAAGGAATGTTTTAGGTATTTTTTCAAAGAAAAATTCTCTTTATCTTTAAAGATTTTTTTTTTTAATGTCATTTTGTTTTGACTTCTCATAAGATTTTGTAAGGAGATTTTCGGGTAGTTGTTTTAATAAAAAATTCTCTCCCTTGTATAAAAAAATAATAGTGTGAATCTTACAAAGGAGGATTTGGACAATAAAATCTTACAAAGTCATCATATTTTGAGGGAAAAAAACTGAAATTGTCATAATTAGATGACAAGTTGGAGCTAAGTATTTCCTCCCCACTTTTGTGGTGTAGGCAACCATCCAAATTAAGATTTAGCCAAATTTCACTATAGGACAAAACACGTAGGATAATATAAAAACTTGTAGTCTTATTGCTATTTGGCAACTAAATTTGGTGAACCCAATCAAAAAACCATTGTTTGACAAAAAAAACTGAAAAATTCCAAAATCAACCTTTGTGGGAATTACATCCCCAAAAAAATTCACATTTGAGTGAAGTTTCACACAAATTTTTTGTTTGGTTCAAGCATGTTGCCAACACATCACAACAATCTTAATTTTTTCTAATGTCCTCTCTAACTTATAACCAAATTTGGCTAAGACTTCTTGTTGAAGATTACTAACCCACCTACCTTCCAAAATTGAAAAGAAAAACCTTGCCCATGATTGGTGTTAAATGATTTTTAAAAGGTTTGGCCAAAAAACAAAACAAATCAATGACATTTGCCAAAATCTTTGAGAATCGATCTTGCAACTTTGGAACATAGTCCCTTGTCCCATCATTAAATTATTGCCATAAATTCAAAATATAAGGTGTACTCCTTGTACTTACTTTTGATTGTTGAAATTTCGAAATATTTGATTTGAAACTATCAAAGCTTCTTTTCTCAAATGAATAATATTTTGACATAAAAGTATTGATTGTCAATTGTAAGTACAATAATAATACCACTTATTACAACAAATGTTTTTATATACTTGTTTTGGAGTTTAGGAACAAAACTATAACAAATATTTCATGTAAAATATTTCTAGAGTTTACCCTAATGTAAATCTCTTCATAGACATTTCTTGGGAATTCGAAAGGAGGAGAAAATTTGTAGGACAACAATAAGGGGCCTTCACCCTTGTTACTATTTAACCTTATCTTATCTAAGATGCATTACCTAGGATGTGGGTGCAATCCATGCAAATTATGGAAGAAACTTTGCATGCATCAATTGCCTTGTCCAAGTAACTAGTAACTTTAACTTAGATAGATCAATGTTTCATCCTTGTCTAGCCTTGTCATGATGCCATTATGTTGATAAGACCATGGTGAACAATTTTTGGCATGGTGCCATTATGTTGATAAGACCATGGTGAACAATTTTTGGCATGGTGCCATTATATTGATAGGACCATGGTGAACAATTTTTTGCACCATGCTAGGATGTTTTGGGACTTCATTAAACATCATCCATTTTTGTGAAAATCATTAGGGACAATTTAGATGAAAATTCAATCTGTATGTTCATCCATACCATTATGCTTTTAAGGATTAAAAAACCCCTATTTGACTGAATATGGTGAGAAAATCAAATTGTCCTATGAGCATGAGTAAAAAGAACTTTGTGAACAAAAAAGAACTTTGAAAAAAGTTGTTAGTTAATAACAAGTATGTCCTATATACATAAGAATCTCATGTGACCATTTTCCCACTTATGAGGAGGGTTGCCAAAGGGCCAAACCCCACCAAGTCAGCCTTCTTAGCCTAGCCTTGCTATGGTAATAGGTGATGTTTAATCAATCGCATTTTGTTAAAAAAACAAGGCATCACAAATACACGAGCCTTGCCAATAGATAAGATGTTGTACATCTACTTACATTCCACATGGGATTTTTTCCATTCATTATATGAATGTTATTCATTGGAAGTGTTGGATGCAATTCATTCTATACTCAAGTGAATTGTAATTTTGGCATGGCATGCTTCATAGCTAAGATGTAATATTTTGTTATGAGGCTTGATTCCATGGGTAGTGTCTCGTTGTTTCTTTGTTTCCAAGCACTCAAAGTGCTTTGCCATAGCTTCAAGCAAGAACTGCCCCCTTTAGATTGATACATTTTTCAATGCATGATTTTGCTCATATGTTTATCAAAACACTTTGAAAATTTCAAAAACTTTTTTTTTACCCTATATTTTCCAAATCCAATGGTGTGTTTCTCCTATCTCTTAGTATGTGCATAGAGTCCATGAAAAAATATGTTTGAAACTCTTTTGGTAGTGAAAATTACCTCCCAAAGGCTTAAGCTTTCCAGGGTTAATGATTGACAAATTATTATTTTTAAAATCTCCTTTTGAGAAATAATTATTTTTGACACATTTTCAAACCACAAAATTTTTAAAAAATATATATATATATACATGAAAATCTTAGTCTCCAAGCTTCCAACAACATTTTTGGATGGTTACCAAAATTAGAGAACACCCCAAGACCTTTAGACTTGAACCACTTTGATTGATCCTCTTTACCAAGTTTAGCAAGTAATCCTTTCATAGATGGATTGAATATTACAACTAACCATAGGTGACCATGTTTCAAGTAACATTCCCTAGTAGTACTTAAATTATCTTTTTTTAAAAATTGAGTGTAATTCAAGCATGGGTTTTAACTAGTGTTGTGTGATAATTTGATAAAAAAAAGTCAGGTTATTTCAAAAGGCTAGGGAGATTATGGGTAAAAACCAATATTGGGTGGGTATCATTTTTTAAAGGAAAAAAAAACACCTTAATCTTGCAAATAAGGATATTTACTTTTTAAAAATCAAATACCCGGCTATTATATATAACTATTAGCAAACAATGTTCAGTTGATAACCATGCAATGATATCCGAAAACCAAATGACCAATTTTTAAAACTTGTGGTTGGAGGTTTTATAAAACTTTCTATTCAGAGATGACACCTTTTTAATGTTTGGTAATGGGTAATCAATCACTCATCACATATAATATATTTGATTATTTGACCATTTAAAAAAAACCATAAATGAGGTTTGTCAAATTAAAAACCTTCCGAGAGTCAAAACCAAAAGACTTTTTGAAAGGAATTGTGTGGAATGAAACTCACATCCATTGGCAATAGGAGGGATATTGTTTGTGTATGAACTTCAACAAGTTCAATCAATGGATGCACATACATGGGTTGCACATGGAAGGATTACGTGTTCACAACATGTTGGACCATTTTTCTTCAACTCCACTTACTTTGGAAAATTTTATGTTGCTCGTTTTGAACCCCAAATGGAAGTGTATATAGGGGTGCCAAGTGAAGGACTACCTTAAACCCTTTGAACATCCAAAGCTGAAAGCAACGGGAGAGCAAACACATGCTCTTTAAAAAGCTTAAATGTTCACTCATCAGCCTATCTACCCTAGTTGTGCTCACAATCATCTCACAACCCGACTAGTCAAAGCATTGATCAATTGCAAGAGCTTTGAGTGAAACTTGGACTAGCCATAAAAATGACATCAGTCCTTTTTTTCATGAGAACATGTGTTCACAAAATGATTAACTACATAAATTCATTTCCTTGCACACTTGCAGCTCTCCAATGGAAAGCAACTATAGCTGCAGTAAGAAACAAGCCCTTTATCAATGGCTTTCCATTAGGTTGTCATGTCGATTTGGTTGTTCAGAGCAAGTAAGAAACAAGCCCTTTGTCAATGGCTTTCCATTAGGTTGTCATGTCCATTTGGTTGTTCAGAGCAGCCTCGTGGTAAAAGAGTACCCTAACAAAACCCATGTGACGAAGAATATTTACAAATGCAAAAAGGGAATATTCTCCGTTTTGGGGAGCTTCCTATGTGGGTTGTGATCATTTTCACCACTCGTGAAAAATGGCCATTTAAAGTTGACTTTAAAATTCAAAAAAAAAAAAAAAACATTGAGTTCAATGCAAAAAAAATCAATTGGTATAATAATAATTATTGGGAATAAATTAATTAAATTAAGTTATGGTGGACCCCTCTCATGGGATGGTGGTTTTTCTTGCCACCCGTGCCCGTTAGGGTTTCTAGGGTTGCGTGCTGCGCCGAGGACGTTCTTCTTCCTCCGCAGCAGCTGCTCCACGACCACGACGCGCAAGATCGTCGCCGATTTGGACTCGATTTTTTCTCAGCAATTTTCTCTGGAAGAAATCCTACAAGTCTTCTCGTCTTCTCTTTTGTTTGTTGGAGTCGCAAAACTGTTTTTTCCTCTCGGTCTTTCAGTGAATTTTCTTTGAGTTTTGTGCTGCAATTCGTGATTTCTCTTGGACCTAGTAATCTCGTTTGCCAGGGTTTGAGCACCGATCTTGCAATTTTTTTTATTTGTTTTATTTTTTAAAAAAAAATTGGGGTGGTAGGGGGCGCAATTTGTCAATAATGTCGTGAGCTCGGCTCATCGAGAGGACGAGATCCTACTGCTGAAGAAGCTTTTGATGCAATTCACATATTTGAGTTACTGTAGGTGAGAAAACAACAAATCGATCGCTGAGTACTATTGTCGGCATTCTTTGTTCGTTTTTCTGGGATGGTTTTCTGTGTCCGAGTACATAACAAGAAGAGGCGGTTTGCCGCGCTATGAAAATCGGGATCGAAGGAAAACTTTTCTTTGTCCCGATCTCTGATACAAGACCAAGCAGTTGGATAAGAAGAGAGGCTGTCGATCTCTCTAATTGTGAAGAATTGGCATAGTACTTAGATGTGGTGGTGCATCCACTCCTCCTCCTCCTGAATCAAACGTCTTCCCAAGGAGACGGAAACTATACACAAAAACGGCAACTGTGAGGAAAGTCGCCGCCGTGGTGGACTTATGGCGTCCATGTCTGCCACACAGAACAGAACACCCGCCGGCATTGCTCTTCCTCAAACCGAAATAAACTGGGACAGGTACTACCTATCCGTATCAACTTTCTTGATCTGATGTGAAGAAGCATCAGGAAGAAGGGTTTGAAGCATCATGAATTAGGGTTTGACACATCATGAAGACGGGTTTGAAGCATCGTGAACAAGGGTTTGAAGCATCATGAACAATCTTCACGAAGAAGGGTTTGTTGATTCTTCTGCAAATAGGGTCTTTGGGCAGGTTCATGAAGCCTGACAGCAAAGGATTTTGGCACATGAGCTTTCTTCTTCAACTTCAGCAGTTTACATTTGGAGTAGATACTGGAATGACTTAGATAGTAGGACCTTTTATGCCACTTCCAGTGAGATGGTTAGATATATATATATATATACTACAGATCTGATGTCTGAAGAGTGGTGTGGTAGTTTGCAGGCTTGACAAGACCAAGTTCTTTGTTGTAGGGGCAGGGTTGTTCTCGGGAGTGTCGGCACTCCTCTACCCTGTTTCTGTTCTGAAGACAAGAATGCAAGTGGCAAGAGCAGATGCAGTTCACACAACAGCACTATCTATCTTCAAACATGTTCTTAGATCTGACGGTATACCAGGCCTTTACAGGGGTTTTGGCTTGATAATAACCGGCACCATTCCTAGCAGAATGGTATTCATGACAACATTAGAGACTACGAAAGCTGCAACATTGAAGCTTACAGAAAAGTTAGATGTCCCAGAAACATCTGCAGCTGCTATAGCCAATGGTCTTGCAGGGCTTGTCTCTTCAATGGCTTCTCAAACTGTATTTGTTCCTCTGGATGTGGTAGGGTTACATGTGCTCTACTGCTCAATGCATATGCTGAGATTCATTTCTGTTCAATGCAGCCTTTCACTTGCAAAGGTAGTAGTAGTTTCTTCTGATTTTCATTGTTGTGTGGCTCCACTCAATACAGGTAAGTCAGAGACTAATGGTGCAAGGCACACCGGGAGCCACCAAATATAATGGAAGCATAGATGCTATTCGTAAAATCCTGAGAACAGATGGGATTCGGGGATTATATCGGGGGTTTGGGATGTCTGTGCTAACATACTCTCCATCAAGTGCAGTTTGGTGGGCTGCATATGGATCCAGCCAGCGCCTCATTTGGAGGTATCTCTTTCACAACCCCCAAACTCCACTCCCCTCCCTCCTTGATCCCCAAATTTAAAAAAACCCTCCTCATTGGTACTCCTTTGCCTGATTTATGGAACTGAAATACAGAACAGGGCTAAGACCAGCAGAGTTTCCCCCTTGACTTCAAATTGTTCGAGGTTTGCAATCCTCTCTTGTTTCCTGTGGATATTTCACTGTGATTAGAAATCATGCTACCTCACTCTCTGTTGTTTATGCAGGCATCTTGGTTATGGAACTGGTAAGGAGAAGCAGCCACCAAGTCAGGCAGAAGTGGTGTTAGTCCAAGCTTCTGGTGGCATTGTAGCTGGTGGCACATCAGCCTTAGCAACAACTCCAATGGACACTGTCAAAACCCGACTGCAGGCACTGACAGCTCACCTTACTTCTCTACACGTGAAACCAGGATTGCCAGTTCAGTTTAAGTGGAGTCCTAGAGTCATATTTTGTAGAGATTTATGTCATATACCAGCTCTGCAATGTTGTGGGGTTGGCAGCTCAGCCAGGATTAGACCCTTGCGGTATGACCAGCTCAGGCTAGATGCTAGATCATTTCCTGGTGGTTTCAGTCTTCCTTGCATCACCCCTATGGTGTAACAATTAGGGTTCATGGTCACAGTTTTAGTAACTGCTAGTTTCTGCAATGTTAACAAGAGTCAAAACTCAAGGTAATCTTGTTGCAATGTCAACACTCATCTGAAATTACATCAAGGGGCTTTTGAGTCCATAAGGGAAGAAATGGGGTATATCTTACAATCAGAGTTGTCCATGTTTGGAAGGAGTTGGAAACTCTGGTCATCCAGTTTGAAGAGAAATGGTGTGTCATGCTGACACGAGGACACTGCATCAGTTTCATTTTCCCAGGGTATCTCAGAATATCACCAAATGACTGATACATTGACATGATGAAGTGCAGGTGATGTCAAGTGAAGGGGGTGGACGACCCACAATAAAGCAGACAGTAAAGCAATTGCTTCGAGATGACGGGTGGTGGGGTTTTTACAAAGGGGTGGGCCCCCGATTTCTCAGCATGTCTCTTTGGGGCACTTCCATGATCACAACATATGAGTTTCTCAGTAAGTTTATTTAGTTCCTCTGCCTGTTTGCACACAGTTTTTACATCCCATCATAAACCTCATGATGTATCGTGCAGCCACTATTTCCTCCATGTTCACCAACCTTTCAGGCATATGAGTATTTGGTAGCTGATGTTAGTTGATGCTCGTGCTTTTTTGCTGTTTCTTCTGGGCATACTTAGGCATCAGGTTTGTGTTTGATTATGATATGTGCAGAACGGTTGTCAGTCAAGCAGGAGGCATGAGATCACAGATTATTCATGCAGGCCAGCTGTGTCATTGTGATCTTATGGCTGCACAGTGGTAAATGGAAGCAACCTGATTATGATGGTGACTGTCACCTGAGGATGGACTTTTGGTTGGAGTCTGATTGAGAAGACAATTATTATTTGACTAGATTCAATTGGGGTCTATTTTTTCAATGCATTTGCTAGAACAGGGTTGCTGTATTGGGAACCCTCAAATATGTAAACTGTCCAGTGAAGACTTGACTGGACTCATGTAGTAAACACAAGTATATTTGCAGCGTAAACAAAAAGGTGGTGTATAACAGAGAGACACCATGAGTAGGTACAAGGACTCTGTTCAATGCATTGGTCTCAGTACCAGCCTACTGCTTTTGACTGCCCCCTTGAAAGGAAGTTGGTGGATCATATCTGTCTTCTGTATCTGGTAATTTTAATGTTTGCAGTTGTCATGGTTTTTCACAGCTGAAAACTCTAATAATTAGTTTCAGGTTGACTCAAGTAGTAGATATGGAGGCTTTTCTATATAGATGGCTCTATTGTAAAGTCTAAATCATTCAACCCGGGCTTTATGGCTCATTTGGTGATTCACAAACGGGTTCCCCCAAATGAAACTCTCTTGTGGTATGTACACAACCAGGAGGACCTGATGCTTTCAATGTCTTTGATGAATTGTGCTCCTCCTTCCAACCATGTTTTTATGTGTGTGTGGTTTTATCTCTTCTTAATGAATCTCATCCTCCATCACCATTTGCAGGTCTGCTGCACAGGAGCATTTCAGAATCTGGAGAACTGAGAGCCATAATGATGAAGAATGTTCTTGGGATGATGGTTTAGAGTTTTTCACCAGCCTCAATTCATTTCTGGTGTAATAATTAGTGGAGGATGGATGACTTGCATTTGTCTGGCACATGACTGTCCAATTTACTTTTTCCTCTGGTCCATCTCTCCTACCCTTCTCTCTTGTGCAGCAATAACTTTGGCTTACTCATTGCCAAAAACATTAGGTATGAAACATGGAGAAAAGTTACAGAAGAAGATAAACCAGTGATGAGCGGTTGAGAAATGGTTGTGTCATCAACAGACTTGCTTGTAGGTTGCTCAACACAGACATCCTTGTCTGCCTCACTCTGCAAAATATTGCAATGGTGCTTGCTTAAAGCCTGAAATGGACCCAAGTTTCAAAACCTGCTTCTTGTACTATCCAAGTTCTCCATTTTGTAGAGTTGGTTCAAGCAAAGCACCATGGTGCCAGTTTGTTAGTTCCCATCTGTTCTGAGATCAGAAAAGAGCTCAACTGATGATGAAACCCTGCCATTTGTAAATGAACCAAAGCACCCACAAAAGGGGGAAAACAAGGAACAGAATGGAAGGACCCATGTCCAAGAAGACAAAAGAACCACCTAAGAGGGTGAACCACAAAGGGAACATCAAGTTCTTGAACCCCCTCCTCTTGCAATAAGCATATCAAATAGGGAAAGGGTAGGACCTTTTTGAAAGGACAGCTAGCCTAGAAGAACCTTTACCTATAGCAAAATGTTTCAAAATAGAGATCATGTGCACATTGTAATGCCATTGACATTCTCTAGTTATAAAATGTGTGCGAAACTGAAAGAGGAGGACCTCCAATTCCCTTCATTGCTCACACCATGTTGGTACATCGATGAAAAAACTCATTTGCCTACTAGTGTAGACATCTAAAAACTACCACAACTAGATGGATGAAAAGGGGGGACACATGCTACAACCCATGGGGGAAGAAGCTCTCGTGCTAATCTCATATGCACCTAGAAAAAGGAGGGGCCCCGAGCTACTCGCACTTATCGCCTCTAACCAAAACGAACGAAAATCCAACAAAAACTTGAAAGCTATAATGGGGGCTACTAAGGCCCAACTCCCCAAATAGGTTGCTGGAGCAATGACCTTTAAAGAAATCAACCTTATGCCCCCACTAAAGATGGGGAGAGCCACCTACCAACGGACAATAAGGGTCTTGAGGCACTCCAATGAGCCCGAACCCAAAGGCCTTTCAAAAATTCCTATCAAAATGGAATCAAAAATCACAAGCTAACTTCGAATGTGAAGGAAGCAAAGCCAAACGGGACACCAAGGATCCGATGCCACCAAAAGGGCAATAGAACAGGAGGGACAAACTTAAGAGGTAAGCCAAAAAAAGCCCAAGCCAAACACTTGTAGGGTTGAATAGACAACCCCATGGCAGCCAACTATGAAGCAAAATGATCAAAAGCGAAGGAGACAACATGGGTAGGGCGATGGATAGGGGTGTCATTGGTTAGAGAAAGGAAGAGACATGAAGGGAAAACCCCTGAAAAACAATGCAAAGTGCAAAAATGAGCAAGGGCAAAGAGAGGCCTTATGAAAAGGTCATCATGTTGTGTGCCAACAAACGAAAGAATGATCGACAAAGCCCCTGAAAAAAAATGATGATTAAGATACAAAGGAACCTAAAGCCCATAAAAATAACTAACAAAGGGGAAAACCTAGGACAACTACCCCCCTCTCCCTAAAGTTCGTGGAAAATGGCTTTACGCGAAGTTGGTGTTGAAAACATTTGCAATGTCAACTTGAAGCACCACCCAATCAGGATGGGCATCCAAAGTGGCTTTTATATCATGGACCATGGCCTCACAACCTTCTTAACCGCCACCTCGAACTAGTATGGTGACAAATGAAAAGCAAACGCATCATGAAATTATAAGCATAAAACCTTGTCCATTAATCGATAGAATGTCTCTCCCACTATAACTAAACGAATGCCACCAAAAAGTTTAACCAAAGCGAAAAGTCAACTAGCCCCAAGAATTCAAGCCACGCACCCAGGGATGCGGTTGACAACCACATGGGAACACAATTAGTGGAGTTGAATGAAGCCACTTGTTGAATCCTTAGGGTCAAACGAATCTCGAAGATATTCAAAGACCATGCCAAAAGGACCACCAACCAACAAATGACACATGTAAAAAATTAACTTAAAAGAATCCACAAAGAGTTCAAGGTAACTCAAAATCCAATTATAATGGTAATGGTGACTTGCAAATCAAGGATTACGACAAAAAATTCAAGCATTGCCTCACAATGAATTAAACCAACACAACCACTTGCATAAGGTGGTTGTCTAGCATTTGGGCTATTATTTCCCTATTTCATATACATAATACAGTTGTCCTAAAACTCATAACTTGTCCACACTTTCACACCTTCTTAGTTGTTTGAAATATTTCTTGTTCATGCTCACTTTGAGGTTATAAAGTCCCAACAAGTTAGGAGTTGGGACCAAATAAAATACCTCAATGTGGGATTCAAAATGGGGGTACCAACAACATTTTTTACAACTCACCTCCAACTCATTTTTGACACTTACTAATTGTTGATGATTCATTCAACTCCTCACCATTTTCCTATTCATCACAATAATACATGTCATTTGTCAACTTGCACATGTATTTTTTTCATATTAATTGATCCATTCCCAACCCATTTTATCAATGTATAAACACCCATCCTTACCACAAGTTACCCTAAAAAAAAATTGAACACCCAAATTTATTTCTTTCATAACAATTTTTATCATCATATCTCACTTCACAATCTCATTCCTCTAATCTTTCCTCTCTCACAACTTGTCATTGTTCAAGACATTTGAAGCAATTCTTAAAAACTTGTTTTTGATTTCTTTAGTTTACATTTTCAAATAACTTTGAAACAAGTCCTCAACATGATCCCACCCAAGACTATAGACTATGTGGCCTTGCTCAAAAAATTGAAGAAGGAACTTGTTGAATCCACCCTGACATTGATTGACAAAAAACAAAGAAAAGACCAACAAACCTATTATCCAACCGATAACTAGTTGTGATTCTTAGATGTTTGTGGCTACAAGGGATATTATGCCCTTTACATTCGCGTCTTCAATGGAAATGAACTAATTTGTGGACAACTATATTGTTGAGAAAATGAAATTCCTAAAACAACACAACAAAATGTCACTGCCTAGTATTCATCTTTCTCACTTTTCTCAATTCATTTCTTAAATTATGTCTTCATAAAAAAACTCATTTTTGTTTAATTGCCATCATTACAAGACATGTGAAATTGTTCATGGACACTTTGCATATCTCATATGTAGACAACAAAGATGAATTCACGATGTATGTAGCCATGGGCTTCACATGCAAGGTCATGCCTGACACCCTAACACCATATCAAATGGCTCAATTTCTTGTTGAATTCAACATCATTGACACTAGCATATGGTCGGACCATTCTTTTGACCAAGAAAAACAACTACTTGAGAACTTGTAAAATAATGTGAACAACCTCCACAAGTGATGAAAAAAACAAATGCCCAAAGCAATAGCATTGTCAACATCCCCCACCCAAACATGTTGCCATTGGCACTAAAACCAATATAAGGTTCAAAGGAAAAAGCGTGCCACTTGAGTTTGCAAAAACCCAAACACTTGTTTATTTTGAAACCAACTCTTTTTGTATTATTAGTGGCTACTAGTACACTAGAAACATTTTCCATTGAAGTTTCCCATTTACCTACAATTTTATTTTTTTGAAGGATTAAAGTTTGTAGCCCAAATGGCCATCATTGATAGGAAGATTAAACAAAATACTTATTTTTTACTATGTGACATATAAAGTCAATAAATCAATAAGTTTTAATGACTATTTTTTTTCCCATTGCCTACTTCCACCCACAAGCCTAAAGCCTAGGTGCTTGTTGTAAACTTGGAGTTTGGAGGTTTAAGTTTTGGTTTTTTTAAGTTCGAAGGTTGGGGTTTGAGGGTTTAATTTCGAAGGTTTGAAGTTTGAGGATTTATAATTTGGGTTTTTGGATTTGCAATTTTGGTCTTAAGGTTTGTAAAAGGGTTTAAGTTCTAAGGTTTGGATTTTGGGTTTTTAGAGTTTGCAAATTTGAGTTTACGATTTGGGTTTTAGGGTTTAATTTGAAGTTTTTGATTTTTCAAGTTTGGGGATTTGGGTTCAAGTCTTGGTTTTTTTAGGTTTAGGATTAAGGTTTTGAGGTTTAGGGTTTGATTTTAACATTCAATTTTTTGAATTAAGGTTTTGGGACTTGGGGTTTTAATTTTTAGGTTTTAGATTTTTAAGTGGAGGTTTAAGGTTTTTGATGTCTATTTCTTAAAGTTTAAAGTAAATTTTGAAAGGTATTATCTTGTATAGTGTCAAGGATGATGAACTTCTTAGAAAATGTGTTTGACAATTTGCATGTATATACGAAATTTCAAAGTAAAATATCAACTCAAAATGTGCATTTAGGTGTATGTTATGTTGAAGGGACAAATGTAAGGGTCAAAACAATATATAACAAACCAATGTGTTAACTTTGCATTTATGACTAATGTCCTTTTTGGGTCCATTTTCCCAGAAAACATATTTTCCTAAAGAGGAATTTTCAAATGAAATGTTTTGAAACTTTTTATATATTGTATTTATAGTTGCCCCAATATGTCATGTTTTTTTACAATCAAATTTGGAGAAATACAAATTTTTGAAAGTGCACAAATTTTGCCAATTTTTTTGTTTCATCTTGAAAATTTGTTATAATTTCAAATCATACCAAAACATGTTAACATTTTCAAGTTTAATTCTTTATATTATAAGCTATAAAATTTTTAAAAACAACATATACATTGCATCACATTTACATGTCAAAAAGGACTCATAAACTTTTTTTAAACCTTAATTTTTTATAAACAATTTTTTTTAAAAAATGAAAATTTGAGTGTTTTTTAGATGTGTCTAATAGTAGCTTATTATTGTAGAAAAATTGAGGATGAAATAAATTGTATTATGAAAATTAAAGGGCCCTTTATGAAAGTAGTGTCATTGAATGAAGTTGTTAAATATCCTTTATTCAAACCAACTTTGATATTGGAATTTTGTTTGATTCATTTTAGATTTTTCAATATCCATATTATTCAATAAATACAACTTTCCATGATTCACATGCCATTAAAGTGGCACCACATAGACAAATGTAACCAAAATTGTAAAAAAATTAACATTTTGACATCAATTTTGGCTCAGTTGAACTCATTTGCACTTGTGTAAGGTCTACACAAAAAAGTTCATTGGAATTATTAAGATTGGGCTAATGTAAGTCATTGGGTGAAGTTGGATATATATATATTTGGATTATAAATTAATCAATTGAATTATATACATAAATAGGTTATTTTTAAAATGTGTATGACCCCATGATCTAAAAGTAGATCATTCATTCAGTTTAAATGTGTCACAATTTTAAACATGGCATTTACAATTTAAATTTTATTCAATTGAATTATTGTGAATCATCACTAATAAATGGTTCACATTTAATAAATTACTAAATATGCATGGCTCACATTTGATTAATCACTAAATGAGTTATAAAACAATCTAATGTGCATGATTCACATTTGATAAATCACTTGGCAAATCATTTAGGTTTGTAGAACTTTAAGAAATTTCTCATGATTTTTTAAATTTTATATTTAAAAGGAAGTTCATGCTTGTTGTGGAGATGTTTACACAAGAAAATATTGCATCTTATTTATACATGTTTTGTACAGGTTTTAGATCAATAACAACAATGCTTAAATAATAGGAACCTATGAAAAACATGAATTATTTCTTTTAACACCAAATGTGTTTTTAGATTTCATTTATCATTCAAGACATCAATTATAATTAAATTTTGGGGATTCAAAAAAAATCTAAGAAAAAATGAATGTTTTGAAAAAAAACAAAAAAAAATTGCACAATGTTTTTGTAAACAAAACCTTATATGCTATAATTTAGATAAACAATATATGATAGATAATATTTTCTATTTAGAGATTAAGAAAATGTTTTTTTGTGAAATTATGCTACAAAATCATAAATTGGACTATTTTGATTTTAATAATTTAATAAATATTTTAAATTTCATATATGTAGATTTTAAAAAATAAAATAAAAATTTAAATGCCGAGATTGGTTGGTTAAAGTAGAGTTGAAAATGTTAACATTAAAAAAGGTACAAATTTTTTAAGTTTTTAATTTTCAAAACATGAAATGTTAATTTTATCATCATCACTAAGCATTAGTGGTTCAAGTTCACATACCAATAAAGTTCTTGAGGAACAAAAAACTATTGGTGAAGTAAAAGTCATAGTATCAAAACCCCAACCTAAACCACAACCTATTAAACCATGTATTCAAATAAGAACAACACTTAATCATTTTGGTCAACCACAAATAAACAACTTTAGACTATGCCTTCAACTACTAATTTAAATGTCATGTGTAGTGAAAGGGTTACTAACACTCATAATAGTTAATATCTTGTCAATATTGTTCTTGAAAAAATATATTTGAAAAGAATATCAAGTTTGGAAATGGCGAGTCTTTGTAAAGAAATCCATCAAGAAAATAATTATAGTTTTATTGTGAGCTAGTTGGGGTCATTGGAAGTTTCCTTATACATGAAAAGAGACCTTGAAAGTTAAATGAGAGTTAACAATGGGATAGTAAATAGTTTAGTGCTTAATATTTGACTTGATTCATTGAAGCTAGGGGCTTTATAGTTGATGAAATAATAATAAAAAGGACAATAGAAGTGATAAACAAGAACCCATGAGTGTTATAAATAGTGGTCCAAACAGTTCATTTCACAATCAAACATGAATCTTAAAATCAATTAAAAATCATGTAATTGACCATGGAATAAAATGAAAAATTAAATGAACCATTTTTCATACCCAAAAACTAGTAAGAGCAATAACATGGAGAGAAATTTGTTGATAATTCAATGTTACAAAATTTGAAATATTTTTAGTAGACAAAATTCAAATACATTTGATTGAACCAATGAAGGCAAGAGACACCTTAGATGGGGTTAGGAAAATATTTCAAAACTCTTGAAAATATGATTAATGTTATTGCCCAAACCAAATGACTAGTAATTGAAGAGTTCATTCATTTTGAAGTAAACCTGGAAATGCTCCAAAACACGACAAGGATGTTCAAGAAGAAGAAAAAAATGAAGGCAAAGGTTTAGATTCCAAGCCTTTCCAATTAAAAAAATATATGATCTCTATTCAATCCTGAAGGATGTGGGATTTCAAAAAACAAACATCATGATTGTGCAATGAATGACAATGGCATCATTTGTTTTGAAGGAGTTAAGGAAGGGGGGGGGGGGGGGGGGGTCCTAATGGGGTTAAACCAAAAATAAAACATTTTATATCCGGACGGTTAAGTTTGTGAATATATCTGACTCAAAAACAC
>Ga0116227_10005024_pt1 | contig 28285 bp, 15 predicted proteins | sample S1TSphgellanicum_FD_89693 | JGI IMG/M metagenome (GOLD analysis project Ga0116227, IMG submission 89693) | Host-associated microbial communities from peat moss isolated from Minnesota, USA - S1T2_Fb - Sphagnum magellanicum MG | ecosystem: Host-associated > Plants > Peat moss > Unclassified...
CAGTTTAAATGGTAGGTTCATAAATGTAGTGAAAAAAAAGAGTAAAAAGGGAAAAAAACATTGGCAAGACCAAAAAATAGGTGTTCCCCCCCCCCCCCCCACCCCCTCCCCCACCCCCAACATTATTTGAGTTTTGGTGGCTTACCCTACCCCCAACAAAATTGCCTACCTTAAACCTTAAACACAATAAGAAAAATGATCATCTTTTTCCTCTAATAATGTTTTTTTGGAAGGTCTTCAAAGCATTGAAACCTTGTATATATTAAAGAAAGGTAGGGATGGGAACCCATCCACAATAAGGACAAGGCAACTAAAGACACAAAAACACATGTCATGAAAGAACATAACAATCAAGACATCACTAATATGTTAAATAAAATAGAAGATTGTAAACTAAAAAAGTGATTTTTTTTCTTATAAAAGCAAGGAATATGCAACAATTTTTTTCAATTTTTCATAAGGTGCAATATTTCTTACCCAACCCCACGACAAAATAAATAAATAAACATAAATATAAATAAATAAATAAATAAATAAAAATCTGAACTGAATATGTTAATTATTGTTCACAAACAGAAAATAAAAATGTGGCTAAAGCAGAAATTATTATTTTAACATGGGTATTAAAGACATAGCACCACCTCTTTGGAGCCAAACATAAGTTGACTATTGTTGTCTTTGCTTTTTTGTCCTTGAGGACCCCACTCTCACAAACATAACCTTCCCTTGTATGTTTCCAACAATATCATAGTACCTGGGCAAGCTTCAGCACTTGTGTGCTAAATAATTAATATATTTAAAATTTTAATTTTGGCACATAATTTTGGCATATATTTTTAATTTTGAAAATATTGGCAAAAAAAAAGTAATATGGTAATAATTAAAAAGCACAACAATTTTTGGAACTTTCTTACTATATCCTTGAGGTTAGAAGATTCATAGTTAGTACATTTGAGTGGATTAGGCTAGGATTTGAATTTGGTTGCCTTCAAGATGTGATGCAAACATTTGGCAACATTTTAGAAATCTTTGACATAAAGGGCTAATCAATTTTAAATTTTTTTTAGCAAAATAAAAATTATTTAATTTATGCTAAAGTTGTTGTCTTTTAGGGTTTCAACTTGATTAACATGTAAGTATTTGTTAACCGAATGGGTCATGGATAACCTGACCATGTGTTAACTCCCATTTAATAATTTAAACCATGATTGGGTTTGGATGCCAACTTTTTCATTTCCTTTTCAAACTTAGATCTCTCTTTTGATGTTGGAGTTGTTGAGATACTGTAACACTTTGGCAGCTTTAACACTAATTATATTATTTGGAAAAGACGTTGAAAATTTCCACCAAAAAATTTCAAAACAACACAATTTTGTGAAGAAAAAAAAAAAAAAGGAAAATTTTCAAATATTTAGAAATATTCTTTTTTTCAACATAAAAATTTCAAATTTAATTAATTATTTAATAAACATGCTTAGTAATATGGCAAGTTTCAAGCCTTCATCGGAAAAAAAAAAAAAAAAAGAACAAATTGCTTTGTGACTTGATTCGCTAATGTTGGATTATGTGACCAACACCCACTAGTGTACCATCCCCTTGAAAACGTGTTATGTCCTTACGGAAAAGGCTCCTTTGGTCCGTTCCACCCGGGCCTAGGAACGAGTCAAACCTTCTTCTACTGTTCCGTGGCGAGGGTGGTACTGGTTACAGGCTCTACAGGCGCCTGTTTTCGGACTGGTTTCAAACGCCTTCGAACAGGTTTTTTGAAACGCCAACAACAAGTAATTTGCAAAATGAATGAAAAAATATTTGGAACTAGTTTTTTTGCCCATGGGTGTTTTCCGTTCCTTTCATGTAAACCCTCCTACTACTTGCCCTTCACACTACCCTTTGTAAGTGGGAAAGTATCATAAGGAATGTGAGTGGTTAGTATAGTGGTTGGTTAAGTAGGTAAGCTACCTTAATGGTTACTAGGTGGGTAGAGATGCATGTGGATGGTTAGTAGTGGGTATGGCCCATGGATGGGGGGGAGGTGTTACTAGAATAAGGTGCTTGCTCAAGAGGGCAAATGAGGGGAGCATTGAATGCAACCACTAGCAAGCACCTTATTCTATTCTAGCTATGCGCTCATCCGAGGACCTTACCACTCGTAATGACTCATGACCAGTGTTGTGTGTGTAAATGGTTTGGGACTTGCACTCCATGTAAGGGTTTAATATCCATTCAGATTTGTATAATTGTAAAACACAAAATGTGTAGGTGTAAAATCATGTAAAATTATTTTAAGTTGTGTAAAATAGTGTAAAAATTAATAAATTTATATGGTTTTATGTAGCTATGTGAAACAATATGAGTGTAAAATAAATACATTTATATGATTTTTTATGGTCGTATAAAATCATATAATTTTTTTTTGGGAATGGAAGATTTCATAATGTTTTTGATGATAGGCCAATCAAATGGCCCATTGCAAAAAAGACCCATCAAAACATGCACCCACAATTAATTAATATGGATTTGCAAAAATATATGCTCACTAAAGATGTATAATAAAGATATAATGGAGTTATTTGTAAAATTAAAAAATATACTACATCAGATAAACATCAGAGTTTGGTCATAAACAGGGTGACCTTAAAAAAAAAACCTGCAAAAATAAATACATTAACATTCAAGGGGGGAGGGGGGGAACTCAGAAAACCATCAATTTCTATGATAAACTGAATTTCACCTTGTCTTTCATTTTTCCTGAGCGCCTCCACTGCTGCTACATATGATTTCATTGCTTCTACCTGTACAACTACTATAATTACTCTAGAACTTTATGCATTTAAGTGTTGAGTTTCAGGATTTCATACCTAGATTTAATAATAATTTCATTGCTTCTACCTGTACAACTACTATAATTACTCTAGAACTTTATGCATTTAAGTGTTGAGTTTCAGGATTTCATACCTAGATTTAATAAAATTCCTCAGTTTATGAGTACATTGACAGAGGGGTTCGAGTGTGAAAGGAGGTCAAAGAGCGGGTGACTTTACGAATAACCTTAGAATATACATTTACACACCCCAAGACATTTACAAGGGCCGTGTAGGTGTATTTGACAAATATTTACACTGGTCTCATGTAAGTGTAAAAAAATTTATATACACACCAACAAGTGTAAGTGTAAAAAATTTAGATGTGTAAATTGCATTAGGGCTTTTACATATCAAGGTTGGTCTATGTTGATGCGGAAACTACTACCCTTGTATGCTTTAGGGTTTACCCCTTTGGTTTACCCTAAACCCTAAAACCCACTTGTTCTCATAAAGTGAGAGACTACCTACAAAGGATGTTCAGCTTTCTGGATGCAAAAGGCTTTCTTTTGGTGGACCCATTGTGTCGATCACTAACACTCTCTCTCTTTATAAAAGGAACATAACACCGATAAAGGAGGGTTTCTGGTGCCCTTTGTTGTTCACACCATGTTAGCACCATGGACAAGGTTTTTTCAAAAAAAAAAAGCTTGTTCAAAGCTTTAAGAATGTAGGTATATTGATTTTATGAATCCAACTCTCTTTAATTAAGCTTGTAATCAAATGTAATTCAATGAAGGACATATGATGTGCTAGCCTAGTTTAGGTTATAAAGGGCTAATGGAAGGAACGATGATCCAATTATGATGGAAATGACTTTACCACTTATTGATCTTCCCCCAACAATCAACCTCTTTGGATGTTAGCCCTTTTTTTTTTTCTTTTTTTTCTCGGAGGTTACTCCATGTTTCACCAATTTTTCGTAGTATGATATATGAATTGAGAAAGATGAAAAAGTTAAACAATGGATGAAAATGAAACTAGCTTGGAAAGATAATGGATCCCCCAAATGTATGGAAATTTTTGAAAACCAAGGAAGATGATGATAAACATGAAAACAAGATTAAATGGATCAATGGATGAATATGGATGACTTACGTGACCAACGAATTATGATAAACATGAAAACATGTATCATATATTGAACATTGATTAACTCATTGAACTTGTTTAATGTTTATCACTAATCTTTATCTATAACGGTACCATTGCATTGATTTACATGTTTGTTCCCAAATATTGGGGTTAATTTACTTTAGGTTTCAATTTTAGGATTAGATTGGTACTACCATAGTAGTACCTGGGCTGGTTCGGCAGCAATTTGCCAAATAATAATAATAATAATTTTGTCATTTACTTTCAGCAGTGAAAATAATAATATTTTAGAATTAGGCAATATTTTAAACAATATAGCTAGTGTGGTTGGGAGTTTTTTTCATATTTTTGGCATGGCATAGGTATTTTTCAGAATTTTCAGCAAATTCAAAAATAGTTAATTAACTCCTAACCAGGTAGTAGGGTAGTTTGTGTATGTTAACTACCATTTATGTGGTCCAATATCTTTTGTGGTGTTTTATTTTGTAGTTTGGGAAATATATTCATTTATAGCCAAATGTATGATATAGTGGCCTTGTTGTAACACTAACATTTGATCTTATGAACCACAAAGGGAAAAAGAAATGGTGACAAAATAAACACTCAATGAACAACAAATTTGGCATTTCATTGCTTTCGATTTGTGACCATATTTCAAAATAATAGAAGATAGGAATCAACTTAACCTCCATGTCTCGTGATTATTAGATGATATTTTAAACTAAATGTTTAATAGTTAAAAATCAAATGATTGTCTTAAATAGATTACCTTTTGGAAATGATTATTGTATTTAGACTATTCCCCATGATATTAGGAGAATGCCACTAGGTCCTTTTGATTTTATATTTTGCCAAAAAAAAAAGGTCTAAACTTAGTGGTGATGATATCTCAAAGTTGGGTTAAGGGGTTTAGGGTTTTATAGAACCTAAAGCTTTAGGTTCTATTAAGGGTCCCATCTTTTAAAATGATGATCCTAAAACATAATTTTAACATGGATTCTTTCCAAATTGATAATATTTTATTTTCAAATTTTTTTGACATCAAACTTTTTGCATTCTTATTTTGTTTTTCATTTTTTTCACTTATTGATAATTCTTTTATGGTTCACAAGTTCCAAAGCATGATTAATGGTGGATGGTGTTGATTAGCTACATAAGAAACTTGAACAATTTTTTTAAAACTTGCTAATTAACAAACGATTACATGTTCAATTTGAGCTTCAACAAAGTGCACAAACAATAATATAGTTCCAACACAATGTATTTGTTGAAGCCATAGCTTTAGGATTGCAACAAAGTTTAAGGCATGACAAGAGAAGTGGACTTCAAAAAAAAGTTTTGAAACTTAAGCACATTCTCACAAGCATGTAAGAATGCAAGATAGTGAGTTTTAAATGGATTCTCACTTTTAAAGTTGAGAATCCTAAAATGTCTTGGAATTTTGACACAAAGCTTGAGGAATAAAAATTTGTTCAAATTGGGCTCCCTTTATATTTGTTAGAAAGGTCTTCAAAAGTAAAAATTTTAAATGGGTATATTTTCAAATTTATGGATATATATACCTTATTTGAAAATCTCAAACACAAGTTATGACCAACTTGCACCTTGAATTTAAGGTAACAAGCTTAATCTAATCCCATCCCAAAGTTCCATGCCCCCTTTCTTTTCTTTGTGGGAATTAGGAAATACATTACGAGTTTGCATTTCATTATACAACTTTGAATCAACACATTTTTTATCTTCAATAGCACCTGACAAACTTAGAAATGAATATTAATCATGGTTAGTACTAACTACTCCATGACTAGGGTACATCACAATTAACCACCATGGGCATAATTGGTATTACAAGTGAAATGTGTATCTTGAGGTTTTAGTGATATATTCAAAATCAAACCAAAAAAACTCAATATTAAATTAGGAATGTCATGACTTTTAGTTTATTTGTGTGGTTAAATCCCAATTGGATTAATAATAAGTTGAGTTCATGTAGAAAAATAATTTTATTTTGGAATTGATTTTGAACTAGTTCAATGCAAATGTAGTTTGAAATATTTGTTTTTTGGGGCTATAATATGTGCCTTTTTTTTGTGTGTGTAAATCCTTCCTCTTTTCTAAAAACAATTACTCATAAGGTGCCTTCCAAACACATTTAGCAACCCATCCAAAAGTAAAGGAGGGGGAGGAGGGGGTATTGAATGGGTAGGTAGAAGATTCTCATCAAGTAGGTACCTACCTATTAATGAGTTTGTTTGTTTTGTTGATGTTTTTTTTTACTAAGCATAAAGGGGTTTAACATGGGTTTTCTTTTTAATTAATTTAATTTTTTAAAATAAATTTTTATAAAAAAATTTAGCCAATTTTGTGACATAGCCAAATTGGAGATCATCCACAAGAAGATTTAGCCAAATTTAGTTATAGACCAAACATGAAAATAAAACTATAAAGCAATTCATTTGTATTTTAGCTACATGTTGTAAAAATTCAACAATTTCAATTTTGAAAAAAAAAAAAACTTGACAAATTAAGGCCTAAGATGTTGTCGTTGTTGTTGTTTTTTAACCTACTTATTGGGTGTTGAAATTTTGCCAATGAATCAAATGAGAGAATAAAGATGAATAAAAAAACATAAATTTACATCCCAACCAATCAATCTTAAGATCACACAAGTTATTACAAATTTTATGATCCAAACTTTGAGCTCTAAAATTTGATTTTTAATATTCTAATAAAAGGTGAACATCTCGCCATGCAGATGTTATCTTCTTTTGAATATTGCATGCATAATAAACATATGCATGAATAATAAGATCATCAACCCATGCAAATGTTACTTTCACTTAATTAGGGATGAACATCATCACATGTAATGAATTCCGTAACTAAACTTCGAACACATAATATTTAAGTTTGAAAAATAACTTGATAAAAATAACTTAATAGAATGTTGACATCCAAAATTGAGAACCTCATCCAGAAAGTATGAGGCAAAAAAATAAATTAATAATAATAATAATAATAAGAGTTGAATAGGTAGGTAGGTAAAAGATTCCCACCAAATAGGTAGGTAGAAAATGGGTAGGTAGATAGGTATGTAGGTAGAAGGTAGGTAGATTCTCACCAGTTGAGTAGGTAGGTAGGTAGGTAGGTAGGTAGAAAGATTCTCACTAGGTAGGTACCTATTGATGAGTTTGTAGTAGTGTTTTTCACTCGGCAGATAAGATTGGGACTTTTGCTTTTGCCGTTTGCTGTGTTTCTCTCGTGGCCGGGGGCTCGCTCGCTCGCTCGCTAGCTCGCTCGTCGTTGTCCATGGGAAGATCTTGTTGGTTCTCTGTGGATCTCGCTCCTTGGAAAGTTTAGATCTGTCTTCTTCTCGTCTTTGTTTTTTTGGGGGATTTGTTTTGGATTTTTTCTTGCTATTGTTGTTATTGTTGAGAAGAACTTGGGGGGAAAAATATGAAGTTCAAGGAAGGTTGTTGTCAGGAGAAGAAGAAGAGATGATGATGAGGGAGGAGAGGACCAGGAGTAGTAGGAGAAGAGGAAGGAGCAGGGGGAGAAGAAGAAGAAGGAATGTTGTTGTTGTTGTGTGTGGTGCGGCGGCGGTGGCGGCAGGGGATTTTCTTTTTTCTGCTCCAGGATTGGAATCACGCGCTGCTCGTCAGCCATCATGTTAATGACGACGAGTTTGCAGGATAGCTAGCTCTCTAGCTAGCTCCGTTCCATGGCAGGTAAACCAGCTGCTCCTCTCAAGCCACAAAAAAAGAGAAACAAAACTGTCTCTGGAATGAAATCTGGAAAATTTTAATTTTCCTCTTGTTGTGGCCAAAGAATGCGGGTCGTGCGTGGTCGCTAGTCAGTATTTTCTTTTCGCGATTTAGGCCAAAAGGATGCGCATCATGCGTTCCCGTAAGGATTATTATTCTGGCCAAAGGATGCAGCATTCGTGCTGGTGAGGATTTTGCACGACTCAGAGACCAAAGGATGCATGCGTGCTCGTAAGCATTTTGACGATTTACCTATGCGGCTGCGTGCTTGTGGTGGATTTCTCAACCGGAAAAAAGAAAATTTTGGCCATGAGGATGATAATGATGATGATGCGGAAGTGACCCGCTGTCTGATGCACTCTGTTTTGTGAATCTTGAACTGCATAGTAGGCTCTTCATGATACCCGGATAGATCGCTACTTCTTGTGTTACATTGCAGTGTTTATTGTCTGTTCTATGTGTGTATTTTGAGCCTCCTCGTGGCGTTGAACGGTAGTCGAAGCATTTGAGAAGAAGAAGCATTCCTGCGATGCAAACAAACAAGGGGGGAAAGGAAAGGAAGGTGTCTGTCATCTGTTGTTGTGCTGTCTGTTATGTTGCTGATAATGTACTGTACGCGTGGCTTTTGACAGGCATGAGCCCTGTTGACGAAGAACTTAGTGCAATGCTGCGAAGTGACCTCCACCAGAGCCCCGCTCAGACAACTCTGGCAAGTGTCATGAGCTCACCGGCGGGCATGGCCTTAGGACCCGGATCAGAGCACATGGACAGCAGCACTTTCTCTTCTCATTACTCATCATCTCTTGAGGGAGGGGGATTGATCTCTTCTTCTTCAAGTGGCGGCAGCCATGGAAGGCAGCAGCTGCTTGTACCACCTACAGTGAGGGGGGCAACAAACCTGTCTTCTGTTGAGGTGGCGTCTTCTTCCCATGTCCTTTCACTGGCAGCAGCTGCAGGTCCAGTCCAATGTAGTAGATTAACGGCTTTGGAGCAACAACAACCGCCGTGGCCACTCATTGCAGCTGATCAGAAGTTACTAGAACTCCAGGATCCTGCAACAAAAAACCAAGACTTCATGAAGAAAGCAGTGAACTTGCAAGTGATAAATTTCAGTACAAGCTTATTAGATGCTACTAGTATGTCGTTACATGACTTGAATCCTCCTCCTCCTCCACAGTTTTCTTCTAGGGGTGGCTTGCAACGTTACCACTCAGCTCCAAGCTCTTTGCTACGGAGCTTGGCAGCAGATTGCAACAACGAGGATGGTTTAGGTTTCTCCTCCCACCAGGTCTCAAGTCCTCTGGGAAACAACACTGGCAATATTACGGATGACACCAGAGGTCGAAGCCTTATCCCTCCATTCTTCTCAGGTGCTGGCAACAACAACAACAACAACCTGACTTCAGTAACAGAGTGCGTCGTGCAACCTATGGAAACAGACAAGATGTTGAATGACTCCAACTTGCATCAGTATGATCAATTTCTTTCACCTGCAACTAAATCTAACAAGCGAGCTTCTCTTGTTACTACTACCTCTATGTTTGCGGGAAAGCCAGACTCTAAGCCTGGTAACTCTCTCTCCCTTAGACATTTTTAACAGCTTATGAAAGCTTCCATGATTTGTGTGTAGTTAGAGTTTTTTTCGCTCAAAGGCATGTGTTTGTTCCTGCTGTTTCTTTCTGTCCCATTTGTGATTTTGGAAGCTCCCTGTCGTGCAGCTGACTTGTTTGGGAACCAGCCTCAACTCGGTAATGATAACCTTCTTCGCCAGAGCAGTTTACCTGCAGATTGGCTCGCAGCTTTTCACGGTAGCATTGATGACACAGATCCAAGTTCACAAATGCCATCCATGACATCCCCTGATGAGAGTTTGTCTGGCAGAACATCTGAGGACACTGCTGGTGTTGGTGTGAGTGGCAAATCCTCAATATACTCAAGAGATGATTCTTTTCTTGTCATTGATACAACTTCTGGAGGACTGTGGGATTCTCCGACAAGTCCAGGTACAGAATGACTGCTGCATGTTCTTCCTGAGTGTATACTGGCTCTGAGTGTTTCTCCAGTTCAGTGCCCAGGTCTCTGCTGAATCTTTCTGGGTGATAGTGTGAAGAACATTCTAGATGAGAAGATAGGCTGTATATAATTCAAGAGCTCTCTTTTGATAATACTGTGCATGAATGGGTTTGTGAGGATTCCTCAGCTGTGGTAATTGAGCACAGTGCCTGTTTTTTTGGTTGTCAGTGGGTCATATTGGAGGCAAGCGGCTGCGTGGCATCCTGGGTGATGCCACAATTGACACAGGCGAAGGCTTACAGAGGGACAGGCTTGGGGGACCTGGCACCTTGATTAAGCATACAAGTCTACCAGCAAATTTCAATAGGCCAACTATTCCAGTACTTGATGACCTAGCTGACATCTCAGTGCCATGCCAGACTCGAGCAAAGCGTGGCTGTGCCACTCATCCCCGTAGCATTGCTGAGCGTGTTCGCCGAACCAAAATTAGTGAGCGCATGAAGAGGTTGCAAGACTTGGTTCCCAACATGGACAAGCAAACCAACATGTCAGACATGCTGGATGAAGCTGTTGAATATGTCAAACGGCTTCAACAGCAAGTGCAGGATCTTTCTGATACAGTTGCTCAATTAAGGGATCTGAAGGCAAAAGGGTTAAAGGCAGAAGGCAATGGAAGTTCAGAAGTTTAAAGGAGTTCTCATACCCTTCTGGAGCTCAACTTGCTTATGGGAGTGCTTTGGAATGTGTACAATAACCCTTAACATTGTTAGAACCATTTGGCGAATCCTGCTTGGTCTGTGAGGATTGTGGAGTGTCCCTGGGGTTAGAGGTTCATCATGCTCTCTTGAAGAGGCAGATGTCTTCAGCAGAAGGTGACACCAGGCAATTGCAAGGTGGTTGACAGCTTAAAAAGGATTGGGGCCTACACCCATAGTGGAAGAAGCAACTCTACTGAGCTGGCACCCTTATATTTTTGTTCTTGTTCCAACTACAAATTGATTCCATTTCGAAAGGGAGAGGAAATTGAGCAGCTTGATCCTCAGTGGGATCAAGCTCCTCATCTTGAACATGTCAAGATCTTCTCTCAAGAGCTTTTACTGGGGTGTCCAATATGTTGTACACAAGTTTCAATTTTCCTAAATGTGATCCAGCAGCTTCCACCAACAGCCTGAAGTGTGATTTGATTTCCCATTTCTGTGTCATTTAATGTTGTTACATTACCATCTTCCATCTGATTTACTTTGGTATGTGGTCATGGCCAATTCAGAGCTGCTATCTGCAGCTGACAAGCAAGCCCCAGGATTTGGATGTGGTCTACTACAAACACTGGCTACTCACTCGCGAGAGTTCCTTTTGCTGAAACAGCTACGACTGGTGAATTCAGGTATGTATTTGATACACTTCACTTTTAAGTTTCTTTTCTTGCACATTATTTGATCTTACTTCCACAAACCAAAGATTTACCATGGACAAGTGAGTAGTGGGGTGTACAAGGAGAAACTCTAGTAGACAACAGACAGTTCAGGACCCAGGGAACAGATTCAACCTCAAGCTTAGATACTTACATGAGAACAGGATCATCTTGAGATCCCACCAGAACCAGATACCCATGCAGTTTACCAATTGAATGTGTGTAGATTGGGCCCAGTTATTCTCAACAAGGGCTATTCCTCTTCTGTGTGGTTAAATACATTGTCCATGAAGGGTATCCTTGATGCCCTTGAAACACGGCTTTTATACAACATTCAGGAAACCTCAAGGGACTTTCGGCCCCAAAAACTTAGGTCCTCCTGATTGAAATCCCTCTTCTCTATTCAAAAGGTGACCAGCCATCCTACAAACAGGGCCCCCTTCTATTTTGAATGCCATAATGGACTAGGTAACTGGTGAGACTGGGCCTATAACCCACCAATTTGACAATAGAGATGAGCTCTTTCCATCCATGTAGACAGTGGTTGTTGTGTTTTCAACCAAGAAGCAACAGGCTTACAGAATCGTGGGCCCAATGAGAACCAACGTCGGTACCTTGTGCTGAGTAGTAGGTTGCTAATGAAAGAAGGTCAGAGGTTAATGTGATATAATGGCCAATCAGGTGCATTTGAGATTCTCGTTCTGGTCTTGGCTATGAACTTAATTGACATTTCTTGAAGAAAGACCAATCCGAACCTGCTGCATCCTCACACTTTTTGGCAACCTTCTGCATCATCCTGACTAACTCAAATCAGCTGAGAGTAAAGCACACAGCTGGGACACATAGCTGGGGATGTTCAGATCCAGCCCCACAAGCTGTCTATGACCTGTTACTGCGTGTTGAACTGTCAGGCATTGTAAGCTTTTTCTGGTGAGTGAGCTTACAGTTCATGTATCGATTGATTTATGAAGTATGTTTGATTGTCTGGCATTTAAGCCTGTATGTTGTGAGCTCACAATTCATATATACATGTTTTTTGATGGAGGTTTGGAAGTGTGAATTCCAAGGCATTCAGGTTCAAACTATGAGAGGAGAGGAAGGGGCTTCACCTTGAACCTTTAAAACCTCATGTCAAGAAGTCCTGTGTCATGGGTTTGACATAAAAAGCTTGAAAAAACAATAGATTATTAAATTGATTGGTTCCATTTTGTTTTAAACATGGGTTTGGTCGCAAGGTAATGTTCGTTGCAAGGAACACTTCACCATTCACTATCACAAATGGTCAAATGTGTTTTAGCCTGGTGGCAATATGTGGTTGTGTTTTGTGGCCTTGGTGTCATAATCTAAAGGTGGTTATTATGTGAATTGTGAACTATGTCTGCACAATTGGTCGAAGCTTACATACATTCGTTGAAAGCAATTTTTAGTCCTTTTTTTTAAAAACAATCATTTAACATTCCTTTTTTAGGCAAACCATACTCTATGGTGTTTCTATGTTGATCAAACTATTTCAATATATTGAAGTGTTTTGACATACTTTTTGGATGACATATGTGGAGTAAGATTTGAGAGAAATTCAACAAAAAGTAATCAAAGAGAAATCAACCATATATGACCAATGAAACCAATCATGGTTGACAATACAACGAACATCAACATGCCAAAATTTGGGTACACTACAAATACAACAAGAATGTATTCCTTACCTTTCTACATGGTCAATCAACAAATTGCATGTTAGGAGTGTATGAGTAGTGAGAATGGTCATATAGCAACCATATGGCACTATTGAAACTTCATAGTACCTATTTTGGCAAAAATAGACACGAGGTTTCCATTCTCTTTTATTCTCCTCTAAGATTTGATCATGAAACATTAGCTAATACAAGAAACCAAATTATGGAGTGCAACCCAATTTGAATCATAAGAATGCAAATTATGAGGCTTTTGCAATTCACGTTGATGGCACAAAACCCTTGTTTGAAGAATGTCAACACATATGAACCTAAGAATGATGTTCAGTCCTATCTCTTAACAATTGATATGCACATAAGAGGTTGATATTCTAGGTGACTTGCAAAACACAATTGTTTCTTTTAGCATGATTCACTTGCCTAAATGTTGTGGATCCCATTATTATTGGTCATTCGACCTTAAAACAATAATGACCACAATCATACAACTAATTGTGACTACTTATAGTTTGAATGTACACTTACATGAATTACTTTTTCATAAAATACATTTTTTACATCTAAACCAAAAACAAATCTAATGAAAATGGACAATTCAAAATTTGATTATATGATAGCTGAATTCCATATGCATGTAGTCCTTACCTTGATCAATTTGCTTGCTCATGATCAAATGACACAACATGGGCCCATTCTTCTATGTACAATGGACATTCACAATTAGCCTAAACTTTGAGTGGGGGTAAGTAGCATGGTAATAATAGTCCTTTACTTTTTCAATATAACATGGTTGAGCAAAAGGGTGATGATTCTGCATCAAAATTACATTTATATAGTTACATAGTTTTAGGACAATTTGAAACAAGGCCCCATATTGATTTATCGGTGTTGCCAATGTTTCGTGTTTACAAGGTTGCACATATTCCTAGTTGAAAATGGGTTTTGAATGTTCTTTTTTCCTTTTTTCTTATGACTATTTTGAAGATTAGTAACACACATATGATGTGGATAAATTTGCATTTGGACTAAGTAATGATAACTAAATGAAAATAGGCAAGGTGTGTGTTAGTGTTAGGCAAGTATATGGTTTATCATATATTAGTGTGATAATGTTATAAAATCTCTTGGAGATTTTAATGTCATAATGCTATTGATATTAACAAATTGTCAACTCTATATGTCATTATGGTGTGGTATAATCAAATTTACGATTTCCAAATAATGGTATGAATGTAAATAGTGAGAAAATTAATATAAAAAATTCTTATGAAAAACCACATTATACCCTAAAATGTATTCAATTTCAACTTCAAATTGGTTATATTTCAAAATAGAGAACTAACCATTACTAAATTATATATAATACTACTTTGAGTGAAGTAACCATCATTTAAAAACTCAACACTAGGTCACAATATTCACCACACAAAATCTTATTTTATGTTTTCACATCCAATTTCATCAACCATGCACTCCTCCTTCAACAACAAATGGCACCTAATAATGAATGTTGGAGATAGTCTACCACATGTTATTATCAATTTGTTTAGTAAATAATACTTGTCAAATTTTCATACTGACCTAGTCCAAGTATTGACCCCAATATGCTTTAATTGGATACTAGATTAGTATGTTTCTTACCAACATTACTTGCACCATGTTAATATATGAAACAACAAATTATATACTTGTTTAATATTAGTATGCAACATGTTTGGACATTTAAAATTTTGGTTCAATTTATTGATCCATGAATGGGATTCAAAATTGTAACCATGGAATTCAAAATCTACATAATTAAAAGTCTTTGATAAAATTTTAACAAAAATCAAGCAAAGGTTGAAAAAATTAAAAAAATAGATTGGATTCAAATAAAACTTACATCAGATTTCAAATTTCATTAACCATTTTTTTCTTTGACATGACATTAATGACTCATCTTGATGTGGCATTCATATGTTGGTTTCTTATCTCAATTTTTAAATTTTTCATACCTTGTTTACAACTATGTGTTAGATATAAATATTTTTTATTACATCTTCATCATATACTCATGTATATTATGCATTCATATTTTTTATCGCATGAAAATGAATAACTTTAAAAAGACATTTGCAAAAGGTCAAAATCTTTTAAGGTGTGTCAAAGATGGGGTCACAATATGAGCTTTTTGAATGTAGTCACAATCCAACAAGCCAAAAAAGGGGTTGGACTACAAAGAAAAATAGTTAAAATTGGATAAATATTTATGTTTTGCCATTTAAAGCCATAATAATCATGGCAAGTTGTTTGTTTTTCATTCATATGAATATCAAATAATTCAAACAAAAAATTCATTTGATAAAATTTTAAGTTTAAGTTTTGCTTTAAAACTTCTAAAAGTGAACAACAACACATCATATAAGAGTCAATTTTGCAAAGGACTATCAAAAGGACTCATATAATAAAACACAATTGATGGGGATTTTTTTTAAAGGATAAAAACTTATTAACCACATTAAAAAAACACTCATACTCTAAATATGTGGAATTTAAAATTTTAAAAAATTCAAAAAAAAATTCCAAAATTGATCCAAAGTTTTAGAATTTCAAAAGTCTTTTTTCACACATAAATGGGGTGGGTAAAATGTACACAATGTGTTAAGAAAAGTTGTAGTTTTATTATACAAGAAAACATAAAAATGTAAAAAAAGAAAAATTGGCTATGATTTGAAATTATTATTTAAAGACAAAACATTAAATTCAAAAGGAATTAGAACACTTTCAAAAATTCACATTTATTCAAAAATGATGAAGAAAAAAACATGTCATGTACTTGCACAATTATAAGCATTTTATATAGCAAGTTGCAAAAATAATTTTTCAAAATTGATTAATATGAAAAAGTTTTTTTTGAAAAAAAAAGACATACAATCTTTTTTTTAAGTAATCATGTTGGCTCATTGTATCTCGTTTGCACACTTTTGTATTCATATAAATTAGTTTGAATGATTGTATTTCACCATGCATGTGACACAAAGTGGATGATATTGATGGTCCTAGATTATGATGGTTTAAGGTATCATACTTTATAATATTTAACATCTTTTTATTCATTGAATTTGATGGGAATAAAAATACTTACATCAAGGACTAAGTTTCGGATTTAAATTTTTTTGTCCTAGCTCATACACCTTAAAACTTTTCACTTTGAAATTGAATGAAAAATGCCAAAATGTCTTGCAAACATAAATTCAACTCATTTTGCTCCTTTATTCATCAAATTTGCTAAGATCATCCTGAATTTTGAAAAGGATGCACATTTGATATAGAAGAAGGATCTTTGACCAAAAAAAAAATGTCCACAATAAGGTTTTGAGTGTTTTAAACATGCAAAATATTTTTGAAGCAATTTGCATCAAATTTTAATCATTGAAACCTTACAAGTAATGGAGCCTATTCCCAAATTTTTTTGACAATCCAAATTAATATGTGCCCATGATGTTTCTTCAAAGATACAAAGGTAGAATTTTTAAGCATTGTACCCTACCCTTCTTGCATAACTCCTTCTATTGTACAACTTGCACCCATTTATGCATGCATTTATTGGAACTTCACTAAAATCCATGTGAAAGTTTTTGGTTAGGAGACCATGAAAAATTTATCAAAAGCACCATGCAACCTTGAAAAGGAAATATTTAAATTTCCACTATCCACATTCATTTGAAATTCCCCAAAAAAATCATTCTTGGTTTATTATTATGTGTTTAGAGACTAAGGTTAAACAACAAACACCTACTGCCATTTTGCTACATAATTTTTGTTAAAGAGTTTAATGACCTTTCCAATAGAAGAATATTTAACCCCATTGATTTTGCAAAGTTTTCAATATATATATACACACACAATTTGAAAGGTAATTTGGATTGTAATAAAAAGGAAATTTAGTTTTTTCTTTATATAATTTAATTTCATTTGAATTCCAATAATTACCAGAACAAGATTAATACCTCATGTAACCTTGGAATGCCTTATATTGTCCTACCGTTTGCATGATAGGAATATTTTGAATCATTAAATGGGCAAAGGGTTTTTAAATTTTTAAATGTGTTGATTTTATTTTTTCTAGTTTAAGTTTGCAATGGTAGTTGGATTATTTTTTTTGATGATTTGCCAATGTGCCACATAAATGTACACATGTTATACTAACTTTGGTTTACCATACTTAAATTTCCTACATTTACTCATTAGATTAAATTTAGGGTGAATTTTGTTAAATGGTAAGTTATACTATTGTCCTATGAAAAGGGTAACCAATTAAAGGTTAATAACCAATAGTTACCAAAATCACAAAGCTCATATGACCATTGTTGCTTGGATTTGAAATTTTATGAAACTTATATAAATTGAATCTAGTTAATCAAATTAACATTAACATCTTTGGTGAATGATTATTTCACTTCTTTTGTTCACATTAAAAGAACATAATAGGTTGGTTAATGTTCATGCTCCTCAACTTGCCACATGTCACATACATGGCAATGCAAAATCTACCAAATTGGAAAATAAAATTCCATAACCTTCAAGGATGGAACATATATTAGCAAAGATCAAAACACATGATAACAAATAATCTAATAATATGTTATAACTACAAAATGGACCCACATAGGTAAACCATGGACCTTGGGGGTACAAGCACAAAAAAGGGGCTAGGGAAATGAAGGCCAAAGTCATTTCCAAGGATTGAATTTTACATACACAACATTCATGTGTTGGTCTATTATACCCTTTCTTTACAATTTTCATATCTATATATATATATAATTTTATTTTCAAATTTTATATTCAATTGAGACCAAAATATGATCCATAATATAATAAAATTTTGAATTTTTGCATCAAGTTTTAAATTATAATCAAATGTAGAACTTTGTTTTAACCCATGATCACAAATTGTGAACTATTTTATCAATTAAAGATTTTTTAAAAATTAAAACCTAGTAAGGTGCATGTAGAAATATTTTTAAATGGTTGAACACATGTGACCCTTCTTGTGAAGTATAATAGTGCTCACAATAATTTTGAAAACATTTGGTGGAAGTTTAACAACAGAAAAAATAAAATAAAATAAAATAAAATAAAATAAAATAAAGAAATGACTTATCCACATCCTTATTTTGAGTGCTTCAAATATGTAAAAGGACTCTTGAAACATCATGAATTTGCATGAAATTTTTGTGACTTTGCAAATATAGGAAAATATTCCCAAAAAAAAAAAAAATCCATAATATGGTGATTCCATGGTGATTTTTCAAAGTTTCAAGGGTATAATTTTCAAGCACTATCCACACATTATGAGACTTCTTTTACTATGCTTTCAACCCTTGCCATGAAAGTTATTACCATTGAAGCCCTCCACAACTTTTGATGCATCTTACACCTTTCAAAATTAATAAAGCCAAAGTTTTCTTATTTCCCTTTAGCATGCCTCATGACAATGACTTTGTTGATTACCCTGAGTAATAAAAAGTCACAAAACAAAAGTTGGAATAGTAGAAGCCATACTTTTGCATGCTCAAAGTTGACAAAGCCAATACAATTGAGGTCCCTTCAACATCTTCATCACAATGACCTTATTGATTGCCCTTCACCATAAAAATAACACAAGCATCAAAATGGAGCTCAAAGAAGGTAAAACATTTGTATGTTCCAAGTTAACACAACCAAAACATTTAAGGTCCCTTCAACATCCTTCAACACAAAACCCAATGATTGGAAATCTACATCCAAAACCTTGCCTTAGGGAAACTAACACATATATTAGTAAGGTATTTTGCCCAATTTTCATAGGCTTGTCTTTTTCCATGCCCATAGATAAAAATCCCCTTTTTTTGTGACCTCCTATACATTATATATGCATAAGTTCATTGGCTATTGCATGAAAATTATGATAGGCACTATAACCATGGATGATACTTACATATAAAGATGACAATTGCACGATTAAATGGATATTAATGATTTGGTAATTAGTGAATGTGGTTGCAAGTTAGTCATATGGCATTTCTACTTCATTGACAAATCATTGCAAGGGTGAATTGGAATTTAGGACCAATAGGTGTCCTTTCAACATTTGAGGAAGAAAAAATTGTGAGTAAAATGGAAGAAATGGGTCACTACAAGCAAGACAAAGGCCACTTATGAGCATGCAACACAAATCACACATGACAAAAAATCTTTTCCATGCTTGGATTTCACACTACGCACAATCAATTGTGGCATTACAATTCAACCATGGATCTACTTATTTTATATGGGTATGGATCCCATGCGATTTTGGAAGTGGGACTTGAAAGCCAAGTTTTAGAGTTACACATGTTCATTCTACCAACTCATGGAACCCATGCACTTCCACCATTGGATGTTAAACATTATTTTGAACCGTTTAAAAATACTTCCAAAAAACATCAAGATGTTTGGGTTGGCATCCTAGGGAAGTTAGTCATATATATTTAGGAAGCACTTGAAAAAAGCTAGTATTTAAAAATAGGCTATGCAATAATAGAATTTTAAAAAATTCTATGTATACTATTAGTATTTTTTCATAATGAATAATAAGCACTTTATTTAAATTTAAGTAAATAATTTATTGTATATTTTTCAATAATTCACACCTTTTTTTTTTTGGCATGCCATTTGGAATAAAATGGAAATGACTTCCCGAAGGTTGGCATATAAGCATAGACTTGCTAAAAATTAGGAGGATCTTGGCCAATGCATTTCCTTGGCATTGAAATGAGCTCTAAATCTTGAAAACATATAAGCAACCAACTTTGTTGCAATAGGGATATATTATGGTCTTCCAATGCCCATGAAATGGATTCTAGGTTGGACATTCAAAATCATTTCACCCAAGTTTAAATGACTTTAATGGTGAGAACATTGACAATGGTCATGAAAGCTACAACCATGGCAACGAATGGGAAGATGAAAATTTCAAGGTGGAGGAGATTCAAGAGGATTTCAATTATAGCTTTCATGTGAAATCCCATTGCCATTACTACATTGCAATTATTAAGGTGGGTGTACCTTTGATCTTCAAGGTGGCTTTGGTCCTTATTGTGATTTTGCACCTTAATGATGCAAACCTCACCAACCATAACCATGATATGTCTAAGATCCAAAAAGGCAAAACAAGGTACAAATTCAATCTCACTTCTATTGAACCCATTTTGACTCACAATTACAACTCTACACTAGATAGGTCTACTACTTAGCATTACTATTGAATAGCTCAAATTTCATCTCAATTCATTTTAGGATCATGCAAACAATATCAATGTTTCCAAGTTCAAACTTATTTTGACATCAATTAACAAATTGTAGTGCCATGAACCCATTCTTTTCTTTAAGAAAAATTGTTAAGTAGAATTTGTTTTCAATAGAATATTGATGTCTTGGATTTAACATTGTTTCACCAATTTTTTATTTGTTGGGACACGAATAAAATTCATGCCATTCAAAGAAGGAAATCAATATTTATATTTAGGCAAGACATACTTTGAAATGGCAACTAACTTTCAAATATGTAAATTGAATTGGGTGTCAATGGTTGGAAATTTAGGGTATTATGTGTGCATAACTATGTAAATCTTTCATGGCATAAATGTATTGGTTGCACATTCCACTTAGTAATGCATTTGTGAAATATTTGAGATGAACACCCAATCAACCACAAATTATTCATGCACACAACTTGGTTGGAAAATAAGCTCGACAAGTTCCATATTAAGAAGAACGTACACAAGTAATCAACTCATCCTAGGTCCATATTAGAACAATCTATCATTAACATTCAACAATGCATATCTACTTAAAAGAAGGTCTAGGAAATGAGTAATAAAACTCAAATTACTTGTTGTGTTTTTAAAATTTTCCCCCCAAACACAAAATGCTTAAGTGAAATTAGGAAATATCCTTATCCACATGGAAACAAGATAAGAGTTCTTACCATATTAATCCCCAAAAGAATTTGGATTGCTTCTAAACATTATAAATTTCCCCTATGAAGACTAAATTAGGATTTCTAAGTACAAAATTAACATTTCTTGAGTAAAATATAGTCAGTAAAAGCATGTCCACCAAAGTTTTTTTTTTCAGATTTCTCAAGTAGGTTTAGTGTTGAGGATCCCAAAAGGATCTAGCAATAAATGGTGATACTAAATGTTTTCCAAAAACATTTGATTGACAAAACTATTGCAACAATTGACAAGCTAGCTACTGCCTAGGTCTAGATATGGGAAATTTTGGGTTTGATTTTTTCAAAAAATGGTGGAAAAAAAAACTTCAAGATCATGAATTTTTTCACTTTTGAAACTTTTCTGAAAATAAAATTGCCACAAAGAAAAAGAAACACTGTACACAACAACATTTCAATAGGAGAAATTGAGTTTGGTGTACAAAGATCTCCAAAAGGATTAGCAAAAAGAAATGGGTGCTTTTCATTGGCCTACCATAATGATAGTATCCATGGTCCAATCTATTTGTCCTATGACTAATGTCCTCTTTTCAGTTACTTTTGAATCTTGATCAATGATTCCCTCTTGCCACTCCTCCCATGTATCAAAATATCTAGAAAATAGCAAGGACACTTGTCTTTTCAGTTTGATGATTGCTTGATAGATAATTTGCTAAGTATTTACCTCCAATGTTTGTCCTTTCCACTCATCCCTTAAATGAAGGAAGGATATGATAAGGGTACACAAAGAAGCAGTGGGATTCTTCTTGCAAATTTTGTGAGGTAGGTGGACAGGTGATCATCCACAAGAGGACTTTGCCAAATTTGGCTACTGGTTAGAGAAAAAGCAGATTTTTTTTGGAACCCAATGCAAGACATATATGGTAGTGGCAACATTCAAGAACCTATGGTCTATATATGGTGATTTCCCAACTTTTTCTTCTTTGGGATATGGCAACTTTGGGCCATTTTTTTTTCTTCCACAAAGAAACTTTGTACAATCGATTATGGAGCAAGAAAGGTCATAAGTGATAGATAAGTTATGGAATGTCAAAACTCCAAAGTAGATTGAACAACAATACATGATCTTCCTTTTTCCAGAGTGAACATTTCGGTTGTTGAATTTACAATTAACTGGCCAGGAAGGTTTCGAAGGAGTTTGGATAGTAAATGAAAGCTTTCAAATCTTGAAACTAATGCTAATATTAGAGAGCTCCAAGGAATTAAGGGACTTCTTGCAAATCGCAATAGTCAGAGAATAGTTGAGATCAGACAACAATTTGGCACACTCTACAGCCACCACCATATCCAAGATTTACCATTAGCATGACACCAAGGACATCCTTCCTAAATTTGTAATCACATTATACCTTGTCCATTACAGTTGTGCTCACAATCATCTCACATCTCACAATTTTATCAATCAAGTATTGACCAATTGGAAGAGCTTTGAGATTCTATCAATCAAGCATCGACCAGTTGGAAGAGCTTTGAGATTCTATCAATCAAGCATTGACCAATTAGAGCTTTGAGAGCTGTGAATCAAAATATGACTCCCAATAAAATGACACCTGTCCCTTCTTCATGATTAATTACATTCTATTTTATTTAGTTTTGAACAACTGAGAAGATCTTATTGCAAAGCAAAGAACAAGGGCGAATCACAGGGCAAGAACAAGGGGATGTCCCTAGGGATTCCAGGGCATCAAATTGATTAATTACATATTTTCAACACACTTGTAGCTCTCCAATGGAAAGTGACTAACCTGGCAGCAAGAAACAAGGCCTTATGTCAGTGGCTTTCCTTTAAAAATCACAGCATACTGTGTGTAACTGTGATCACAACAGTCTAATGGAAGGAGGTTGTTACTAACTTCCTGTTGCTCAAGGTGCTCTTCCACGGGGTTAATATTCCTCCAAATGCAGCAGCATCAAATGAAAATTACACTTCTGTAATGTCTCCTTTCACTGGCAGAGAAAACAAATACTAAATCTTGTAAGAACCCTTTTATTGTATGAGTGTTGGTACACAATTGGCGCTCTGAATTATTTTGAATCACAATTTATTTTTTTACAATGTGCATGATTTATGTATCCTACAAATCTGCAGAATGCGCAGACAAAAATTAAAATAAAAAAAATCTGATCAAGTTTTCAAGATCAGGTGAGAAAATTGTTGCAGTTCAAACTTGGGCCAAATTCAGCCCAAGTGAGCTAGACTCTGGTAGAATGCTAAAGGTGCTAAGCTCATCTTTTAGAATGCGAGAAGATGCTAGAATTCTACAGTCGCTGATCATCATGTGGTCGCTCTACAGAGCTACAATCTGCACATTAGGGCAGAGAAAAATTTAACAAATCAACCTGATAGATTCTAGATGCTGCAAGGGTAGAAATAAAAAATTGTTTGCAAACTTCGGCCAATTGGGTTGTGTGGGATTGCAGTTAGCAAGCAACGATCATCAGATCACTGCTAGCTAGCCGCAAATGGACAGGAAAACAAAAAACTCAGCCTGATCTTCTCCTACGGTACATGTGTACAAGAAGAGAACTCCCAGCAGCAGCTGATTCGGAACCGCTCACAGTGGAATTCTCAAACTGATCCGGTGCTTAAGGTGCTGATCTCAGTACCTACTACTCGTGTCCAGATATGGAGACAGAAAATTTTCCTGGTCCCAATAGTATGTCCAATCCTCCTGCTGCTCTGTAGGCCAGCAATTCCCCGTGCTTATGCTGCTGTAGTGATCTAAACCATGTAGCTGTACCCCAAGTGATCTCTGTACCCTAAGCGGTCTTTCAGATCCGTCATTTATACGCTGCGTCTGTAGCTCTTGATCTGTACTCCCATTTTGTGGTGGTGTCCCAGGAGCTGTTTCTGCAGAATCCGATGAGCTTTCGGGATGGTTGTTGTTCTCGAGCCCTGTATATTGGTCGATGTAGCTCTGTTGTTCACTTAGAGACAGAGCGATCGGTTTCGTGATCGACAACGGAGTACATGGTTCTGATGCTGCAGCAGCGGCAGCGGCGGCAGTCTGTACATCTTTTGGAGATTGACAGGGAACGTAGAGAGGTGGCGAGTCAGGGAAGTTGAGAGTCGTACTGGTGCAGCCTGCTAGCAGCTTGGGACCTCGTAAACAAACGACTGCAGCATCATAAGCTCGAGCTGCCATTTCTGCTGTCGGAAAGGATCCCAGCCAAATGCGACTTCGTTTGTTGGGCTCTCTTATTTCCGACACCCATTTGCCCCATTGACGCATACGCACGCCCTTGTACTTGGGACTGGTACTCAGCTGCCGCTGATGCTGCTGCTTCGGGCTTCTTGGAGACTTTGCAGATGTCCCTCGAATCTGATTATTGAATGCTGCACCAGTACCATGAGCGCCGAGAAGAAATTTCGAGATATCCTTTCTCCCGGTATAACTATTACTGGCCCCAGACATTTGATCTTTGTTCTTTTCCACCATGACTGAAAATCCAACTGTGTCAGATCCGACTAGCGCAAAAAAAAATGAAAGAAAAGAGAGAAAGAAACTAGCAAGCAAGCAAGCACAGAGATAATTGAACAATGTAGAAATACTCTTCAGAAATCGGTGATGATGGGTAGTAGCTGCTATTCAGGAGCTGCAATTAATTACAGTAAGAGGAGCTTCAAAACGAAGAATCTCTAAAGAAAAAAACTTTCCGACTCGAATGAGAAGACGAAGCAGAAGAAGAAGAAGAAGAAGATTTCGATCAGCGAAGAAGAACACAGTCATGAAGGAGAGGCGTTCGGACGAGAACAAGAGCGTTCGGACGGACGGAAAAACAACAACACTCCGTCCAGGCGCAGCGAAACCTCGTTTTATGGACCTGCTCCTTTTGGGACCTCGATCAAGACCCCACTCACGTGTCCACACGTGCCGGCTGAATTTATGGCCACGCGGCAGAAATATCAAAGAACATTCAGAGAAAATATTCCCCATTCCTTTTCGTAACCCCATTCACACCTACTAAAGACTTGATGACTCAAACCTTATTTTAGATATACCTGAAAATAGAGCCTAGCCTGTGGGTTAGAGCGCCAGTCACATTGTTGTTAGTAAGACTTTTCTCCCCGTTCACACTAGTAAGACTTTTTCAACCAAAACTGGTGTTTTTTTTAATAGTTGAGAGGTTCTGTTTGGACATGCCTGCCATGTGGACAGTAGCTGGCGGAGTTGATTTGCTAGTTCTCTTGCAAAATGAAGCTGTGTTCACACATGTAGCGAACAAAAGCATAGTTGATCTAGACTAGAAACATCGTTTGCCCACCACTGTCCACTTATTTGTCCCGCAGTTAATGCTGAGTCATCAACGTTAAGCAAAATGACTCAATCAGCGCGTGAATGAGTCATCCATTAGTGAATCAGATTTTTCTAAACACATATTTTATTTTATTTTTGGTTTTTTTAGTTTAATTACATTATTTATTTATTTATATTTTCCCTTCTGTCATTAGATAGCTTATCCCTCAGGGGGCCTTCGAGGATGAAACCCTAAAAATCCAGAAATTTAAAAATAATAATAATTGGAAAAATATAAAATTATCTTTAAAGCCCACAAACATGGCAGCAAAAGGCTTACCCACATGTCACTTACAGAAGGGGAGAAGAAAGCTCTTTCATTATTATTATTATTACTGTTATTATTATTATTAGTTAGCCAAAAAATGGGCCAAAAAAATATCCTGAATATCAAATTTGTTTGGTGATCACTGCTTGGTGACAAGTGGAGCTTTGGTGAGAAAATTAACATTTAAGATTTAATTAGTAAAGGTAATCATAATTAATAATGATAAAATATTGTGGAAAATAGGTGGAAATTTGTGAGAAATCTCTACTTGTCGATACGCTATTGGGTAGTTGGGAAAAAAATTGTCCCATACAGATCCCCATCACAAAATATCAGGCTGTGAAACTACAAAATATTCTGTCACAAATTAGGTCACCTGTTTTAATGAATTTTTGCTGAAATTTGAAGAAATTAAATTTTAGAGGAAAATTTGGAAATATTTCGGTTTTATTTTTGGGGCAGGTTTTTGGCCAGTGTTTTTAATTTTTAATTTTAATTTTAATTTTACAGTTTTCTAAAATAATTATTGCATGTTTGCCACTACCATTTTTTTTTTAAATCTCATTTTTCTCTAACCTATAATCAAATTTGGCCAAGTGCTCTTGTGGATGATCACCAGTCCAAATGAGAGTTTTTTTTTTTTGGAGCGATTTTTTTTTTCCCCCAGAAAATGAATAAAGAACACAAGAATTTTGTGATTTTTGATATAAAAAATAATTAAATTAGCCATATCTAGACTTAAGCATTTCCGAGGTTGCCATTTGTAGAAGCACTTTTGTAAAAATGCTATAGCCCGCCTCGGAGAGTTACCATTTAATGCTAATTAGTGCTATGGATCCTCACAAATGGACTTACTATAGGAATTTTGGTGGGGCTCGGAGCATGCGTTATGTGATGAGTTATTTATTATAAGTTTGTTGATAATATGTTGTAACCAATATTGTGCTGTTATTTGAATTGAAAAAGAACCATTGGTCCCAATTATTTTTATAAAGAATTTAAAATTAGTTTGATTTAGGATGACCCTTAGTTCCATCTCCCTTCCATATATCTATTAGTTTGTTTAACTAGTTCAGATGATTCAAAATAAAATTATGTAACATTAATTTATGTACAAAATGAATCAAAACTAATAACTTGCCTAAAAATATAAGGGCAAGTTTATACCTTTTTTTTTAAAAAAATTACTTGTTTACCTAAAATTTTTATGTCTTCATAAGAAGTCATGAATGAATGAATGTCACACGAAACTTTATCAGAAGAACTCTACAAAATCCAACACTGACACTGGGTTTCTTAGTGATGTCAAAACTACACCCAAAATAAAAGAAAAAGCATCATCACCATATCTAATGTTAAAGCACACTCTTTTGTGCACTCCCCAAGTGTCCTCTTAGGACACCACCACACCAAACTCATAAAGATCTTTGAAAGTTGAAGAAGAAAAAAGGAATTTGTAGATAATGATTTAATTCTATGTGTATGTGCTAAGTATGTAAGTAGTTAAAATCACAAGCAAAAAGTTTGCCACAGACAACTTAAGACTAAAAAAAGAAAATTCATTCATCAATTTCAAAATCCTCTTGATATCTCATCACAATTAAGACCCCCAAAAAAACTCAAAGAAAAAAGTTTAGGATTAGGGTTTAGGGTTAAGGTTTAAGATTAGGGTTACCCCCTTTAACATTCCTTGAAGTCAGTGTTCACGCCTTCCTCCCCAGTTGCACTTACTTTGGGAACACCTCACTCCAAGGGCATTACCCCTCCCTCCCCAGTTGCGCTTAATTTGGGAACACGCCACTTTGAGGGCATTACACTTGCCTACTTACTTGGGGAACACCCCAGTTTGAGGGCATTACCCCTCGTTCCCAAAGTAAGTGGCCCTTGGAGTTGGCCTTACTTGGGGAACACTCCTACTCCGAGGGCATTACCACTTGCTCCCAAAGTAAGTGGCCCTCAGATTTGGCCTTACTTGGGGAACACTCCCACTCTGAGGCCATTAAGCCCCTTCCTCCCCAAGTAAGTGCCAATCTAAAGTTGCGATTACTTTGGGAACGCCCGGGTTTGAAGGCATTACCCAATGTAATGGCTCATGAGAATTTTATTTTATTTTATTTTCATTTTTCTTGTATATACCCAATGAGTATCACGGTTTTAAAAATGAAAATAAAATAAAATTATGTTAGCATTTTTTATTTTTTTTGAAAAGCCCAACTTTAATGGACGACGGAAAAATCTACTCTCTAAAGGTTTGCCTCCAAATACACAAGAAAATTGGGGGTATTGTTTTTAGGAACTTAGGAAGCCATCTTTCATTTTGTTGAAAAATGTGTTGAGATTTTTTTGTGTAGGGTAAAAGACTACAAGGAACCTGTCATGCCCCTTGGAACCTGTGAAGCCTGACACGTGGCTCCCTTATCCATTCATAAAGACTCTTTAAAGTAAAGTTTGGAAAAGGGCAGCATTCACATTTGCCAGCATAGTGAGGCGAGATACTAGTGTGTGAACACAAAGCTGCTGGAGCTAGCTGTGCGGGCAGGTTCACAGAAATAAACACACACAAAATATAAAAAGGAATTTAATTTAGGACAAAAAAGAGAGCCCACGAAGTCTCTGTCTTCCATCTCTTGACCAGGGTTTTGTTTTTCAGTTTTACGATATTTCCAAGTTTTTGGCAAAATTTTCCCAAAAAAATTAGCAAATTTAGTCTAAATTATGCTAGAAAAACACCAATTTCCAAAACAAAATCCTAATTTTTACTTTTTAAAGAACAAAAAATTTGGGGGGGGGAGGGGGGGGGGGGGCCACAAGTTTGAAAAGAAAAAAAGGGTAATTTTTTTGGGAAATTATATGTAGCAAAG
>Ga0116227_10005025_pt1 | contig 28282 bp, 19 predicted proteins | sample S1TSphgellanicum_FD_89693 | JGI IMG/M metagenome (GOLD analysis project Ga0116227, IMG submission 89693) | Host-associated microbial communities from peat moss isolated from Minnesota, USA - S1T2_Fb - Sphagnum magellanicum MG | ecosystem: Host-associated > Plants > Peat moss > Unclassified...
TGTTTTTTTTTTTTTTTTTTTTTTTTTTTTTGCCCCCATTTCATTTACTCCCTAGGTGTGAATGCACCTTAAAGCATTTTTTTCGTGAAAGCATGATTCTTAGGTCATGCTTGTTTAATCTTTAAGTCATTGCTAGAAATGATAACCTTGGTTTTCCCACAAGGGTTTTAAGTAAGGTCCTCCACATGAGACATAGTTGGGACATTTCCAAAATGTTTGATTTATCTTTTTTGAGAAAAAAATCATTAGATTTGAAAAAATTAAAAATCATGTTACAACATTTCCCTCTTGGTTTTGGTTTGGTAACAATTTTTTTATAAAAATGTTTAAATAGGTTCTTAGAACATGTCATCAATTAATGTGAGATCTCTTTTGGGTTCCTCATGATTAATGTGATGTTAAAAAAATGAAAAAAAAAATTCATGATAATTTTTCTTTTACAACAACATGATGATGTAAATTAAAATTAGATTTATTTAAAAAATTTCCACCTAGTTATTACCAATTTATCATACAATTTCAATTATACCCTACCTATCTATTATCATGCTAAAAATCTCAAACAAACTCTCAAGCACACTAGCTTCATTGTTTAGTACAAATGCTGAATTATGAAATGTTATTATTATTATTATTATTATTATTTCTTGCCTAATAAATAAATAAATTTAGGCTGTGGAACCAGGCTAATGTACAAGTAGAAGTACCTAGACAAAGGCCTCTTTCACTCTTTAGGTGGACTGAAGATATGGAGTCTTAGATAGCCTTTTTGGGGGCAGGAATTTCGCCAAAAAAATGAGACCAAATTTTATTTGTATCTTTTATTTTTTTGAAATGAAGTGATTTTGGAGGTTTTCAATCGCCAGAAGTGAGGAAATTTAATTATAATAAAAATGGCCTTGATTTCTATATTTCAGTTTTCCACATCTAGCCAAAAATATAAAAGGATTATCAAAGATTTTGTACTTAGGCCCGTTTTACACTAGGAGTCTCAGGGCCGATGTTCAACCCAAATCAAAGCATTCCTACTGGTGCAAAAAAGTTGAAATCAGCCCCAAGGCCGAAAAAAAGGGTACAATTGAATTTGAGAGGCCAATTTAAATATGTCAAATTTCAATTATTATTTTTTAAATGATGATTTTTAAAAATATTTTCATATATATATATATATATATATAATGAAAGTCATGGAGCCTGTTTTTGAAGGGGGGTACTTTCATCAATTTTAAAATTTTACTTTAGGTTTTAAAGTATCCCCTAGTTTGGGATGCAGAAAAATAAATAAATAAATAAATAAATAAAATTCAGTAATTGAGTTGTGAGAACTAAAAGTGAAAACTGATTTTTGTTAATTACATTTGTGAAAACCAACTGATTGAGAATTTTTAAAAAAAAATTGATACCCAACCAGATTCTCAGCAAGCCCAAAAAAAATAAAAAATTAAATTAAATTAAATGAAAGAAGAGTCAAACCAGTTCTCACAAACCTATGTGAAAACTGGAATTGGCCAAATCTCACAAACCCTAAACCCCTAAACCAGCCACAAACCCTAATCCCTAAACCCTAAACCAGATGTGGCTAAATCTTCCTATGGATGATCACCACTGTTCCCTCTACATCTTCATTAGGGATTATTGCCAGCTTTGGCTACAACCAAAAAATTCCTTAAAAACACACACACACACACACACACACACACACAATGTGGAGACAAAAGCTCGCGTGCTACTCATGTTGGAGCATTAGATCCTTTCACCCAAGGGGGGTTGGGACCACAAATCCCCCTTTTCTTTTGCTTGATTCCCACCATCACCCCACTCCCAATCAGGACCAAGTTGAAGATTTCCACCTTAGCTATATTAAGGAAGATGATACTTGCTTGGCTTGCTTGGCAAGGGGGAGGTGGTGAGTCCTACAGAACATTCTCTGGGACCTTCCTTTCCCCATGGCAGGCATACAAACAGCCAATTATGTGATCCAACTGAAGAGGTGGGAACTCTATTATTATTATTATTATGTATGTATACTTATCAAAAAAGTTTGAATTCTCTGTAGCTTGTTGGTTGGTTTGATGCAGAGCACGTAAGCCAGGCTTGCCCACCCCATGTGCTCCAAGTATGGAGCTAGGAGCTTGTTAAGTTATAAATATCATGCAACCGCCCCCTCTTTAATTTAAACCTTGGTGCAGGCTAGGCAACAACTTGCATATGTTCCAAACTTAGTTTGGAGGCAGCTTATGTATGGTGCAATGATAATAATAATAATAATAATAATGAGAGCAGCATCTCCAGAGGTGCCAGCCGAGTATGTGACCCTGGCCAAAAAACAAAAATTCTCACATCCAAGTTTAGTTTTTTTTTTTTCAACACCACCAATAAAACTCAAACCTGGACTGCAAATTGGTGGGAGACTACTGATATCAAGCCAGCTGGACGAATCATTATGGTTGACCAATCAGAAACTGGAAGCAGCAGTCAGATCAATCACCAATCAGCCTGGAGGTGCCGAGTATGTGACCCTGGCTAAAAAATTATTTCTCACATCCAAGTTTAGTTTTTCTTTTTTGTGGACCCCACCCATAAAATCAAAACCAGGACTGCAAGTGGGAGACTACTGATAGATAGCAAGCCAGCTGGACCAATCATTACGGTTAGCCAATCAGAAACTGGGAGCAGCAGTCAGCAGCAGTCAGTCTGGAGATGCAAGAAGAGTCTGTGACCCCTGGCAAAAATATTTCTCACATCCAAGTTTAAGTCTTTCCTGTTTTTTTCGACCCCACCCATAAAACTAAAACCCAGAAGACTGCAAATAATAGGTGGGAGACTACTAATAGCAAGCCACCTGGACCAATCATTTACAGTTGGCCAATCAGAAACTGGGAGCAGCAGTCAGATGATCAGTCAGTAGTCAGCCTCAACAAACTGTGCAAAAGTTTTAGGACGGATCCATTTTGCTCAGCCAAACCGGCATGTTTTGACTTTTCTTCATCCAATTTTTGAATTTGCAGGGTCACATATACTCAGCACCCAGGGAGGGTTCACAGCTCAGTCATTCCCTCTTGTCCAGTGTTGGGCGGGTATATATATATATATACCCGCCAGGCATCAGAGTTGATAACCTTGATGATCCAAAATTCAAATACCTGGTTCTTATATGTAACCCCAGATATCAAAAATTAAATACCCAATTCTTATTATGTACAATACATAATGTTTATTTTAGCATATATTACATTAAAATGCCAATTTGACATTGGGTAATGGGAAATAAAATTGTAACAACTCCATTGTGGATATCACATTTGAGTTACCTAGGTGACTTACCTCGTTAACTCTCCTACTTCCACCCTCACAATGCCTATGTTAGTGGGTAAGTATCATAGTAAAATAGGTAGGTAATGTAAGTGATTACTATGTATGTACATAAGTAGGTAAGACATTTGATGGGTAGTGGGTAAGTAGATATATGTGGATGGTTAGTGCATAGCTAATCACTATGGTTAGCTATGGGACAAGACTTTTTTTTGAAAGTGTTTTGTATCCACATACCATTCATCATGCATGGCACATTAGTGGGAGCCAATGATTTTTTGAAAAATTGTCATTTGTTGACAAAACATTTTAAGAAAAAAATGGAGAGAAATGTGTTTCTAGTATAAATAAATCTTTTTAAAAAAAAAAAGTCCACCAAACTTTAATTTGGTATCACAACTTTGGAAAAGAAAACCTTGGCATGTCTAACTAACCTTTATTATTTTTGTTGCAAAATTTCTTGATGTTGCAAAATTTGAAAAAAAAAATTCTCACAAGTTTAATTAATATTTTTCAAAAAAAATTAAAAAATGCCAAATTTCTATACATGGTTCAAGTAGGTAACCAAAAATATGCAAAGGATTCTTTTTTTTGTTCCATTTTTTCTATAGTCAAATTTGACTCAACCTTTTTATCACCAACTGAATTACATCACAAAATTGAAAATAAATAAATGAATAATTGGTGTGGTGTAATAGAGGTGACAATCAACCACAAGTTGATTTAGCCAAATTTGGCCATAAAAATATGAAAGGAAATTTTTTAAACATCTTTATATATGTTTGGCTATTTGCTTGAACAAGGTATACAAAATTGAAATGTTTTTTTTTTATGTTTTTATCAATTTTTGGCCATTTAAAAAAAATACATTCAATTTGTGACAAAAAAATTCCAAATTTTCAAAACCCTTAATTAGACCCTTAGTTTGGCCAAAACTAATAATGACTTTTGAAACCCATGATGGGATTTCATTGAAGAAGAAAAAAACGTTAATGAAATTGAAAATTGCACCTAGACTTCAAATTGCATACGTTTTGTCTTGTGGTGTGTTTTGCATTGTGCAATTCTTGTAAGTTTTGTTACAAGGTGCACAAGCTTTCTCATAGAAGGTGTTCTTCCTTTTTTTTGGTTGGTCAATTTTTTGTTTTGTTCTTCTAGCTTGGAAATTGTTGACATACATCATGTTATTTTGTTTTTATCCTTGTACAAAAAATTCACATTTGATATTAGTGATGGTCTCTCACAAATGTTTCCAACATTCTTAGGCCACCCATTGGATTCGAAAGGTGTGACAATGATTTTGCACTTATTCTAAACATGATGTTCACATGATATAGGATGAGAGAAAATGACAAAAAAGACAAAAGGAACACAATTTGCTTTTGGATTTAGGCTTGAGAATACATGTTTGAGAAGTCTAGTGGCAATTCTTTGCTCCAAGTTAGTCACACACTTTCCATACACTTTTTTTTTTTCAAAATTCAACTCTCAATATTCTTATTTTAGCTTTATAGAAGCTCAACTTGTGGAGGGTTCAATGTGAAATACACACTCCTAGGACTATGATACCATTATTGGGAATTCACAATACACCCTATGATTTTTTTTGGTTCATTCTCTTGAATGTGCCTTTAGTGAATCAAGATGCATTTTGTTTCCAAGAAGAGGGAGGACCAATTGAAGGAGTAAAAAATATGATTAGTCTTATAACTCAAGTGCCCAATAATGTTGGGCAAGAGTTGAGAGTGTGTTTACAATGTGCCCTTGTGAAAACTTATGGTCATGTCTATCTCCTTGGTGCAATGTTTGAAGGTTTGCTTTCTTTAAGTGACAATCAAATTTGGAGCTTTTCATGCACATAAGTTGGTTTCATTGAAAATCATTCATGCTTTAAAATCTCATTGACATACATGTGGTCAAGAAAACACATAATAATTATTAATTTTTTCCATAATGCTTTTAATTTTTTTATAAAACAGTTATAAACTTCAAAAAGTGCTTTAAAAAATTTATATTCATTGAATTGCTTTCAAATTTATTTAAAGGAAAACATTGATATATTGAAAGCATTGTTGTATACATATAACATGCATTTTAATTTATTAGATTTTCAAATATGTTAAGTAAGCATTGGCTATGTTGAAAGTGGCTCTTTTTGGCATGGCTAGACTACATTTGATGTTGGCATGTCTTTCCGGAAGATTATTTACATTTTTTAGTTCTATAAGCTCTTACACTTTTGTGCTTGGTAGGAGTAATACCAAATTGTTCCTTTAAAAGAAAGAATATTCACATGCCCACATAAACCTTACTCCTCACTTTAACTTAGGCAACTAATATAGTTAAAAGGAAGGGGGTTCATCCTTAGTTTCAAATTGTTAGTCCTCCATTTAAGGAACTTTTAAAAAATAGTTGAAAATTGAGGATGAAACCAAACCCCACTTTATAAGTAATTTTAATAACCCCACTAAAACATTTTATACAATGTAAGTAGTTGAAGGATTCCTACTAATCTTTGGCAACATGCTAGAACTTGTTGTCTACATATGGCTATTTCCACACAAAAAAAAAGAAAAAAAAAAGAAATCCTCAAAATGTGATGACTTTGGGACATTGTTTCCCACAAAAAATAATCCTCAAAAGTATTTTGGATTTTGGCAACAATTTGAGAACTAATTGTTTCAAGCAACTTCAAGCAATGACTTTCTCAAGCAACTTTGAGTAATGGATTTCTCAAGCAACTTACCATTAATGGGCCCCTTTCCTTGGACAAGGAAATTAGCAACCTCCCTCAAACATTGGTGAGGAAATAATTAACATTGTATATTGGATAAGTACGCACTTATAGAGGTCCAATTAGGGGTTAATAGGGTGGGTGAGTGGTTGGTGGAGATGGTTTTGGAATTTATGTATTTTGGGCTTGGAGAATTTAGTGATGAAAAACTATGTATAAGAAAATTGAATGGTGCTTTTCTTACTACCATAGTACCTTTTCAGGTTCAGCATCTCTTTGCCAAATAATTATTTTATTTTTAAAAAATAATATTGACACAATTTTATTTTTTTAATTTGAAAAAAAATATTTAAATTAAAAAATATTTATCAACAGCCTGAAATTGCTTAAAGTACATGCAATAATATACATACTAAAACCTTAATACTATCTTATAACAACTTCTTGAATCCTATGAAATTTTGGCATGAGTAAATAATAATTTTTAAAAATTTCAGCAAGAAGAGACCTTAATTTTCTAAAATTTTGACATTTAAAAATATAATATAATATAATTTTTGCCGAACCTGAAAAGGTACTATGGTAATGGATTTTCCTCCTTAGAAAAGTATCATTCTCAACTCTTCAGTTGCTTTTGAAAGTATGTTCATCCTCCACTTTTAAAAGAAACAAAGGAGTTTGTAGTTGGGGGGGGGGCTTTGCATCAAACATACTGTGTACTTGTCACACACCCTTTGCTTGTTGTTGGATTCCATATTACAATATGGTGCCAAATTTTTGGTCATATAATAATAGAGTTTTTCTTTAAGTCAGGAAAACACAACACCAAAACCCTGAGTTTGGTCCAAAACCGGGTGAGATTCACAAAAAAAAAAACACCTGCAAAAAAGTACAAACTCAGTTTCATCTTGTTTTGACCCTGTCTTTCCTTTTTCCTGAGCAGCGCCTCCACTGCTGCTACATATATTTTCACTGCTCCTACCAGTACAACTACTATAATTAATCTCGAACCTTGTGCATTAAATGCTGAGTTTTTCAGCATTTTATACCCAGATTTAATAAAACTTCCTTACTTTGCGGACCTCACTCAAAGAGGGGGATAAAGGGGGTGAAAAGAGGCCCAAAAACAGGGTGAAGACAGGATGATGACTTTAAGGAAAACTCTAATATTTTAGATTGAAAATTTTGCAACGAAGTAAAAACTGGAAATGAAAACAATTGGGACCACTTATTTATTTATTTATTTATTTATCCTCTAGGGGCTAATTTTTGCCACTTGGTGGAAATCTAGGTTAAATGTAGCCACCAAGAGGCCTCACTCAAAAGGGTGAAAGGTACAATGGAGGTGTTGCTTGATCGAGAGTAAATTTCAAACTTGTGCATGATTAGAATTAGCTTATGCATGAAGTGACAAAAAACACCTTACATATTTGGAAGTTTTGGTAAATTGCCCAACCATTGGGCTACCCCCCATCTATTTAGATTATTCCACAATAAATGGGCAACATTTTTGACTTTGTTACATGATTCATGAATTTTTACCCTCGTTCATTCCCAATATTCTTATGGTTTAGCTCCAAATGAAATTCCCATATAATGGGTTACATAACCATAGACTCTTAACACAATAGAGGCATTGACACATCAACCCAAAAAATTCTTAATATGTTACCTAGTTTGAATGTAATTAATCACCGCCTAGGATATTTTAAATGTATCAAAATAGTATTGGTTTGGTGTTAATTCAAGACTCCATGTCAATGCAAAGTCCGTACAAGTAAAAAGAAAAATGGATGCTAATAACATCTCCACCATACAAAATGAATTTGTGTGAATGTCCTAAAAAGAGCGAACGACATCTTCAACATCATGTGGAACTATGCTCCTTAATGGTATCTTGGAACAATTGAGATAGGTGTGAACAAAAATGTGTCGTCATTGATAGAATAAAGTGAGTCAACTTTAAATTGAAAATCCTTTGGCCATGAAAAAGGAAGGGTAGCATAATGTATTGTGACAATGCTTTCACAACGTTCAATATACAACAATTGTCTAGAAATTTAAAAATATAAAAGGTTTTATAAAATAAATTTATCTATGAATATTTTATAACTTCAAAACAAAGGTTTTGATGAGGAACATGCAATGGCAAAAGATGATAGCTCAAACTACTAAAGGACACTACTTAAAAGAACTATTCATTCCTAATAAAAAGGATAGTTGCTAAGAACATGTAAGTGCATCAAATAGAATACAAATCAAATGGCACTCTCAATTACTTCAAAGAAAGAGTTTTGAAAGGTATTCTATTAAATGAAAATCTTGTGACAAGATTGAAAACTTGACATTTGTACTAAAAATGACTTGATTTAGTTGGGGTCTTCCAATGAGACTTTACACATCAATATAACATAGTACCTTTTCAATTTCAGCAATAATTACATTTTTTTGAAAAAGTCAAATTTTCAATTTATTTATTTATTGAATGTTGAGATTTAAGACAATTAAAAGGGAGGAAAAAATACAAAAATTGGTGGAAACCCAGAAGCTTCTTGCTTCTTCCTAGAGGGCTATTGTAGAACATGCATCCAATAATTAGCAACATTTTTCTTTCCTATAATTTGGTGAAATTTTTTTTTTGCACCATTTTTGCAATAGAAAATGTTGTAAAAGGTATCATTGTATTACGTGTTTAGAGCCCATAAAGCCTACCAAAACATTTGTTTATATTTATTGCCAAATTTTCATAAATTTTTTATTTAATTTTTGAAGTAGATTTTGAAAAATAAATCAATTATGCAACACCCAAGTGTCAAACTTGAGAATGTAATAACATATTTAAAGCTGATAATACTCACAAAAGAAACTACCCATCTTTATTGCCAACATTTCATAAATTTTTATTTTTATTTTTGAAGTGGATTATTTGACACCAAAGTGCCAAACCTAAAATAATATTACAATATATATTTTACCTATACATCTATCTAAAACAATCTTCCATCAAAGGTCATTCAATTTGTTTTCAAATCATGGAATTTGAATTAATTGACATTTAAATATTTGGCAGTACATCATGTTATACTAATGGTGATGATTATAATGTTTTAAAATATTGTAAAATTGTATTTCAATGAGGAAGTAAACATAGGCTTCAGTTGTTATTTTTGTATTTTACAAAAATGAAAGGGAGTTTTACAATAATGAAAATCTATATATTGGGCATATCAAATAAGATGTTGCAAACAATACTTATAATATTATTGATGTATATTTACATGAACACGAATATGAAACAATTGAATATTCATAACTTATATAACCTATTTTATTTATAAGGATGGAATCAACGAAATTTGATTTCCAATATAGTTGAAAATAAGTGCAAATTACTTGTTCATTTTTTATACTATGTGTATTTCCCATTTTAACACAAAGTGTGTAATGCCCTTCTCATCATTGCCATGCCTAAAGATTGTGGATTGACAAGATGCAAGATATCACAAGTTTGACTAGGTGAACAATTATGTACTAACAAAGTTTTTGAAATCATGAGTTGATTGTTGCATTAATCTCATGTAATCTTGGAAAACCATGAATTGGGAATCTTACACATTGATGGACTTTAATACACTCTTATAATACTACAAAACTTTTGCTATAGTAATACATAAGCGATGTTTATGTGATGGTTGTTCATCTATTGTTGCATGTAAACATTTGTTCATGAAAAAATGAAAGATATAATTTTAAATCTAGAAGTTGTGGGGAATTTTTAGGTTGAAGCCCAATCTTGCCTATTTTGTAGGAATTGTAACAAGCTTGGTCTTCTATGTGCTACAAGCATATTCATTGTAGTGCAATCTATATAAAAACATGAAATATTTCAAACATGCTACCCACTAATGACTACAAACTATGTTTTATTATTAGAAAAACCTTTGTCTTGGAGGTCTATGCAAATGATAAGAATTTTGACAATCACAAGTCGAAGAATGGGTGCACTTTCTTTTCCTATGTGGTAGTCAAGATCACATGGATTAACTACAAACAACAATGTGTTATATTAGCTATAAACTACATAATATCTAGAACATTATAGTTACAACATTGGCAACAAAAAAAAAGTGTAGATACAATGTTTATTAAAATGACATGATTTTCCATATACTTTGCCAACAATTTGTCCGTGGTGATAATCAAAATGTTATTTGCCTTGTGTTCAACCTAAAGTACCATTGACACACCAAACACCAACTCAATATTATACAACTACAACTTTTTGAAGAGACAACTCATGACCATGTTGTACAACAATACTAAAATCATATTCCAAAAAGTTGTTCATTTCTAACAAGTTTGTTTGCTTTTGTTTCTTATTGGGACTCTCAAAACTCATTAGAGATTCATGGGTGGGAGGTTTTCATTGCCACCGATCACCTATTATCATAATGAATCCAATGTTGTTTTACATTGAACAAATTTAAATATGATCCAATCACCAATGAGCACCAATAAAAATGAGTCATTGTATTGAGAACTAGCCTTGTGACAACATTTTACAATGTAATTTTTTTATTATTTACAAACATTTCTTACATAGATCACCTCTCCCCTTTTTTTGTATGTTTTTTTCTTTTCACATAATGCAACACATAACTTTGTAATAAATAAGTCTTTTTGTGTAACGTGGATTTTCATACATTTTGATATATTCCAAAATATGAATGGATTAGAATAAAGAGTTGTTAAACATTCAATATAATAAAGCAAATAATAATCATCTCACATGCTTATGTGTGTTGCAGTTATTTGGTCTATTGTGCCTTCTTTAAGTGATAAGTTCAAGGGTTTCATGCTAATTAAAACAAACCCTAAACATGGGGAGCTTAGATTGTGAAGAAAGATTTTTCATCTATGAATGTCGGTTGCCATGTATGAAATTATGGCATTATATATGATGACCATGCGGGGCTTGTTTTACATGCAAGCATAGAGGAAGAATTGTCTCCCTATGTTGAAGAAAATGGTCATAGAGAATGTTTAGTTTTTTAAATTCTATTCTATTCTAGTGAATTTCTAAAGGATGCATATCTTGTGTGCTTGGGTGGGACATAGGAAGTGTATTAAAAAACTACATGGGATTGAATATGTGGTTCCATGATTTTTGGGAGGTAAAATTATAAAATCAATTGGGCTTTATGCTATTACACATTACCAATGATGATCATTTTTTCCCTTCTTATATTCTCATATGATTTTTAATAATTCATCATTGTTATGTCAATCTTAAATTTAATTTGAATTAATATAAATAGCATGAACATGAAAAGGCACATTTTAATTTTCTGTTTCATATCCATGTTGATGGGTTGAGAAAGGGAGTGAAATAATTATAAAAAAGGAATGAAGCAGTTATTAAGAAATTTAATAAGAAAGGAAGTAGTCATTAGAATAAATAAATAAATAAATAAGCTTGGAAATGAAGTAAGTATGAATTTTCTTTGGAATTGTCTAGGGACAACCATACAAAAAACTATGTAAATTTTCAATTGTCCAAGGAAGACCATATGAATAATTATGCAAAATGTCCCATGTGCCAATTCTTCAAAATGTTTCATCACTAGGATTAGTTCAAATGAAGAAACCATGTTAATTTCAATTGAAATTTATAATTAGCACAATGCATTATTTTATTTTTTAGTATTAATTTCTATTAAAATGTCATAGCTTAAGCTTAATGTATAACATAAATTGAAAGCTCAAGTAATGATATGCCTAAAACTTCATAATTTTTTTAAAAAATGATTAATTGTTTATTTCAATGCATCAATATATTCAAATATATATCCCCAACATTAGCATTAGTAGCAATTTCACAATATATAGTAACAATAATGACCTTTCACCCATGCCCATGTTCCTTTGGTCTTTTTTTAGGTTGACATGTACATGTTCATGTGACCCTTTTGTCTTGAAGGTGGTTTCACTCATCTAAAAGCTAGTCGTCAACTCCAAAAGTATGGTCATGAAATAGGAGCATTGGTTATGTGAGGAGCACAACAAACCTTGTAAGTTTTAAGGATGCTATATTTTGCAATACTAATCTCAAAATACCTACTAGTTTGAAATTGGGTAAGTGTTTGAAAGTCATTTGAGCTCATGAAAAAAAGGAAATAATAATATGGTTGCCAAATATTATTGTAAGTTTTAAAAATAATAAGCCTTAAATAATTAGTCTTTTATCACATGTGGTTTCATAAATTAACAAGAAGTGTGTACCCATTGGACATGTGTTAGAGACTAAATTTGTTTCAAACAAGCTTTATTCACAATAGTTCCATTTTTCATGTTTATGGATGAGGATTGTGTGACACAATCTTACACCATGTTGTGCATAATAACTTCAAGGACTGAACAGTCCAGAGAGTGTGGCATACAAAAAAACTATCACCCAATTTTGAAAGAAAAATATAACGTCTAAAGCCCAAGAGTTTTCAATTGCCTAAACAAAGATTTGAGCAGAGGCGCACTTCAGCAATGTGCAACACAAGGAAATCGCTATGATCAATGTTAGCCTCAGTTGAAGTAATATTGTTTGATGGTAAGCAAGCCCTGGATAGCATGTGTCAAGGGTACCCTTGATACAAACTGCAACACAACACCGTAGCAAAAACCCTACAAAGATAGTCAACTGCACCCAACAAAAAATTACTGAAATTTATGTAATCTATAACCATGTGAAAATACATACAAAAGTTGATCATATGTGAGTGGACCATCTCTGGCTTGAAAAGAGAGAAAGTATATATGCACTCCTCCCACAACCCAATTTGTTTTTTGGCAGCTCCAGAAATGGGTGACTGCCAGATGCTTGAATGCTACACCAGAGAATGTGACTTGCTGCAAGTAGCATAGTGCCTGGTAGAGCTCATTACACAAAGCAGTCCACATGGGTTCAAAATCCTTTGACATTTATTGTGTTGGGCACTTTTCAGAAACATGAACAGAACCCCCACAGTTACAAAATCAGTTCTTAAGGTTCATAAGCACAGTTCTCAAAAAAGAAAAGAAAAAAGGTTCTGATATACAATCACAATTGTAAAAAAATGAAAGAATTGGTTCTGATATATAACCACAGTTCTCAAAAAAATTAAGAAAATTATACAACTTTTACAGCCAGTTCTTTGAGTTTTTGAAATAACCAGAACTGGACATTACCTGGTTCTGGATTTTTTCCCTCCTGAAAAAACCAAAACTGACAGCCATCTGATGCAGAAATACTTCAAAAACCAGAACTGAACATCACTAACAAAATCAAAATACCCACCCAACACTGGTATATACCAGCAGTTAGCAATCCCACTCTTGTGGTGATCAATGTTGTGAAATCAGTTATTAGATGCCATTTCTATGCCTTCAACAAAATTGCACAAACAGTAATTTTGATTCATTGGAAAGTACCAAAATTCAGGTTTGCACTTGGCAGGGGGGTAGTAGATTTTGTGCTGGATTTTGTGGATGATCAATGATCCCTAACATTGGTGCTGACTTTCATTCAAAACCCAGGTGCAAAGGTTTTCCTTCCAGCTCATGACACTCTAGGCTACATGCTACAAGAGAATGAGATTATTGATTTTCCACAACTCGACTCAGAGTTGTGATTGATTCCATGCCCATAAATGGACTTGCAAGGCAAGCAAAACCATCTGTCTGTTTCCACTTTGCAAAGCTATTTGCATCTAGATGTAGAAACCTGCAGAAGACAACCAGCCCCACGAGAACAAAAAGCACAAGCAATACATTTCCATAATTCACAGGTAATGGTTCGCTACCAGAGAACGGATTATGCAAGGTACTCGCATCAGGTATAGGTACATGATGCAAATAAAGTCACAGAATTGTTGGACCATTGAGTTCCAGCATTGAGTTATTGAAAAGCATGTGTGAGGGAGGGAGGGGTTAAAACCTTTGAAGAACGATGAAAGTAAGATCGACAGATTCTTGGGTTCTGAATTGAATGCCAGAGGTGGAACATCAGCCGGTTATCATAGTGCCAGCACCTTCATCCGTGAGGATCTCAAGAAGCAGCGAGTGAGGGGCTCGGCCATCAATAATATGTGTTGCATTCACGCCCTGAGCAAGCGAGCGCACACAGCACTCAACTTTTGGGATCATCCCTCCAGAAACCACACCATCCTGTATGAGTTTGCGCACTCCCTTAATGTCTATTGCCCTGACAAGGGTATTGATGTCCTTGAAGTCCAGCATCACACCTGGCACATCTGTCATGAGGATGAGCTTCTCTGCCCCAAGAGATGCTGCAATTTCCCCTGCTGCTATGTCTGCATTGATGTTGTAAGCTTGTCCCTCTTTGTCTGCTGCAACGGAAGCAATGACTGGCAGATGACCATGACGTATAATGCCCTTCAGTACAGCCGTGTCAATGGCAGTAATCTCTCCAACATACCCTAATCCCCCACCGACAGACCTTGCTGTTATGAGTTTCCCATCTTTCCCACACATGCCGACTGCACAACCACCTGTTCGATTGATGAGAGAGACAAGTGACTTGTTGACCTGAGAGAAAAGGGTTTTTATGTGAGTGAGGAAGCAAGCACATTTAGGGTTTTGGACATCATGAAAACAAGTGACTTGTTGACTTGAGAGACAAAGGGTTTTGTGTGATTGAGGAAGCAAGCAAGCGAGCATGTGTAGGATTTTGGACATCATTCATGCATGATGTCCAAACACCCTAAAAAGAATGTAGATCAGATATTTGCACCATAGTAACTCCACAACTTCCATGATAGCAATCCCCAAGTCCCCATGTCAGCCTTTATTCTGGGAATTCATCATTTTACTAACGTGAGCAAAGTAATTGCCCTGAAGGTTTTTCTTTTTGAAAGGATCCTGTTCCCACTAGCTCACGGCCTGGATGGCCTACCAGTTTTACTGGAACTTCATGGAAATTATCCTGTTCCCTGGTTAGATGGTTGGATGTACTCAATGACACAACTTGTGCCTTTTTGCAAAAACATCGTCAATTGGTAGGGCTGGCTCCTATTAGCGTACAAGCATGACAGGTTAAAAGGCGCAGTAAATATTTTTTTTTTCTTTCTCTTTTGCATTGCAGTTCTAGATCTGACCAGCAAAGAAGCTGGCAAAAAGCTCTCTCTCTCTCTCTCTATATATATATATATATATTCTCAAATCATCACATATTCTTCATTTATCCTCGCACTGTAATTGCCAAAAGGTGAGGCCCTAGAAAAGAAAATATGTTGGATTTTCTGACTTAGAAAATGAAAAACTGGCTGGTGAGTGGCCAGCATCTCACCAACTGCTTCAATCATGATGTCCAAAACCCTAAATAGCAGAGCGAAAACATCAAAACCCTGAAATATCAAACAAGCAAAATTCAAAGGAGGATCAAAACCCACAACAAAAAACACTCGCACTTACTTTGCCCACAAGCACCATCTCCACGACTTCCATGGTAGCAGCATCTGTAACTCGCAAGCCATTCTTGAACTTGGGTTCAATCCCAAGCTTATTAAGCCACTGGTTGATTTCTGGACCACCTCCATGAACCAACACAGGTCTCAAGCCCACACAAGACAGCAACACCAAGTCTTTGATCACCCGCTCCTTCAAACTCTCATCCTTCATAGCTGCCCCACCATATTTCACCACCACTGTCTTGCCTTGGAACCGCTGAATGAACGGCAAAGCCTCCGCCAGCACGTCCACCCTCTCTTTCCCACTGAAATGAGGGCCATTCTTCTTCACCACTGCCGTTGACGGCTGTGCGGAGGAGGAGGAGGACGCCACCCCTTGCACAACAAAAACACTAGAAGAAGAAGAAGAAGAAGAAGAAGACTTCCTCCGCCATGTTCTCCTTGGTATCACCAACTGGGGTTTTGAAGGGGCCAAAACCCTAACAGCAGCAGGACATGAAAAACCCCCTCCTGGCTCATCCTTGGGCAACAACAGTGAAGAAGGCTTGAGACAAAACATGGTGCAGTGCAGTGCAGTGCAGAGAAGTGCAGAGCAGAGCAGAGCAGAGCAGATGTGAGAGAGAAAGTGCAGAAGAATTGAGAATGAGAAAGGAGAGGTTTTGGTTCCAACACTGCAACCAATGCTGCTCTCTACAGTTCCTTCTCCACCTCCCTTCTTGGTGCTGCTGCAAGCCCAGACCCCACCAATGGTGGATTTAGGGTTTTAGGGCTTAGGGTTTTCTTCACAGACGATCAGCTATGGTGGATGGGTGGGTGGGTAGGTGGGTTTTCACATACATCTGCTGGGTCTTGTTATTTTGGGCTCTTTGTTTTTCTCAAGCACCTCTCTCTCTCTCTCTCTCTCTCCTCATTGCAAGTGGCATCAATTTTGTCATCTGTGCCAGGTCTATACTACTAGATAGGCTGGTGAGCAAACACTTAAGAACTCAAAGGAGGTCGAATCCTGACACATTGTTCCTCTGCAGCTGAAGCTCAGAGAACATTTGTAGCCCTCCACCTACTGCTTGCAACGCTGCAAAAATTGCTCACTTCAGTAAAGGAATGGAGAAGATATGGGGGTGTTTCGTGGTGTAAGAGCATCTCCACTGGTGTTCAGTATGTGACTCCAGACACTAAAATCTATTGCGAAAAAGTCAAAATATGCCGGTTTAGTTCAGGAAATTGGTTTTCCTCCACCAAATTTGTGCAGCTTGCCGTGGCTGGTGAAAGGCGCAGTTGTGCACCTCCAAAACAGAGTGTAATAAATTGGACCTGACTGTGGCTCCGTATTTCTGATTGGTCGATGATAATGATTGGTCCAGGTGGTGTGATATTAGTAGTTCCCACGTACATACAGTTCCAGTTACAGTTTTATTGGTGGGGTTGCCAAGACAAAAAATAGCTAAACTTAGATATTTAATTTTATCATCTAGAGTGACATACTGAGCACGTGGAGGTACTCTAAGGGGAGTTCAGTGTTTTTGTGATGGGTGAATAAAAACAGATTAGGATTTTGAGCTTCAAATCTTTGATCATTGCAGCTTTGACTCTAGAAGACAAAAGAAGTTTTGTAAAGCCCTAGTGGGCGCACCCATCATCAAGTTTTAAATCACTCAAAACAGACTAAAAATGACGAACATATGGGGCTTGAACTAGAGAGAGGTCTAGAGCTGGTTTTTCCACCAAAAAAAAAATTGAAGCAAACTATCACTCATCCTCTTCCGATATTTTCTGCATTGCTCCTTTACTTACAACATTCAAAGAACATTTGTAGCCCTCCAGTTTGCACATCCAATGACACAAAAATCACTCAATTTGACTAAGGAATGAGAAAAATATTGGAACATGTTCAAATGATAACTACATGTTCGATGATGAGCAGTTCTACCCTAGAACACTGATTAAGACACTTGTCATACTAGAGTACAATGTATTGTACAGCATTACAATGTATAGCCTAAAGAGTTAGCTAGAACTATAACCCCTATTTGTACCAGTAGCAGTAATGTTTATCACATCTTAAGAGCAACTTCACTGGTGCTCAGTATGTCGCCCTACCCAGTTGATTGGTCCAGATGGGTTGCTATTAGTAGTCTCCCACCTATTTGCAGCCCCACAGCCCCCAGCTTTCCTTTTATGGGTGGGGCTGATTAAAAAGTAAATAACTAAAACTTGGATGTGAGAATTTTTTTTTTTCCAGGGTCACATTCTGAGCACCCTTGGAACAGGCCCCACTGCAGCCCTGTATCAATACTTAGCACATCCAGTGTGCACTATTTAGTTTCTTCCCCCCATTGAACCTGGAAAGATGGGACTCTAACAAAGGGAGAGACCATTTAACTCTCACCACCTGAGCCAATCATTGTAGTTGACGAATCAGAAAGAGTCATTTCCAAATACAAGTGCTCTTGTAGCAAAAAGTCTTGTCAACTTCTAAGTTCATGAGAATATGGTTGGTTACATCGATATACTTTGCTCAAAGATCCTCATGTTGTCTTTCCTTCCAAGAAAATTTTGATACAAGAGGTTTAGTGACATTTTGTCCATGATTCATTATTAGACATTTGTGTATTTGGAATTGTTCCTTTTGATTTGTGGATGAACCAAGGAGCTCAAGATGCATTTTTACTTGTCTTTAATTATTTAACATCAAAGTGACAATCAAAACATGTCACTATTGGTCTCTTTGATGCTAACGAAGGCCTTAAGTGTTGGTGTTGTTGCACAACTAAAAGAGATAGTTAATCATAGATTTTCATTCACATGGAAGGTGTTTTGTTATATGAATAAGGTTCAAATTTGATGACCTTAGTGGAAGGCCTAAAATATGTGGTAAAGTTGTGATAGTTTGAAGTATCAAAGTGCCATTTGAGGCTACATGTTCTAGATATGCCATAAGTAAATCTTGTTAATACGTTACAAATAGTGCCCAGATTTGTGACAAGTTACTTGCGAGTGTCTCCATCAACAATCTTTGTGTAGCCTTGTCAAAAAAATCAAGGAAGGGTCATTATGTGTGGAACAAGGCCTACATTGATAATAATCCATGCCCTTGCAAGTTGGAACACAACAATGAAGACCCAATTTGCATCAAAGAGTGATTATTTTCCAAGATACACTACAAATTCAAGAGAGTAATTCACTAACTTTTAGGATAATCAAACCATCACCTTGCAATCTCGGATCTTGAACTTCAAAACTAGATGAACTTGTACTTGAATATTGAAGCAAATGTCGTTTTTGAAACAAGCCATACAAAAGTTGAAACAACTATAGAGCAAGTAAATGCTACAATTTTTCTTGTCTATTATGTAACGAAAGACATTTGGTTAATTCACTATCACAAAAACAAGTTCATTCTTTCTAGTACATTAGTGGCCCAACAATGTCTTATAGCATGTCTAAATGTTTGTTGCTTTGGATGTAAGAATTTTTGCTACTTCGTGAAAAAGAGGTCTTGTGTCATGCATGGTATGCCTAGCATGCTTAGAATGAAACAAATTACACCACTACAGAATTGTTCAAACAAAAGCATGATAATTCACTAATCCCATCTTCCAATGTTGGTAGCTAATTCCAAAGTTTAATTTGTCACTAATGTCACCAATTGTTCACAATGTGCCCACCTTAGTTCTAGTGTTAGCTCCAAACATTTCTAACTTGTGAACACCCCGCCCAAACTAGTTATTCTTAGGTCTAGAAACTCAAACGTCCAAAGTAAGCTCATAGCTTTGATATGAGTAGAGTGGATGGTCCTTGCTCGGATTGGGTGACTCTCAAGGACCATCCACTCTTCACATATCAAAGCTTACAATTTACAACCTTGAAGCTAACAAATAATCTCTTGACATCAAGAGATATCTCCCACACTATCAAATGGAATTTCACCAACTTGAGATAACACGACACGTGGCAATGGATATGGTGTATAGGTGATGAGGGGCCATTGGCTAAACTCAACAGATTTGACTCTCCCCCATTATTTAGTCATCATATTTTCTTTTTAGAATTAAGAAAACAACATGCTGAATCTGGTAACAAAAGGGGGTATGGAGTATGGATGGTTCTATTTTTGAACTAAAATTCAGAACACGTAAAAATTATACAAGTTGCGGGTTGCAAATTTTCCAAGCCAAAATTGCCCCTAGGGCTTAGGGTTGCTAGATGCACATCAACCCAAATATCATAAACCAAACTATATTTGACTATTTTCTTCAATCCCCATTGATGAGCACAAACAAACAATTGAGGCTTAAACCCATAAACTCAGTAAGGGTAGCTTCATCATCCGGCAACCAAGGAGCATACTCCACACTTTTATTACCCTCTTAGAACCTATAAAATCTTACCCATCAAAAAATTCCAATGTTATTACTATGTATACGGAAATTCCCATTTCATGATTGTTGAAAAGTAAGAACCTGATGATTGTGAGCTGAGAGAGAGAGGATGGTCCAATATTCCAGCAGTGTTGTTGCAAACACTGAAGTTTTCCAGTCTACTTTGTGATGACCTCTTCCAGCTGTGTGCAAACGAGTTTTGTAGGAGACCTATCTTCAGTGAGTGCACAAAAACGGATTGAGAACTCATAAGGTTTTGGCAGTACCAGATACTGGGAATGTACAGAAGGTGTCCAGCTATCATCACCTCCAACACCCATATGCTTATGGTCCAGATGCACCTGCCAATCAACATTAGCTCAAAGATTAGGATTTAGTGGCAGGCACTCACAAATTAACACAAGGAAGCTCGAATTTCTATGTCCTACTATTTCCAGGCAATTATTTATTATATGAGAGGTGAGGGAGCAAGCACAACACCTCTATGTTTTCTCCTGGTTGCAGCTCCTCATCATGTGTTGCCTGATTCAGCTCATCAATAGAGTACACATTAGCACTCATTTGCATTGGAGGGCTTCCTGGTCCACACATGGCAAGAAGCCCAACTCCTGCACCTCTTGTTCTGAATGCTACCCACCTCACATCCGCTCGACCACCACTCTCCCCAGGAACTATATACGGGACATGAAGCTCCTCAACTCCCATCTTATATATGCCAACTTGGGCAGCTGCCTTTCGATCTGGGTAACACTCAAATGGGCCCCTTCCATACCACTCAACTTCTCCACACTGCTTCTCCACATTGAATTGCACACCGACCCTCGGAAGAGGTGAAAGCTTTGGAGATGGGTTGATCTTGTAGTCAACCATTATATCACCGTTCCCAAAGACTTTGTACTCCACTTCTACTTTGAAATGCACTGATGTCGCTGTTTGCAGCCCTTCCATTTGGCTCTTTTTAGGTTGATTCTCACTGCCTGTGTCCCCAGAGCTTGAGAGTGCAGTGGGGGTGGTGATTGACTGAACCACATCTCCACTTTGGCTTTCTGAGACATTGGGTGGTGGTGGCACTTCACCTTTGGGTTCCATAAAGATGATCACTGTCACAACGACGAGCTGTGGACAAATATGCTTAAACTCAAAACTAGTGCAGTGGGAGAGCGTGAGTCTGTCAAGCCCACACTTCTCCCACTGTGACAGATAGCTCAGACCTGAACCCCCTTTGTCATTGTCAGTTGGTGCCCTCCAAAAGCATGGGAGTGGCCCATTCAAGAGTATGGATGCACCCTCCACCTGCGTTCAGAATTTTTTCTTAACCTTGCAGAAAAACCCTACTGCACACTCTGCTAACATGTCCCAAAACCCTAAACCACTGAAAGGTAAAGAGAACCTTGGTCAATATCAGAGTCAAAATGTGGCAGAAGACCCTTAGATGGATTTCCAGCTGCAAGTAATTTTATATATTTCATGATATTGTTGTTGCATCATCCATGGTGTCACCACACCTTAACCCAATAAGCAAAAATTAATCATGGGATATCTAATATAAGGAAGCCTAATGCTGACCTGCCAGAAATCCAGGAGGCCAGTAGATTTATCAAACTGCACTTCCCAGCCTCCAATGCCTGCAGTTTTGATGTTGACTTTGTTGCCAGAATGTGTAAGCACCAAAGATGGCATGTCTGAAGTTCTCAACACCTGATTGCACCCATTTCATTCACCATGTATTCTTGATAATTTTATTTGATGTTAATACCAATGCTGTCAGGTTATGTGACAAACATATTGACATAATATTATTACAACGAACCAAAATCTGTGGCATCACATACAAGATAAAAGGGTTTAGGGTTTAGGGTTTAAGGCATGTAAATGAGAATTACCTCCTGTTGTAAAGGCTTCAAAATTGGTAAATTAACTTGCTGAGATGCCAGAACATGTCCAGCATCAGCCCACCTTGTGGGTCTACAGAGTTTGGCAGTCAAAACCAAAAACTGATCAGAGGAATAACATTTTTCCCACTGCAAGCTCCAAGGACCTTCCTTCAATGGAAAATGGTGTTTCATGCCGGGTGAGAGTGTGGGAATTGACAACAGTCCGGAATCTTGCACCACACCATCACTGGAAAGAGCCCATGAAAATTCCACGTTCTCTGATGTAGTGAAGAAATTTTTATTCCATACCTGCATCAGTTAAACCCATTCATTTTGAGTATGTTCAAAACAGGTAACCTGTACAGATGATTTGCTCACACCCAACAGGTTATGGAACAAAGTGTGCAAAACAAAAGAGGTCATGGTAAACAGGACACAGATAGTGAGCAAAGCAAGGTATTAAAATCCCCAATTCCCAAAATCCCAGGTCAAGAAATATGGGTCACCTCAATTGCATTGTCATTCAAAGAAATCTTGATGGGTTGGTACAAAAATTTGACCTCTGCACAGAAAACAATGTCAGTCGAATTCCATGCCTGATATTTGATATATCCCTTTCAAAGAAGTACCATTAGGTTTGATTAGAACCTTTCCCATCTGCAAAATGAATGAACCACTGTTGGGCAGTTCTTAACTTTTATGAAGAACTTTTGATTCCAGCTCTAAAAACTAAATTAGAACGGTTCTGGTTCCAGGTCCAGTTCTTCCCCCAAAAACAAAATCCCAGTTCTGGTTCCGGTTTAGGTTCTAAAAATCAGACCCAGTTCCAGTCCAGTTCTGGTCTCATGTTTGAGATTGGGTTGCAACTGTATGAAAATAACAAATGGGTCATCATGAACAGCATGAAAGAAACTACCTTGGAGTGCAGGGTGAGGTGTCCGGTCAGGCCATATAAGTCCATTAAGACAAAAGTTTAAATCATGTGGAACATCTCCAAAGTCGCCACCATAAGCCCAATACTTCACTCCATCCTTCCCCTCTTTCAACAGCCCCTGCAGTCAAAAAAACCATCTTAGGAAGAAAAAAGTACTCTATTCTATTCAAAACATTCATCACAATAATTCAACATCAAACTCTAGACACCCACATGCCAAATAACGGATCAAAATTCAAGGAACATATTTTGAAGAACATAACTCCTCATGAGAACTAAGAAATATCTGTACTCACAATTAAGAAAGCCAGAACATGTTTGAAGAACAGTATGTTAAAGCAATGTCAGCAATGTCAGAATCCACCAATACTAAGTGATAAATCTTGTCCTCTTACCGTCAACTATGGACAGGTTCAAAACACCTGACTTTCAGATACAAAATTCAAATCCAAATGGGTGTGAGTAGAGGCAGAAGTGAATTTATTATCAATGCACACCTGATCAGCCCAGTCCCAAATGAAGCCTCCCTGTAGACCATGAACTTGATCAATAGCATTCCAATACTCATCAAGACTTCCATTGCTATTTCCCATAGCATGAGAATACCTGCTTCACAAACAGTGCTTGTTTAACAATCTATATCTATAGCATCATCCAGTTTAGTGAAAAAGAGGGCAGAAGGGTTTAGTAAACCTAAACCCTGAACCAAGGCTGCAGCTGATTTCTTGTGAAACAAACCCACAAAGCCAAAGCTTAAGTAATTATAGCTGAGTGGTAGAAGGTAAAATGCCAACAGAACAATACTCGCATAGAATGACTGGGCGTGACTCATTGGGGTCTTGAGCAATTTTCACAATATCCCACACACGCATGTACATCGGGCACACAACATCTGTTGAAACTGTACAGGACCCACCACCCTCATAATGCACTGGCCTCGTTGGATCCCTGCCTCGTGTCCATCCTGAAACAAGCACCACAAATTTGTGACCAACAACATTGCACACATGTAAAATGCTTAAGCGCCATGAGAATTCACCCATGTGAAGAGCATCTGTCATAAGGGCTAAAAGTACCTACCAGCCATTGCCTCATGGTTGGGCCCGTAACCAGCTTCATTTCCTAGAGACCAGAAGATTATACTAGTGTGATTCTTATCTCGCTCAACCATGTTGATCATCCGTCGAAGCATTGCATTGCTCCATTTGGGGTCCAATGTGAGTTGGTGCACAGGCCATATCCATGGCTCTGGATCAAATCCATGGGTCTCCAGGTTGGCTTCATCAATGACATAGAGCCCAAAAAGATCACATAATTCATACCACCGTGCATGCATTGGATAGTGGCTGTTTCGCACTGCATTGATGTTGTGTTGCTTCATTAATACTATATCCTGCAAAGAAGAGAGATTTGTTTGTGTCAGTATATGTTATTGCCCAAAGTTTGAAAGAGAAAAAAATTATCTAACAGCATGGACAGAAGAGGAGGGAAATAAGGGCAGTTGACTAACCTTGACCATGCAAGCTTCAATGTTTGTTTTCCCAAGTCGGGGATGGTGCTCATGCCGGTTGACACCACGGAGAACAACTGGCTCTCCATTCACAAGGAGCTCCTTAAACCGTCTTGAGATTTGACGAACACCAACTCTGCAGGCTTCGCAGTCCAAAACAACTCCAGAGGGATCCTTGAGTACAAGTACAAATGTATAAAGGTATGGCTGCCCTGGCCAACATCCACATTGTTCATTAGGCTAAACCCTAAACCCTAGCACCTATGCATGAACAATCATCTAGGTATAATACCCAATGAAGCCCACAACTCCTAAAAAGAAAAAAGAAAAATGGGCAACCAGTTTTGAGATGTGTATGTTGAATTGAACTCAGATAGATGTGCTTATTGCGTCTGTTGAACTCTATGCAGGTCTCAAAGAAAGGAAATGATCCTTGAGCAAATACAGGCTTACATTTTCAGCTGACCATAATCTAGCCTGCTCCAGTCGACCAGTTAACGTGGCATGTCCACGACGGCCTATAGATGCTCGATCCAATGCCTGAGGTGTGAGCACAGCAGATTTTGCTGGCAAATAAGAATCATCTTCTACATCATCAGGAAATGGCCATGATGCATATAATCCTCCTTCTACACTGTACTGTGACAGTTCACCGTTTGCCACAAGTTCTCTCGGGCCCTCAACCACCACTTGAACCTGCACAAATAAAAGTCAAAAAATTCACTCACATACGCCCCTGGTCAGGAGCTTAAGTGGACAGAACACAAATTCATATATTCCACTGTCGGTTTTTACTCCATCTGTCTCTTCCCTACATCCCCACCAAAACTGGAAATGTAGTGATCTCTCTCTCTCTCTTCAGAATGAACTTCTGAGGGGACTGACCACCTGTGACAAAAAAGTAACGATGCTTCCAACAAACCTTGAGAGATGCAGATGTAAAGTCAGCTTCAACTTCTGTTGTAACAAAATAATCGGCTATCATGACCTGCAAAGACACATTCATGCAACACAAAGGTCTGGTTAGTTTCTCAACTTGCTGCCTCTCAGTCCTAGAAATCCTCTAGTGAAGTTAATTCTCTATTCAGCCATGACCCATGATTTGAACTTCTTTTTCCTCCTGATACTATTATCATTGACCATGCCACTTGGATTGTTTCTTTTAAGTCCATTGGGACATTGGGTATTGCCCAGATTGCATCTCCCATTGCTCTTTCACATAGTCAATGAAGACTTTGACCTTCATCATTCCAAAAGTCTCTTACCAAAACCGTAACTTGTGTGTCTGAGAAAAAACCACATGCTCTTACCAAAACTGTAACTTTTGTGTCCAACAAAAAACCACATTCTCTTACCAAAACCATAACTTTTGTGTCTGACAAAAAACCACATGTTCGTACTCAATCATCTTGGTGGACTTCCTACCTGTGGCTTTGAGAAGATGATAACGTTACGGTGAATGCCGGAAAGCCACCAATGGTCTTGGTCCTCCAAATATGACCCATCACTCCACCTCATGACTTGCACTGCTATCACATTTTCCTTGCCCACATGATGACAGAACTTTGTTATCTCAAATTCTGCAGGCAGTCGACTATCTTGACTGCCAAGACCCCACCACACAGATACCCAAAAATATCAAACCAAGTGAGCTTGCATGGAAATTACCAAGCAAAGGTTTTCACAAAACTTTCTCAACTAGTTGCCATACATACATCCACAGTCCAAATCCAAAAAGGAACGATTTTGTTACTGATCAGAAGCTACAAGAATGACTGTTGTAGCCTGAAGCCCACATGGTTGAGGTTTCTGATTTGAAGATTTTGCCTTGCGTCACACCCTAAACCCTAAACCACCCAGTTGGTACAGAAACAAAGATGGTAATATCTAGAAAAAAAATCACAAAGACAGATTATGGTGGTTTCTCCCAGACATTTCTTCCAGACTACCCAACTGGATTGAGTCTGCTGCATCGTCATCTACATGGCATTACCTGTAGCCAACTTTCAGTCCATTGATCCAGACGTAAAACGCAGAGTCAACAGCCTCAAAGCTTACATACAACTTGCGCCCTGCATTCCAATAAGGGATACCCATTTGTCAGTTGTTTTGAAACCAGAGGGTCTCCTTTGTTGTGTCAGTAGATCACAAACAAGGGTTTAGGGTTCTGTGATGAGAGAACCTATACATTGCCAATATCCACCAAACCCAACAAGCACTAATAATGGAAATGGACCAAGGCACTACTACTGCCCAAGTCAATCAACTGAAAGAATTACAAGCTGCCAGACTGATCTGCCAAGAAACAGGATAATATAGAAACTGAAAAAACAGCATGCATATAGAGGAGTAGTAGACAAATGAAACAAGGAATGGCAGCAAATGAATTACCATGCCAGTCAGATGGAATAGAAAAGGAAGAGCGGTAGCACCCTGTGGGGTTCTCAGATGGCACATACGGAGGATCCACTGGAAAAGGATATACTATGTTGGTGTAGATCGGCCGGTCATAGCCATGCATCTGCCAGTTTGATGGCACTGCCATTGTGAACAAAGAAAAACACCACACCCACCACCACCATCAGATTTGTCGTGATACCACCACATTTCCACAATTGCCTGTGAATGTAGGCTGTCATGAACCCAGGATCGGGCACAGCTTTGATCAGGTATTGCAGTAAATATGTCATGTCATTTTGCACACACAGGATCAGAATTTGCGTGCAGAAGAATATTTTACCTGGCAAATAGCCCCAGGTAGTGTCATCAAACCCAGGATCGAAGAAACTGTGTGGGACTTCTTCAGGCTTGGAAGCCAAATGGAACTTCCAGTGACCAGCCAATGACTTCACATATGGTAATCCTTGAGTCCAAAAGTTGGCACTTTTGAGAGATTCCACAACTGCTTCATCACCCCAAGTAGCCTCTTTGGCAGCTCGTGAATCCACATGGCTCCTCTCACGCCAGAACTTCAGTGCGCCTGCGCATAAGGCATCACACTGAAGTTTTTCTAGCTTTGTTGTAAGTGATGATAAAAAAATCCCACTGCAGCACACGGTCATAACTCTTTCCCTCTCTCTCTCTTGCAGACTCTCTCGGGTTAAGCTCCAGGACTTGACCAAATGTCCCATTCCTCAAACTGGATTAAGGTCTCAGGATTTGATCTAATCCCTAATTCCTCAAACTGGATTAAGATCTTAGGATTTGACCAAATCTCCAATTCTTCAAATTAGAATTCAGCTCCTAGCAGGATTTGACTGAATCTCCAATTCCTCAAACTGGGATTCAGCTCTCAGGATCTGACCAAATCTTGCTGCAGGCTGGGTCAGACCAGGAGATGCAAGAGATGGAAGGATCTCAGAAATACTTGTTCAATCCTTCCTGATCATCCTCCTCCTCCTTCAGAAGTTCTCATCAACTCTTGTTTTGCTCAAAACTGGGAATTGAAGAAGGTAAGGCATCTAAGAATTCTTGGGCCATAGAAGAAGAATCAAACAAACAAGAGTGAGCAAAGGTTCAAAAGTGTATTTGCACCTTCAATACTTGAATGGCAATGTAATGGCACATGAGCACTTCGCTTGTTCCATTCCACAATCATGGGATCCTCCCAATCTCGATGGAATGTAGTTGTTGTAGTTGTCAACATCTCCATCACCATCGCACTGCTACTTTCCTCCTCCTCTTGCACTAAATCAGCTCACAGAAAACAGACAGACATCAGCATTCTTCAACCATCAGCAGCTTTCGGCTGCACCAAGCTTCTGCACAGCCGTTATTGTCTATCTACCATTTTTGCTTCACAGAAAGAATCCAACTTCCAACAACTCTCAAACTCAGATTTCTTGATGATCATCAAAGAATGGTGGACTCATTTCACAGTTCCCAGCAGCGGCAAGCCTTCTGCTACAAGCTTTACAACAACCACAATGTGCTCGTTTGGAGCCATGATGTGTTCCAAATATCTTTCATAAGAATAGAGAAATCTCCGTTCTCACGATGAAGAAGAAACAGCAAGGCTAACACTTCCTCAGGAAGCCACAGAAAGAACCAAACAAGGGGAGACAAAAAACAAAACAAA
>Ga0116227_10005027_pt1 | contig 28274 bp, 21 predicted proteins | sample S1TSphgellanicum_FD_89693 | JGI IMG/M metagenome (GOLD analysis project Ga0116227, IMG submission 89693) | Host-associated microbial communities from peat moss isolated from Minnesota, USA - S1T2_Fb - Sphagnum magellanicum MG | ecosystem: Host-associated > Plants > Peat moss > Unclassified...
GGTACTCATATGCACATCAAAGTTATTTGCAAGCGATCACAAATGTTCAGCTCAGGCAATCTTTGTCAAGGTTCAGATGTTCAAACCATCGTTTGGAGGTAGAGTGTGGCAAGCATGCAAAGCTTGAGAGTACCGAGGAGAGATAGGGTTTATCACCTATGTCCCCTAGGAACTGTTGAGGATGAAGACCACCTGTTGTTAGTGTGCCTAGCTCACCATGACATTCGGTGCATGTTTGGTCAACAACTAGGGAAACAATTGACACCGTGCAGCTTACTGCCTGAATTGATGCATTCGGCTAATTAGAAAGCGGTAGCTTTGTACTTAGTTTCTTGCCTAGACAACAAGAGTGTTTTGCTCAAACCAACTAGGTAATTGTTGTCAAATGGATCTCTCTGGTCTGGGTATTGACATTAAATTAAAAGAAAGAAAGAAAGAAAGGTTCACATGTAGGGATTCACAAAAATGTTCAAAACCAGAAGATTGGGAGAAAACGTGTTCATAAAATGAAGATTGACATGCTGTTTTTAAAAATAGAAGATTCTCAAAATGAGAAGGAAAAACAAAAAGACTGACTAAAGAAGAAGATATTTTCAAAATGTTTGAAATTAAGCGGAAGATTTTCGAAATTAAAAAAAAAAAAAAAAAAAACGGAAGAGTCTTAAAAAACGTAGATTCTCAAAATTTTCAAAGACACAAGATTCTTCGAGATCACATGGGGTTCTTCCTCTTGGCTTCGTCTTCTTCGTCTTCTCCTCGATTGCGTTGCTGCAGAAATTCTTCTGGCAATCTTCGAGGCGATTTCTTTCCACATCTGAGGAGTTTTGGAGCCTCGTAAGGAGTCTGAATCATCAGTATCCTTGTTAGTTAGAGGAATTTTATTTTTCTGGCATTTTATTTATTTTTATTTGTTTTGCCGTGATTGATCATTTTCCCAAATCCAAGGTGTTTTGGAAGCTCATAAGCAAAGGAGCCGGAATCATCAGCAGCAGCGTACTTGTTCTTGCAGCAGCAGTTTTTATTTTCTCTGGCAACTTTTTGTGGTGATTTCTCCCAAATCGGAGGAGTTTTGGGGGGAAAAACTCGTTAGGAATCATAATTATCAATCAGTATCCTTCTTGGAGCAATTTTTTCTGGCAGAAGATTCGGCGGTGATTTTTTTTTTTCCAAATCTGATGAGGAATTATGGAATCTGGTCGTAAAGAGTCAGAGTCATCAACAGTGTTGTTGCAGTAATATTTTTCCGGCAGCTTTTATGGCGATTTGTTCCACTGATCCTATTCACTCAGGTATGGCAAGAGATCCTATTTCTTAAAATGCTCCATTCTTAATGCACGTAGTTTTGCCTGCTGGACTTCTTGTTTGAAGTTTGGGATATGTGCATGATACATTTGTGCAGCAGAGACGTCTATTATGCCGTTTTGAAGTGTCTTTGATAGATTCTCTATGTAATAAATGTGTGCATTTCTGTGATCGATTGTAAGGGACGTGAGTCAAACAGGATTAATTGCTTGCTTGATTGCTTGTTTGCCTCGAGTTTTTGAAGAAGATGGTATGAAGAATTGTTAGTACCGGACTTAAGTATGAGGCGATTATTGTTTGCAGTGGAGGAAGTAGAAATGACGGATGAGTAAAATCGATAGCTATTTTTGGATTTGTCGATCAAGATCCAACAAGAAAAAAGAAAGATCCACACTTTTTTTCCTTTTTGTGAGAGTAAAAGCGGATTCAGCTGGATTGTTTTTGGTTGAGAAGTAGTCTGTGCCTTTTGTGTCTCTTTTTTGTTACTTGCTCGATGAATGCATTAAACTCTGTCGAACTTATCCGGAATCTTAACTGCAGACAAATTTTGAAGAAAGATTGAGCCAGATAAGTGGCCCAGATCGCTATTGAAGCTGCATTTCGGACAGATCGGACATTCCAAGCTCGTGATCGCAAGAATTCGACCTGTTGGAGGAGAGACTGAAGAAGCTGCGTTTCGGACTGATCAGAACATTCCAAGCTCTTGGTCGCCAAATCGGCTGAATTTCGGACAGGTCAGAACATTCCAAACTCTTGATCGCAAGAATCGGATCTGTTGGAAGACAGTGAAACTGCATTTCGGACAGATCAAGCATTCCAAGCTCTTGATCGCAAGAACTAGATCTGTTGGAAGAGAGGGTGAAGAACCTGCATTTCGGATAGATCAGACATTTCAAACTTTTGATCTCAATTATTGGAACCATTGGAAGAGAGAAGGAAGAAGCTGAATTTCGGACAGATGAGAACATCCCAAACTCTTGATTGCAAGAATCGGATCTGTTGGAAGAGAGAGTGAAGAAGCTGCATTTCGGACACATCAGAACGTTCCAAACTCCTGATCGCAAGAATCGGGCCTGTTGGGAGAGAGAGAGGAAGAAGCTGCATTTTGGGCAGATCTGTCATTCCAAGCTCGTGATCACAAAAATCGGACCTGTTGTGAGAGAGAGAGTGAAGAAGCTGCATTTCAGACAGATCAGACATTCCAATTGGCCCAGTTGGAAGACAGACAGACAGACAGACAGACAGACAGATGCAGAAATGCAAGGGCGCAAAGTTTGGAAGAAGGAATGGCAGCCCAGCTGGACAGCACTTGGGATTTCGGATTGATTGCTTTCAAGAGGTGACAAAATTGGTGATTGAAGGAAGGCTCTGCTCAGATCCCTGAAGTGTATCTGACGACTATGGGGATCAGATTAAGGTGGGCCTGTGATGTCCTCTTTCTTGCTGCTTCAGTTCTTGTAGCTTGGGGATAAAGATAGTCTGGAGTTCTGCTTCGTTGTACAAAAGGGGTCTAGACAGGCTTTCCACTGCAATGTTTATATCTAGACAAGAATGCTCTTTTGGATTGTGCACTCTGCAATTCACTCTACAGACGTATTGTGTCTGTGCAATAATGTGGGTCCTCTGAGTGGTTGTAGTGGTGTGATGATTCTGAATGCTTTCAGTCTCTTTCTTTGAACTGAAAATATGGGTACATGTCTGCTTTATTTCTTTTAGGGACATGATATGCTTGATACGAGCATGTAAAACAGCAGCAGATGAAAGGGCAGTCATTGCAAAAGAGTGTGCCTTGCTGCGGGATGCATTTAAAGAAGATCATCAAGACTACAGGCACCGAAATGTTGCAAAGCTCATGTTCATTCACATGCTAGGGTTTCCCACACATTTTGGACAGATGGAATGCATCAAGCTTATCGCAGCAGTCAGCTTTCCAGAAAAGCGGATCGGGTATTTGGGGCTCATGTTGTTGCTTGATGAGCGCCAGGAGGTCTTACTGTTGGTCACCAATTCCCTGAAGAAGTATCCATGCTGTTGGGTGTTTTGTTATTTACCCCCTCTTGTCATTCAGTGCTGCCTTTTTGTCTAGACCTCTGTCTTTGAATTTTTCAGATCAACTTCGCAAAAAGTCTCTTCAGTAGCAACCTTTTGTTAACAATCCTATGAAGTCATTTTAGAGATTCTTAATTACAACAGTGACATAAACAACTCAAATCAGTTCATTACTGGGCTGGCACTTTGTGCTCTTGGCAACATCTGCACTGCGGAAATGGCACGGGACCTTGCATCTGATGTGGAGCACCTGTTGCAAAGTAACAATGCATACATCCGCAAGAAGGTAGTAGTTGGCATCCATGCCCCACACCTGTATTCTTGGATATCAACAAACCTCCTGCAATTCTAAGCACCTGTTCAATCTGGTAGCATGTTGAGGCTCTTATTTCCTCCTCTTAACTGAACTGTATTGTTCCTATCTATCTGAGAGGCTGCACATTTTATGGTATATGGTGTGAGGATGTGTTTCTGACAGTTGCAATGGATATGTCTGTCAAAATTGTGATCTCTTAAGATGTGCAGTTAGGTAACTTCATAATATGTTACATCTGTGTTCATGTGATTGCATCAGTAGATCGTTTGTTGTGTGAGATCAACTAACATGGCAGCTGAGAGGGACTTTGAATGCATTGAAGGTTGTCGAGGATTCATGATCAATGCACAACCATCATTGAGTTGCAATATGTATAGTTGCAAATTACTCACAGTTGGTCTTGGTGTTGGTGACTTCTGACAAACACAGTGCACAGACAAAACCCCCACATTCAAAATTCTTCTCAAATTATGAAGGGCTATGCTGATGAACAAGCTTGGGTTGTGTTGTAGGCTGCCTTGTGTGCAGTGCGGATAGTTCGCAAGGTACCTGATCTCATAGAGTCTTTCATAGACCCTGCTATCCGACTCTTGGGGGACAAACATCATGGTGTCCTTATTTCTGGAGTAAAGCTTTGCATTGAACTCTGTCAGGCCTCTGATGTAGCCCTTGAACAATTTAGAAAGGTCTGTGATCTTTTCCACTTTCTCATTTGGGAAATGCATATATTTGATTGCATGTAAACTGTCCATTGGTTTTGGTGATCCACCTTCTACTGATAAATCACCAAACCAATGGATGGTTTACATGCAATCACATATATATTTGATTGCATGTTGGTGCCCATTGGCTTGGTGATTCATCTTCTTTGAACAGATGAAATGTGCAATGTTGAATGGGGTTTGTGGCTCAACAACACGCACCTTTTTAGTGGGTAAACATACAAGCAGGGGTCATGATTGACAAGCGTTTGACCAGAGATAAACTATAAGATCAGATACCAGGTGTAGAGGGAGGTTAGCAAGCATGTCTTGCAATATGTTTCATGTCCAAGAGATGTGACTTACTCCATCAAGGAGCCATAATGGTAAATGGTTTCTGTCATCTGGAAAAGAATCTATATGACTGGTGCTCAGTTAATGGTAAGGAATAGAAGGGTCTGTGCTAAGAGGATTGGTGGGCTGCCATTGAATGTGCAGCAAGTTTCAACAGTGGTGCGGCTGTTGAGGAATTTGGTCATAAGTGGCTATGCTCCAGAGTATGATGTGAATGGTATTTCTGATCCATTTTTGCAAATTGAGCTTCTCAAACTGCTACGTTACATTGGAAAGGGTGATGCTGACTCAAGTGATGTCATGAGCGATATTCTTGCACAAGTAAATGACTTTTTGTGTGGATTCTAGTTAGAATTCACTACCTACTTACAGTAATCTACATATGAGAAGAAAGAACTAAGGTACATTGCTGAGTCATTGGACAGATAAAGTAGAAACGACCTTTGAATAATTGGTGATTTTCTTTTTGTTCTCCTTTCTGTATCAGAATGTTCTCTGGAGTACATGCACTCTTACTGTTAGGCCTTGCTGGGTCTAAGATCTGCTTGAATGTACCAAATGGATGGTGGATTGCAAGAGGTTTAGTAGTTGCTTCGCTGTGCACAATTTTGGGGTTCACATTAGTACACATTTTCTGATGGATAATAAATACTCTTCAGTCATTGGTCAGCTTATCTTAGTATGAATGTCTTACTCCCATGAACCTTTTTTTCTTCTCCTCCTAGGTTTGTAGTCAGTGTGAATATCACTTGCTATAAGAACTTGGCACTTTCTTTGTTCAATAGATGACAAGACACTCAAGCTGTAGGAATCTGAGGTTTTGTAAATTCACTGTATTCTCCACCATGATGCATAGCATCAGGGGACAATGATGAAGAGCAGTCTGAATTGTGATCCTCTCCTTGTCACTTGAAAGCTAATAGGGCAATTGGGGGTTTTCACAGGTAGCAACAAACACTGAGGGCAACAAGAATGCTGGCCATGCAATTTTGTATGAGTGTGTGCAAACAATAATGGCTATTGAGGCAATTGGTGGTCTTCGAGTACTGGCAATCAACATTTTAGGGCGATTTTTGGCATTTCCTGACAACAATATTAGGTGAGTTGGTGCTTTCCCCCGCCCCCCCCTGCATTGAAATATTCAGAAGTTAGGGAAGTCATGCTTTCAAGTATTTGGGGTTGGAACTTGATTTGGTTGGGATTCAGTCTTATTGGATGCACTGAAAGAGGCCATAGGTTGCTCTGGGTGCAGATATGTGGCATTAAACACACTGGTGAAGGTGGTATCTATTGATACTCAAGCAGTGCAGCGCCATCGTGCTACTATTGTTGAATGTGTCAAGGTATGGCAAGCATATCTACTTTCTATAGAGACCCATGAAGCCTTAAATGGGCAATTGATGCATTTCACACATTTGTTTCTTCTTTAAAAGCACTTGGAAACCCATGCATGTGGCCATGGTACTTTCATGATGAAAACCCTGTTGCCACAGATGTGGTGCAACTAGGTCATCTTTGTCCCAGTATTTTCAAAACCCCATGATACATGCAGGACTCAGATACTTCTTTATATGTCATGACAAGCAGTAGACCTTGTAATAATTTGGTCAATGTGACTGATGCAAAGGTGTTGATAATAGAGTTGGTTGAATACCGGAAAGTTAGAGATCCATAATTTACCAGAAAAATCCCACTATACATGCAGGACTCAGATATTTCTATAAGACGACGAGCATTGGACCTTGTATATAATTTGGTCAATGAGAATAATGTAAAGGTGTTGACAAAGGAGTTGGTTGAATACCTGAAAGTGAGTGATCCAGAATTTAAACTGGACCTCACTGCCAAGATTGCTGCTCTTGTGCAAAAGTAAGCTTCTTATAATAGTGCTCCCAGTGGGCCAAGCCTCATTATGACATAATATAGGTGATGATCTTTCCAATTATACTAAACAAGTTACATCTTTGCCAAACTGTGAGTGAGATTTTTACCATGCTATGTTGAGCAGCATAGTAAACTCCACCCTCTTTCTTCCCAAGACCTTGTTGCTCATCACCCTGCAGGAGGAAAGTGCCTCTGACTACTCTGTATTTCCCTGCACCCCCTGATTGTGAACATTCTACAAATGAGCACTTATCATGACCTCATACCGCAGTACACAGTGAGTAGTGACTTTATGTCAGCCTTTCTTGAGACTATAAGTTGTCTGCACATCTTCAATGTCTTCAATGCGTGGCATAGGAACCTGTGGCGATGTCATTACCTGATTGGTGATAAAGGGAAGTTCTGATGCTTTGATTCTGAGACAAGAGCCTAAAAGTTATCTTTGCAAATTTAATGATAAATTTGTATGTCCAATTGTTGAGCAGGTTTTCCCCAAGCCAGAGATGGTATTTTGATCAGATGATCTTACTCATGGTTCAGGTGAGGCCTTCAGGACATTCTTGCAATCTAGAGCTGTTTACCATGCCCAGTTGTTAACCTACAACTTTTATTACCTAGATCATTCTTTCAATTGATCAATGTCCATTTCTTGGAAGTGATGTCTCTATCAGTAGGATGGAGAGTCGAGAAGAGACAAGGGAACAATGATAGACACATGTACCCTGGTCTTTAGTGGCTATTTTTGAGAGACTGATCTGTTGTACCAAGAGTTTCTGAAGTGATCTAAGTAAACATACTTGATGTGATGTCAGGCTGGCCAGTTTGTGACAGAAGGGGTGACACGGTTTTTGGTGATTGTCATCAGTAATGCCTCAGAGCTCCAAGGCTATGTTGTTAGGACACTGTATCGCTCATTTCAGGACTGGAGGGGACAGGTAGGTACTTATGCTACAGTGTGCTTGATGTTCTCAATTTGGATTCTCCTTACCTTTATCACACAAGAAACTAGCAGCTGAAAGGTGCCTACTCATCTGTTTATCTTAGGCACCACAGGGTCTAGGATCTTAATGGTCTTCCTTGGTCATGACCTCTTGGAATAATTAGTTTATGGTTTTTTGATGGTGTGAATGGTGAGGATTTTTACTCAGTTTACCAAATTGAGAAGAAAGTTTCAGTGTTGAGGAACTAAAATTTCACAGGTGCTCTGTGTGCTTTAGGAAAAAGGGTCTGGAAAATTGTTCAAGTCAATAGCCCACTTTTCTCTAAGAAGGATAAGAGTGGGTCACTTGTTCTTCTGAGCAAGTCATGACATGGAAATCAAAAGTCCTTTGTTGCATAGCTTTTGACTTTACATGGACAGATTTTGTTCATCTTCATGATGTAAATGCTACCTAACATATATAAGATCATCAAAGGGTCTAGAAACACAAACTTCTTCTGAAGTCCAGCAGACACATTCTTTGTGAGCAGGAGAGCCTGGCACAAGTCACTGTGTGGTGCATTGGTGAATATGGGGAACTGTTGGTGAATCATTCAAATGAGTTGCAAGGGGAGGATCCACAAACGGTCAGTCTATTGTGAATTCACTGTGTGCAGAGCTTCTGCAGAAAGGTGTTAGTGCTTAAATTTTTTGAGTGTCCAGAGGTCAAGAGTTTTCACTTGTAAACAAAATGCATTTTGACCAGTCTTCAACATTTTGATCAGTTGCCACCTTGGTGTCATTTCTGAGTGTCTAGGGCATACAAAAGATTCTTCTCTTGCCATGGAGCATTTACAAGTGTTAGATGGGTTTAATGGATCTATCCAGATAACAGAATCAGATGCAGTGGATGTTGTTGAAACTATTCTGAAAGATGTCCGAGTAACTCCAATAACACAAGCATTTGCTCTGACAGCCCTTCTGAAATTGTCATCAAGGTTCCCTCAATGCACAGAGTATGTGTTGCAAACCTCTAAATAGTGAAGCCTACTTGAACAGGAAGTCATGCACATTAACATTGTTTGTAGACAATACCCAAAGATGGTGAAGCCTCTGTGGTTGTCATAGTTGAAACATATGGCAGTTTCAAATGCTGCTATGGAAGTTGTTGATTTGAGGGCTTTCTTGGCCCAGAAGTCTTCAGTTGATGTATGTCACTGTTGATTATGGCATAAAATGTTGCTCATGGAATCCTGATGCACATGTTGTGTGGCAGGCGCATCAAAGCCCTGCTTTCAGGGTATAAGAGAAGTCATATCCTGGAGCTACAACAGCGTTCAAATGAATTTGAGTCAATCCTCACAAGGCACTCTAGTATAAGGTCAGTTTTGCTCCAAGAGCCATATCACTTGTTCTCTTAGCTGGGCAGTTCTCTTTGGAAATTGCTTGCACATGCACGTCTCTTGTTTACATCACCAATGTTAAGATTCTCTTTGCCATAGGAGTTTGTCTATCATATTACAACAGACCAATAGTCACATCCTCACAGATCTGATGAGCTTAAGTCACCAATGATTCAAAAATATGACATACTATTAGTTGGTTGGCTCTGTAATATCTTTGCTTCAAATTGTGAAAGTCTGGTGTTGAGGTGAACGAAAGAGAGCCACAGTCAACACAAATGTTGAACCCAGCTGCTGGCCATGTAACTGGTAGTAGTACGTACTGAGTTGATTGCAGTCTCAATTTATCACCCTATTGATGCTTGTAACTCCACATAGTGATTTATGGCTGTCTGTCCTCTAAACTAGAAATAGGATAACTTATCTTGATGCTGTAAACATTCGTTTTTTTCAGCTCTGGGATGACAATGATGCATCTATGTTTTCTGTTTGTATTCCAGGGCAAGTCTATTGGAAAGAATGCCTCCACTAGATGTGGATGGTTCCTCCTCAGCCCTGGAAGCTGATGCTGGAGTTTATACAAATCGTACTAATCTCCAGCAACCCTCTGAAGCTCTGTCCCCTAAAAATATGAACTCCTCAGCTCAAGCTGAAGAATTCACAGTTAACCTCTTGGACGTGCTCAGTTTTCAGCCAATTGAAAACCCTCTTTCTCCACCTGTATCTGCTGGAGATGCATTGCTGAACTTGTTGGGCTCCAGTCTCACATCTCCTTCCAATGTGACAATGTTTCCAGGTAGTACATACCTTCCCAGGTCTAAAAGGTGTGATAATACTTGTTTGCATCCATGTCTAAACACAATCTAACTATTGTATTGTTTTGTCAACTTTGTTTTTGCTGCACCACCTCCATCAGCAGAAATGAACCTGCTAATGGACATTCAGTCACCAAGAGTTCCATACGTAGCTACCCCAACCGCCCAAACCTCTGTCTCTGGTCAACCGTCAAACCTGTATTTTGAACCCAACATCACAACAGATGCTAGCACTCTTCCCAGCCACCAAGATTCTCTTATTGATTTTGACCCAGGAGTGCTCCCTCCTCACAGGGTTTCTCCACTTGACAAAACCCCCAATAATCAAGACCTGGGCAACCCTCCAATGCCAGTTCAACCAGGTAAGTATCTCTTTGATGTCATCCATTGTTTTAAGTGTTCAATTTAGTTACCTGGGATATATTGTATTCATGAATTTCCAGTTAAATAAAAAAATGCCAAGCTCTTTGAGAGTTTTTAATTGTGAGCAAACTTGTCAAGCCTCTGACTTGATTAATAGCATCTTCACTGGCTTTCTGTCTCCTTGCAAATGTGTAGTGAGGCTAATTCAAAACAGGAGAATCTATTCAACAATTGTTGGTTTCTGCAAAAAGAAATCATTCAAGTTTCTGAAGCAAATTCCTGCATACTAAAGAATTATGTTCTGCCATTTCATCAAAAAGAGAGGCAAATGATCCCAAGAGAAATGGAGACCAGAAATATTATATCTTCTTTTCTGCTTTGGGATAACTGGCAATTGAATTCATAAGGGACATTGTAAATGCCCAAATATGACAAGTGCTTGTTTTGTACAGAACTTGCTGGTGTATTTCCTACAATTGTGGCATTGCAAACAGATGGCCTCAAGGTGACATTTGACTTTGCAAAACCACCAGGGTCACCTGAAACTACAATCATCAAAGCATCATACACAAACTTGTCTTCAAGACTCTATACAGATTTTGTCTTTCAAGCAGCAGTGCCTAAGGTGAGAAACGGTCTCAGGAGTCAGTACTATGGCAGGCCTTCATGGATATATTCATGGATATTGAGTCTACATGCATGGTGTGGGCTGATTTGACCCTATTTGTTGTTGCATTTTGGAGAAAGGTTTCTAGTAGAAAATGTGTGTCAGTAGCAAGTGGCTTGTCACTGTAGTTGCCAGATCTGCGAAGAGACCAATAGGAATCATGTTTTGGAGTGGATGTACAGTTGCTGTACAAAAGGGTTTAGTGTTCCATGAGATTATCCTATTTGTAATTTTGGTAGGCAACTTTGTTGTGGTACCTCACAACTTAAATGGAATATTTTTTTGCAGTTCATGAAGCTGCAGTTGAATCCAGCAAGTAGCAATATTCTTCCTCCTGATGGCAGCTCTCCAGTAACACAAATGATCTCAGTGAACAATAGTTTGTATGGCCAGGTATCTATCACTCAAAATTCCATTGTTTCCTGGCACCATGGGTAGGGGAGCTTCCAGTTTCAAAATGTGCAATTGTGGCAGGCCTTTGTGGGTTCACACAAACCCAAAAGATTGATTATCTTCATTTATTGTTGTGATTGCAGAAACCTTTAATAATGAGGTTAAGAATTACATACAAGGCAGCTGGGCGGAATGTTCTCGAACAAGTGCAGGTGAATGACTTCCCAGCTGGGTTATAGCATGTGCTGCTTGCTGCCAAGTTGTTTCATTTTTGTCAATCTGTGTTCTATATGATTCTGTGGGGAGATCAGAAGAGAGGATCTGTTGTTGTTTGAAGTGGTGGTACTTAAAAGATATATCACGTCATGTCATTATTGCTCGGGACCTGTACATGTAGTAATAGAGATCAAATCCAAATTCTCGAATCCCCACCAATCAAAGTAAATGTAAAAGAAATGGAAAGAAAAACTGCGAAAAAAGAATATAAGAAATTGGGTGCAGCAGATAATGACATGAACTGAAAAAACACATTTAGTTAAGAGTTTTTTTCAATGTGCGCACAATTCAGAAATCAAAGCCCAATAGAAACTACAAACTTGTGCAACAACAAAGATGGATAAGATGGGTTAATGGATAGAAGAGGAACCGAATTTGGAACAATGTGACCCTAGTTTGCTGAGTGTAAAAGCATCATGTTTATCTGATTGCCAATTGAATTGGTAAGATTACATGATAAGATTACCAATTACCAAATCATAAAAACTTCTTCCCAAAAATGGAAATGTTTAAAAAAACCCCAATGGCAAAGTCTTAAAACCTATCCTTTGATTTTAAGGGCATCATTGAACAGTTTACCTCTTTGAGTGTTGTTTGCTAGTGAGCCATTTTTTGAACTGTATTAGGTGTTTCATTCATCCATGAGTGTTTGATGATGGGTGTTTTTGTTTAATCTTAGAACAACTCCTCCAGGGGCAGCATCATAACGGCTTGTTAAATTGTAATTCGGATGAAGTTCATGCTTTAAAATAGTGTGAAATTCACTTTGGGCTGGTAAATATGCTTACGATATAGCGCTTCCCAAATGCGTTGATAAAGAAATATGATGGACTTTGATTGGCCACTCACAATGATCATCCCATTTTGTGCCATTTAATTGCTTCTTATTTCCTTACTATATACTCTCTTCAATAATGCTTCTTATTTCCTAACTATATACTCTCTTCAATAATGTTTCCTCTTTATGGGTGGGGCTTGGCAAATAACTTGCACACTATTTTGGATGTGGCAAATGCTGATAGAGGTCCACCACACTCAGGGTGTGTTTGGGTGGGATCCATTAGGAGGGAAATCTCAAAATAAGGGGGCCTAGGACAAGGCAGTAGTAGGAGCAAGTAAACATATGTAGATCATATGGGATTTAAGGAGCGTAAAAGGCCTCATACAAGGCCTTTAGTAGGCATAATGTGCCTCTTGATTTTGATGAGGCATTGATAATGTCTCTAAAGAGCCCTCCAAATACACTAGGAATTTTCTTGGAGTGGTTTGTGAGGGGCAAATAATCTTATACGGATTTACCAAAATTGGCATCCTAAAATCCTTTTACACCAAGGAGAATTGTGAAAACAAAAAGCCACATGCCTATTCTATGCCAATTATTATTGCTCTCTTTTTCTTGTTCATTGCACCATTACATGATGTCATTCATCACTTTTTTTCTTACTTGTTACAATGTTGCATGCCTCTCATCTTTAAGGGCACAAAAACTATTACAACTACTAGATCTATAGTGATGCACAAAAATGAAAAAAAAAAAACACACACACACACACACACACACTTACACCTTTTTTTATTTCAATAAAACTACAAACTAAATTCCCATATCTTAATTTAACTTCTAACAAGTGTATACTACCTATTCACAAACTCTAGTTGTAAAATGTGTGCATGGGATGCATAACAACACAAGTGCATGTAATAATGTCATAGGAAATCCTATGCATGAGGGTAGTTGTACATCATGTGACTAGAATGTCCCCAATTCCCAATATGTGAGGTTGGACTTGTTGGTAGTAACCCTAAACCCTACACCCATTGTAAGCCCCTTATTTTGGGAATGCCTTGCACCCAGTGTCGGCGCTTTGACCATCATCATAAAGCATATGACAAAGCTTAATCAAAATCTAAACATATGGAGATTGTGAGATGTAGGAGGGGAAGGTTCTTACACCTACTCCTTAAGAATGGGAGGGATCTTACACCTATTCCCTCTCACTCTTAGACCTAATATGCCTCCTTATTTCTAAGAGGGTATATTCACGGATACAAGGTGCCTTACAAATTCACTTAGGAAATCCCTCAAGCCTTTACTATAAGGATTTCCTTCTCAATCCCAACCTATTATTATGAAGCCACCAAAGGGGTTACATATCCTTATGTCATTAGTCATCAATTCCCAAGATGGAGAAAATGGAAATGTGGGGGGGGGTACTTAGCAGCATGGTTAGTATGTAGCTAACCAAACATGGTGTAGGTAAAGTGTATGGATATGGATGGTTAGGATGTAGCTAACCAAACATGGTGTAGGTAAAGTGTATGGATATGGATGGTTAGGATGTAGCTAACCAAACATGGTGTAGGTAAAGTGTATGGATATGGATGGTTAGTATGTTGCTAACCAAACATGGCATAGGTAAGTAGATGGATGTGGATGGTTAGGATGTAGCTAACCAAACATGGTGCAGGTAAGTAGATGGATGTGGATGCTCAGTATGTAGCTAACGAAACATGGTGCAGGTAAGTAGATGGATGTGGATGGTTAGTACATAGCTAACCAACATGGTTTAGCTAAACCAACATGGTTAGTTAGCTGAGGCATAGGAATACAACAAAGGAAAAAGGGTTTCCAGTGGACACAACAGCCATCCTGCAGGGTGTGTTGGTGGGTGCTGCTGGTTCACTCTGCCAATGAAGCAAATGAAATAGTTTTGAGGAGGTTGGAGGGGTGGTGGAGGAGGGTGTGCATGATGAAGCTTTCCCCCAAAAGATAAGAACCCATGTCATTTCATTCAGTGTCTGTTCTGCTCACATGCATCTGCACTTAATATGACTTACCAAGATCTGCTGCATATATGATGCAGCAAAGCAATCTGCAGACTTTTTGTTTGTTTGTTTGTTTGACACCACATCCACAAATTTCAAGGTCTTTTTTCACTCAAAGCTTCGAGTATTATGACTTATAACAATATACACTAAGATTGCATTTTAGAGGAAACGTGAGTTTGCATATGTAAAAATCCATTGATTTTTTATGTGAGTAATGTTAATTTATTTGTTTTTGTATGTGAAATCCATAACATAATTGATTCAATCAATGTTTCTCATATGATTCATATGTGAAATCCATGATAGAATATATATGTTAATCATTTGCTCATCAATTGCAATGAGTTTAGCTTACCATGCACATATGAAATTCTTTTAAATGTAAATAAAGCTTCAACAAAACTCAAGATCAAGGTTTCAGGACTACAACATGTTACAACAACGAAACTATGAATGTTTGTTCGTATATGAAGAAGCATTGCAAAAGTGGTTTTTGCACACATTGCCCACTCAAAAAAGTTAAGGGAAAAAAAATACACTAGAATTTCATAAACACTATTCATTTGGGTTCTCTTGTTTTGCTTTTGGTTTTGTTGTAATAGGTGAAAGAAATGCATTGGTAAATACTAAGAAATTTGAATTCAATAAGCACATCGGGCACCTTGAATGTGTTCATATTGGAAAATTAAATATTGTTATGTTGTCAAAGCTATAAATGATTGTTTTCAAAGCTTGGTAAATTGGGAGCAAATTGAAATTTTTATGTTCAAAATGTTATTTTAAACTTCTTTTGAAGGAGGATTAGGGATTGGACATTTGAGATCAAACATAAGTGAAATGTGTATGAATGTGGACCCAATAGCCACCCAAATCCATTTATTGTGAAGGTTGGCAAGTAAGTTAATACACAACATCAAAAATATAATAAGGGGAAGATAACCTTACTTTCCAAGGCAATATTTTATAAAATAATTAAGATGGAAACAAATTGGAATGACCAATATGTCAAATAGAAGGCATGAAGACAATTACCTTTTAGCAACCCCTTGTACCTTTGCAACAAATTAGTTCAAAAGACTAATTACCTTCAACTCGGTGTTAGCACCATCCTCCATTACTATTGTTATGTTCATGTGTGTAGTAACTACCTTCCACTACATGTTGCCATTCCTTTGAGCATTGCATCTATCATCTAGTGACCTTTATTCATAAATAAAGAAAACATTAAAATTATATTTTTTCTCATCGAACAAATTAATTCATTGCTTGTCAAATAGAAGGATTTTTTTTTTAATTGAAAATAGAGAAGAACATACATCTTTCCTTTGAAATATCACACTTGTACATTCCCATTCCAAGGAGAATGTATCATCATCCAAACCTAGTCCTTCTTTATAGAATCCTCATGACTTAAGGTTTAGGGTTTTTAGGATTATGGTTTTAAATTGAGGTCTAATTTCCTTTTTTTGCTTTTAGTTAACTCATCTACGGTTTAAGGTTTTTAGGGTTAGGGTTAAAGGTTAAGGTCTGATTTCTTTTTTTTTGCTTTTAATTTTTTCATATAAGGTTTAAAGTTTAAGGTTTTTAGGGTTTGTTATTAAGGTTTAGGGTTAAGGTCTGATTTTTTTTTAATTTATTTTTTTTCATCTAAGGTTTAAAGTTTAATGTTTTGAGGGTAAGGTTTAAGGTTAAGGTCTAATTTTATTTCTTGCTTTCGAGGGCTATGTTAAAATATGAAACCTAACGTGGTAGTTGAACATTATAGGGAAATGTTGATTGTGTTAGGCAAGTCGTGCAAGTTGAGGCCTAAACAACATCTCATGAACTTCATATTGTATATGAAACATAACAATGTCACAATTTTTTATGCTTTCATGTAAAATTGTTTGGAATTTATTATGTGACAATGCATTTTTTTATTGCATCATGCATTGATGATGCACTTGCAAATAAGATTTGCTTACCAATGCCCAAATAGTGGGTTGCCCTAAATACATAATTGCAATAGTTGTGAAGATGTATTAGGTTCATGCACGACACTTTGGTTGAGATTTGGAAACCTTGGAATAATGAAGCACATAGGACTTGGTTCAACAACTAGAATAAGATTTATGCAATGAACAACACAATTATTTGGGGTCATCGTGGATTATTCATGTACATAGATGGAGGCTATTATGGGTATTTTCATGATATGAACATCTTATGGCACTTTCTCATATACTAAAATTGATACCATCGTTTCACTCATATAAATGATTATTTTGAATATCGCTTGGGGGATCCAAGGTACGTGGGTGAGAAGATGTTTATCATGCATGAAATAGGGCAGCATAAACTTGCTCCAAATGTTGATCATGATGCAAACATTCAACAAAATGCATGAAGTTTTTTAAATGCAAATGGAGTGGGGGATTAGTGGGTTAAAAAAAAAATGAAAACACCTAATGAAAATTCAACAAAACCCAAGTATGCATTTTTGTTTTTTGAACCACAATTATCTTCACTCATTTCTTACACAATAAGCATATGGACCTCACATACCATAATACCTTTTTAGGTTCAACATCCCATTGCTTATAATTATTTTACTTTGAATTTTTTATTTTGGCACAAAATTATTATTTTTGAATTTTTGAGAAAACTTCATTTAAATTTTAAAATATTTACATGTTATTCATCACCAATGTTCTACACAAATGTTTTGCTTCACAACACAAATTTTGATCCCAAATCCTCCCTTGTAAGAAATATGGCATTAACCACTAGCATACCATCAAGCATTAAAAAGCAAGGTTTTTTTTTTACAGTTATTGCATACACAAAATTAAAAAAAGAATTTTTTTGAAAACCATGCAACAAAACAATGAAATTATCTGCAGGGCTACACTATTAAACTCATAAAAGGTGCCAAACAAAGCTTGTTAAGGACTATTTGGTAACAAAGGATTTTATTTTTTAATAAGTTAAGAATACTATGAAATTTCGGCTTTAATAAACAATATATATTTTTTAAATCATTAGGAAGGGACTTTAATTTTATAAATTTTGGCATTTAAAAAGTAATATAATTTTTGTGAAACTTGAAAATGTACCATGATATGAAGTGGTTGGGGAGCAAAATTTCAATCCAATTGCACATGGTTAGCATGGGGACTTCTAGTTATAGGTCCAAAATTGCCCTAACCTTTTATCTAAACCCGTCCTCTCATATAACAACTAAATTTTTAGCCACCTTCAAGTTGTTGATCTTGATTTTTTTCTTTTGTGCATTGTTAATTCCCACTTTGTCCACCAAGAATGCATCTTGGATCTTAGAAGTGGAAACAAAATGGGATGCCATTGTTGCCATGCTCTTGGATTGGTTTTGTAGCATCTTTGCCTTGGTCATAAACCACTCACCATCACCTATAAACCATCTAAAATCTATAGATGCATTGAGAATAAGGTTTAAACCTTTTGAATTCCACAGAATTATAACTAGGAATTATTGCCCTATAGATGGGTATGCCATCCATCGCATTCTAATATTTTTTTCAAAACGTTTATTAAAGCATGATCATCATTAGGTTTGAAACATTTCAACATATCATCACATTGGAGTGTGGCTCTCTCCAACCCCTATTCATTAAAATTTCATGTTTTCAATTCCTTCAAGGTGTTGTGTAAGTGATCTTTCAATGTTTCATTCACAAACCTTGAATTCGAATATTCCTTTTAGTATTCAACATACACATTTTTCCCCCTCACATTGGGGATCAATTGAATAACTTGTTTCTTACCCATGTTACACGTTGAAAAATGTATAATGTAAGAGACAATTGTGGTGCTAATATGGAGGGATTTCATTATCTACTTAAGTGACTTATCTTTTCAAGGTGGTTTTGTTTTATGCAAAACCATATATTCAAAGTTTTGTGTTTCATTCCAACCTTCACACTCATCGAATCTATGGGTGCCATGAGGTATGACATCCCTCCAACCATACAAACAACCATGAACACTTTGACTGTTACATAAATATATTTCAAAAATATCAAAAAGTCCCTAGATTTGGCAAATAAGTCATTAAATTCCCGATCTAGATTTTGGAATCCATCAAAAATAATCATTAGATTTCCATTTCCTTGTATAGTTATTGTGTATTTGGCCATTGGATTTCATGCAACTATTTTCTAGACCCCAAAACAAGTTCTCCAAGCTCATTATAAAAACTTCAATTCAAGATCACATAAGGATAAGATACATCATTAATACCAACCCCATGAGAACTATAAACCTACCCAAATGGATTCCACCATAAAAACATAGATGTAAGATTTCATTATGCCGTAAATGAGTTCATAAAATGAGGTATATAGATTGCCTAAACCTTTTCAAGTCAAATGAGTAAGTAGTAACATAAAAGTTACTCAAATTAAAGCTACCAAAGCCTATAGACCTATCAAACATGCCTAAAGTTGAAATCTAAACTCCCTACATATCCAAAATACATCTAAGATCATAATCAAATGTATAACAATTGTAGACTTGCCATGTATGCTATTGGAATTCAAATTTTAAAACCCATATAATCTTCCAAGGCCATAATCAAATTGTTAAGTGAAATGCAAAAGGTTGTAGATTTGTTGAAATCACTAGCCATATGGTCTTTCAATGTCATAAAGTGTGTTACAAATTCGTGCAAATTTGTTGAAGTTCCTTTAAGTGTTTAAATAACCAAATTGGGTCATGGTCAAACTATTAGGTGAGTTGTAGACTTGTACACATTTATAGAAATTGAAATAATCACCCATGTAAAGGTTATGGATCATAACCAAAATGACATTTAAATTGTAGGTCCCTATACCCATTTTAATTACTTGATGAATGATAAATGATATGATTCAAAGTGGGTGTTGTAGACCTGAAATCATTTTAGTCAAAAGCAAATGCATGGCCATTTAAACTTTCAAAGTGGAAACAACATTTATTTTGAGCTATAGACCTTTGGAGCCATCATGAAGATGAATTAATTTGTCCATGAAGCATGATCAATAAAAATCAAGGTGCCAAAGCAAGTTTTAAATCTCAAAAGCATTCAATCGAAAGTTGGGGTTTAGCCAATTATAATTTCAAAACACTAACATTTCTCATTTAGGTTGTAAAACCCTAGAGTAGTCTTGAAGATGAATTAATTAGTTGAAGAGGCATGATCAATAATAATCAAGGCACCAAACAAAACCATCCATTCTTGAGTTGGGGCATGGCCAATTACAATTATAAAACACCACCAAGGTTTCATTTAGGATGCAAACCCTATAAAAACATCTTGAAGATGAATTAATTGGTCTAAAAAACATGATAAGTAAAAATCAAGGTGCCAAGCAAGTTGCATATCTCAAAAGCATTCAATCTCAAGCTAAGGCATGGTCAATTACAATTTCAAAACATCACAAAGGTTTCATTTAGGTTACAAACATCTAGACACAATTAGAAGACAAATTAATTCATCAACGAAGCTTTATAAGGAAAAATCAAAGTGCCGATCAAGTTCCAAATCTCCAAGGGTTTAATCAAAAGGTGGGGCATGACAATGTAAGGTTTTAAAGCACCACTAAAGTCTAATTAAAATTGTAAACCTTTAGACACAATTGGAAAATGAATTAATTCATCAATGAATTTACAACCAAAATGTCAACTCATGTCTTCTTCATCTAACAAGTTAAGTTTTAAACAATTAAATTACAAACATTGTTTAAAAGATTACTTTGAAAGTCCTTGGGTGGTAATGGTGTAGCGGTAATAGGCATTGTGATATTTCACAATGTTTAAGGCATACAATTCCATGGATTCACCAATAACTTTTTGCTAATATTAGTTTATTTGATTGAGATGACCCATCATGGATGGGTTCATATGCAATTTTGTGACAATATGCTCAAACAAAAATACATCAATAAAGGAGGGAGTAGATGACATGGGTCTTTAAAAAGTTTTTTATGGTTATGTGAATGTTTTGGGGTAGGAGGTAATATGAATTTTGGAGTTTGTGGAGGCAAGTATTTTTCTTTTGGAAGTAAAACCTATTATTCTAATTTTGGTCTTGTAGGTTTATCACTAATATTCTTCAAGAATTATTTCAACCATTGGTCATTTAATGTTTGAAAAAAATCACGCAACTTCTAGCAACATATCAATAATAGCCATAAGGATAGTAGGGTAGCTTGCCAAAGTGTTAAGTCTTTAATGAAACAATGAAAGACCTTTTCATCTTCTTACATAGATTGAACAATTAAAGCCATGGTACTTTAAGCTCACCTTAAAACAAGTTACAAAAATGAAGCATTTTTTAAACAAAATCCTTTTCCTTTAGGCTTATGGGCTTTCTCAAAAATAATGGTCGCTTTAATCATAGCTTCCCAAAACATTATGTGCCTCTTCATGAACTCTTTGGTGCCTAAAAATCTCCAAATGCCTTTGAATGCAGATAATGAAAAACAAAAAGAACAAGAAATGAAAAGTTATCAACAAATAGTAACTACTAGATATTTGTCAGAGAACACTAACAAAAAAAAATTTAATGAAGAAAAAAATAATAGAAAATTTGGCTATGAGAATTAACTAAGTGTAAGAAATAAATAATAAAATGTGAGGGGAGGTGTACGTTTTGGTTTGCATAGACATGCAATAAACATTGCATGAACTAAGTTCATGCCAAATTGAGGAACATTTTTGAGTTTAATGCCTTGTTGGGCCCCTTTGTATGGTGTTCATGTTGTTTCTTTGATCTCGTCTTGTGAATCCAACAAACATAGGCTTTTGATGTTTTGTTTACATGACCTTACAAATAATTTTATTGTTTTTAGAATTGTCCAAGGACAACCATATGTTAGATTCCAAAAAATCACCCATATATTGATTCTTTGAAATTTCTTATTATTGGAACTTTCAAAATGGTTTCCAATAATTTCCAATGCAACAAAGTTATCTACAAAGTCAAGGTAATTGGGTAGTAAACCAACTAGTTACTTTAAAAGGGGGTGGCCATCAAAATTAGGGACACAAATTCCCATTATCCAAAAAATTGGGGCCAAAACCCCAAATAACGATAAAATTAAACGGCTTTGAAATGTTTACCACCAAGTTTGTAAAAAATGACTTGACATGCCCAATTTGTGTCCATCATCAAGTCCACGCCCATTCAAACATGTCAGTAAATTATCCATCATGACAAACATTAACCATTTTCTTCAATGACCAAAATTCTTTGGTCAATTCGATTATATGCTCGAAATTTTTTAATCGCCTAATTTTTTTATCATTGAAGTGGGTGACCACAAATTTTCAATCACCCACTTCTGGTTGCCATAGTGGGCAATTGAAAATTTGTGGTCACCACTTGGAAATTTTTTGGGTGTTGCTTGAAATTTTTTTGTTGTCCAATAGACAATGGTTCATCTCCACCTTTGACTCAACAATTCAATTTTTTTGGGTTGTTTCTCAAAAATTCAGGTCGTCGCCTTAAAATTTGTAGTCATTTGATGAATAATGGTTCAATTTCCACCATTGATCTAGGAACAAAAAAAATTTAGTTTTTGCCCAAATTATTTTGATCATTATTTGAAAAAAAAATTTACTTGCCACCCAAAATTATTTTTTCAATTACTATTTGATTTATTTTTCAATTGCCGCAAGACTACAGTGATTGAAAGTTGTTTTGGTCATTGTAGGATCATTTTTGGTCATCATAAGATTGTGGCAATCAAAAGTTGTTTCAATTGCCACATGATTTAAAATGATAGAATGATGCGATTTTCAATTGTCCCTAATTTTCCCTTAGGTAGCTTGACCTCATTTTCTTGAGGGGACATAGTGTGTAAAATTTGGGATCTATGTGCATCAAATGACCATTTTTAGGGGGGGTATTAAATAATTGTCCAACCTATTTTTTATCACCTTGTTATTATCTATTTAAAAAATATATACATGTTAAAACCACCCTATATTAATTATAACCTACTTTTTCATATTATTACATACCTTATATTATAATTAAATTGATTATTTGAATAAAATGTACGTTATTTTTTAAACTAATTGACTTATAATTTTTACCCAACAACTAATATATTGCACCCTATATTTTTATTCATGAATTTTCTACTTTTTTTTATTAGTGTCCCCCCTGAGTTCACTTTGACCAAGGCTGACCTTATTTTGACATGATGATGGGCAATGTTAATGTCCAAATGGATGTGTCACATCCAAATGGATGCCTAGATGTTGTGACAACCTTGTTTATCACCCAATTTTAACTTCCTTTCTGCATGGAGTTTTGCAAGATGTAAGGTCATTGGCTTCTTTTATGAATAAGCTTTAACATGTGCAAGGTTTGTGTGTTTGAAGCTTCAAAGACAAGAATCTTTGCCATTTGTTGTTCTACAAGCACATTTTATCAAATTTCATGTGCATTATTGGGAGCTATGAGCAAAATCTTGCTATTGTGCAAAAGGAGGTGCAACATTGATAGGGGAGGAATGCAAACAAACATGTCTTGAAATTTGATGTAGTTAATTTGTTGAATGGGTTTCTTCAACCCCTAATTATTGAGGGTGCACTAATTATTGAAGGGTCATTGGCCCTTCAAGTGAGCTTGGATTGCCCACAAAGTGAAAATTTCCTTAATAAATTCAAACATTTTTCATCATGGTGTTAATCTAAAACCTTTGAAATAAACAAAAGGAATATTATGATTATTTAAATGATTCCTTAACATTTTGGGAAGTGGGTTTTTTTAGTAATAATGCTTGGTTTTTGTCTTCATGGAACAATTATGTGAAGCAAGTTTGATAATATTTCATTCATGGTTGCTAGAATCCTTCAATAGAAGTAAAAGAGTTGAAAGTTCTAGCCTTGGAAGTTTAGAGGTTGGTGTGTTGTAGGAAAAGTTTTGTGAAAATTGATATGAAAATCATGCTCAAAACCTCTTATTGTTGCCACTCATAAACACCTTTGTTCAAAAATGCATCTTGCCACAAATTTTTATCTCCTCATCAATGGTGTGGCACCTTCATCAAATAAGCAAAATGGTATGATGCAAATGTTGAGGATTTTGAAGTGCATGAATTATGTCATGCAAGTTTTCACAATTACCATTTATAATTGTAATGGTTGTTGGAGACATTTTGGATTTTTTAAAACTAGTTAGATATTTGAACTAGTTAGATGCCATGCCATAAACACACGTAAGTGTTATTTTTTTGAGTTGTTATGTGATTTCCTAACTATAAAAAATCCATGTTCAATTTTTGTATGTATAGAATTGTTTTACATCTTATGCATTAGAAGTGTCATCACACAATTGCATGTCAATTACAAGGTTTGTGGACAAGTACATGTCCATGTGCTTGTTTTCCCCTTATTTAATCCTAGGTACCGAGGGTTGCTTGCATTTGTTGAATGAAAATTTAGGGGTTTTTGTTGCAATTTCAACTTGTGCACATTACCATTATATTGAGTTGATTATTAACTATGGGTGGAACATGTTTTTTGTACCTATTTAGCTTATGGTCAAGTGAACCCATAAATTTTCTAGGTTTGAAAAAAGCATTATTAGCATTTTTGCGGTCATTAAATGGTTCCCCTTTAATGTGAAAATTTAAATACCCAAGGAATCAAGTTTGTAAAATAATTGAAGTAAGATTTAATAAAGCACCCAAATTTGGTGGTTTACGATGCCAAATGCTATATGTAGATTAATGAAGGTCTGTAACTAGACTCCCATCTATTCAACATATATGCAATTTGTTATAAACCCATGTTTCCATCTAACAATTCATGGTTTATGTTTTTGAGCATACCTACAACCTTTTCATATAGATCCAAAAATTTAGGTTTAAAGATTATAGTTTTATTAAGTTGGCATGCATGTGTATTGTAGGTAGGTATATCAATATAGATGTTAGTTGCTTGCTAAATATAATTAGTGTCCACATTCTTGTTCAAGTTCAAATTGGACCTATTTTGTAATTGGTAGTTTAGGACTAATATAATTCAACTTGGAAGTTATGCATTTAGTTAGCACATTTGATTATGGCCCACCATAATAATCAAATCTTGTTCATGGAAGTCTTAGCACATGCATCTTGCTTCAATTTGCACAACCCCTTAAAAGAATCCAGGTAATGTTTAACATTTAGAAATTGAATTGTCTACTACAAAACATTAACTTGATGTGGAAATCCTTGTAGTTTACAACTCCTCTTCATTTATAAGTTCCATCTAATTATAAAAAGGAGATATTAACACACAATTCAAACATATAATAATGGAACTTGATATTATGTAACAACTAGTTGGGCATGCTTGTGGTTAATTTTTGGGTATGACATAGGATGCTTGAAACGCTAATTAATTTAGAATATGAATACTATACTTGTAACATCAATCCTTATCTATGTTCATGATAAGATCACATTTAAAAGCATGTTTGGTTTGTTACTCTCCTTGTTAAGTATACAATTGGAGTATATGTGCAAAGTTAATTGGAAATCAACTACCTTATCGAAAGTTATGTATATGCTTTGAACTTACATTCTATCATTCAAATTTCATTTAGAACTTAATTCAAAACGTTTTGCCTAGTTTTCTTTGTTGTTGCATAAAATAAGTTCATTTGAGTTTTTACTTCAAGGTCATTAATTAATTAACATTGAACCATCCCATGTAGATCACAAGCATCCGATTTATTATATTATATCAAGGTTTTACATTACCACAAATTACAGTTATTATAGTCCAAAATTGTTATAAAGTGGAGAGATCCTTTAACGTCATCAATGATCAAGTTTAGGGTTAATATTGTTCAAGTGCATTTGTAGCAACCTATAATTAATTGATGATTCTTCATGGCTATTACAACAAATCAAGTGCATGAAATAGAGGTTTGAAGAAGGAAAATTTTAGATTCGTGATCAACAACATCCCGAACTTACAACAACTTACTTATTTTCCTTCATAAATCCTAGAAAAAGGTTGGAAATAAGTAGGCTTTTGGACTTATTAATCCTAATTTGTTACAATACCTTTTCCTCTTGTAGCATGGTGCTCGAGGTCTATTAAAACCATTAGTTGTTTAAGCCTTATTCCACATCCCATCCCTTCTCTTCTTCTATATTGATATGTATTGATAAGTTTTTGTTATTAGTTCAACATTGCATTATGGTCACATTTGATAAAGCAATGATTTGGATTAATCATTTAACTAATTGGAACATGGTTAGGTTATGGATTGGATGGTTTATTAATTTGCAAAATATTAATCACAATTAAATACTTCAACCTTGAACTAACGGTTTACAAAACAATCAATTACATCAACAAAGGTATGTGTTTAAAAGGGCACCATGTATTACATAATGTTGGTTCCAATTCTGCCATTGTCAATTTTCAAAATGCATATGTAATTGTCAAAGTTGTTAGTGGATATGTGCAAGTACCATTAAAAAAAAAAAAACCACCTACATAAAATTATGGTAAAATTAAAAATATCATGTAAGCTTATGGTAATGCCAAAATGACACGGTTTGTGAAGAGAGGTTAGCCTATTGAAATTTGCTTAAGTGAATTTTATTAACTACACTAGTCCACCCAATTGGATTCTTAGCATATGTGTATAATTGTTCATTTTTTAGATCGACATATCAAATCTTAAACTATAGTGGCAATTATATTAAGCAATATGGTTTAGTTGCATTTAAGTTATGTGATTTATGAATTGGATTATTAGTTTTGTTCAAGTAACATGTGTGTCATTTCAATGAAACTTCACAATTGTTGTCAGATGAAGAAGAGATAAACCATGATATAAAGCAATTAATTATGCGTACTATTGTTTTCTATGTAAGCCACATGTGTGAGATGGAATGTCCAAATATGTTTTAAGACTCGCAATGGACCAAGATGTAAACACATAATGAACCCATTGGATTATAGTCACCATCTTAGCATAAGTTAAAGGCCTTTTGGAGGGACAAAACCTAGAGACCAATTGTTGAATCCTTTCATCTAAACGTGACAGTTGTTACTTATGGTCATCATTTTGCATTGTATAGCAAGGATAGGAAGCAAGTGACATAATTCATCCCAATTTTGGTTTGCAAAACAATGTACACCAATTACCTTGTACACAATACCCTAAATGAAAAACACATAATGGTAAAAATATATAACCTAAAGAATGCTAGGGAGCTAGGTGTATTCAACAAATAGGAGTTCATCCAAAAAATGAAAAAAATGTTGGGGGTTTAACTAAAAGTTGTTGTCCCATCTAAACTCTATAAGGTATTGCATTTGTTTAACTACAAATTCAAATGTTATGTCCATGTGCCTTTAATGTAAACATTTTGTTATAAAATAATTGTTTAGAACATTTGAATTTACTTAAGTTTTATATAATCAATTTGTTTCATGAGCCTTCTCCACTTCCATTTCAAACCTTTGATTCCCCACGTCCACCCATACTTGGTACACTACATGCATCTTATTGTAAACCTTAACAATCATTTAGTTAACATTTGGAGCTAGCTCCTTTTAACAAATCCTTTGCATAATAAACATTTGTCCTCCCATATATCCAAGGTCACTTAGTCAATATCCAAAGTAGGTGTCCCCATGGACAAAATAATCACATCAATTCTTGTAAACCTTTATGTGTCTCAAGATACTCACATCATGGAAGAACCCATCATATCTAATGTCAATATGGATAAATAGGCCTTGGTGATTGACAATGATAATATTGTTCATTGTTCATACATTTTTTTCCTCCCATTAAACTAATTTAAATGGTCTATATTAGTCCAAGGCTTATGAATTTTGACAAATGTCTTATCAATTATCCCAAAGCAACCTTGAAATTTAGGTAGGTGTTGGGTTAGATGAGTTCATTGCTTGAAATAGATGGTCAGTGAATCTTTTGGGCAATGGTAGAATTATTGCAAGTTATTACATGAAAGTTAAATCATCACATATTGCATATTTTGCCCAATTCCACATGAAGACATCATACATGGATATGTTATCATGCTTCAAGTATAATATGTCATCATAAACTTGCCCCTTCCATTTATTTGTGCTTTTATAACATTTTAACAATGTGTTAAAGGTTAACTGGTAACAAAATGTTGATACAATCCTTGATATGATGTTGTGATGACATTGTAATATATTATGATGATTGATCATTATATTACAATGAAATTACAACATCATGTCAATGATTGATCAACATTCCATTAACACTTAGTTTTGAACACATTGTTAAAACATTTGTTGTGAGTGTAGGTATTAGGAAGTGAGTTCTTGATGTAAGCTTTGCTTGCAAATAATTTTTGTGTGGCTTTGCATGCATGCATGTGTGATAAATTCTATGATGCATGTAAAGCAATTCTAGAAATAGAAATGGTGAAGGGCTTTGTGAATGAGTGTGCCTTTGGATGGGGGCAACAAACCACGATGGCCACAACTTCTTTGCGGTGGGTGCAATGGAACACAAATGCTAAATGTTCAAAATTTTGCATCTCCTCTTGAATTGTCCCTACTTTCTAGTTTTTATTGAAACTAGGAGTGAAGAAAACATATGAAGAAGCATGAAATTTGATAGGACTTTGTGCATAACTTTAATGTGTGGTTGATTGAAAACCTAAATTTTAGGGTTAGCATTTGATATACATTGGTTGGGTGTTGCCATGATTTGGACATTATTTAAAATATATGATGAAGAGAGTCAATGAGAGGTATATACACTAGTCTTGGTATGAATTGGTTGCAAGTGTAGCATATGCAATGATGTTATTATGATTTTATTCATCATTCATATGTGGATGGATTGCCAATAATGAAAACATAATGAAATCTTGTATAAATTAATAATGGGTTTTTTTTTTTTTTTTTTTTTTTTTTTTTTTTTTTTTTTTTTTTTTTTTTTTTTAAAAAATTTTTTTTTTTTTTTTAAAAAAAAA
>Ga0116227_10005028_pt1 | contig 28271 bp, 25 predicted proteins | sample S1TSphgellanicum_FD_89693 | JGI IMG/M metagenome (GOLD analysis project Ga0116227, IMG submission 89693) | Host-associated microbial communities from peat moss isolated from Minnesota, USA - S1T2_Fb - Sphagnum magellanicum MG | ecosystem: Host-associated > Plants > Peat moss > Unclassified...
AAATTATGTATTTTGTTCTTCCTGACAAATGGAGATTTCTCTGTCAGAATCATTGTGACAAAGATTCTGACAAAGATTTCTTTTTTTATGACATGTACAGAAATCATCAGCAGGGCAGGTTATGATAACCTGCCAGTGCATTCAGGTTGCTCACGCTTGAAAAGCAAAAGCTGAGGACCAGTCATTCAAATTCTGCATTTCCCTTTGCCCCCAGCTCATAATTAGGTCCAAACTGGGTTTTCTTCCTGCTTGGAGTTCCAATGTCAGAGTTACAATGCTTCCTGTTTTAAGGCTGTTTGCATCATTTCCTTCATCTCCGTCTGAAAGGGTTGGTAGCTTGTAAGCTGCTTGTAATTGGTCTTTGTTTGTTATCAGCATCTCCTTCAACCAAAATTGCATTCTTACTGCAAAGAATTCTGTCAAAAACATGGCTATTGGTGCCAAAGAGTTACCAGTTTACTCCACCTGCCCCCCGAGCAAAAGCAGTGCCCATTTCTGGATGTCCTTCATTTGCACTGAGCTTCCAACCTCCACAAGCAGTGTCCAGTGAAATGGGCACCATCACCAGTGGCTGCAAAAGACCCACATACCACAGAAACCTTGTGATGCAGAGCCAGTACCATTTGAAATCACCTGCTTTCTGCCATCATCAGAGGTCAGTGAAATGCAAAACTCAGAAAATGGAGTAAATAATTGCTTCGATGGAGAATGTATGCACATGACAACTTCTGTTCAGATTCAACAAAGTCAGCACTACAAGAACTATTGTGTTTTAGCAATAGATGGCAGCGAAGGGATGAACACAGAGGTTGCCTTGAGGCTTGAACTGTAAATTCAGAAATTATTCAGAACAACAAAAGATACAGAAAAAGATAATGTACATGCTATTCAGCAGCATCTGATCCAAGGTGCAGATAGGATCCTGAGACTTAGCAGAATAAGGAGTCTCTCTGAACAGGCCTATGAAACCCACAGTCTTTCTGTCACAAGGCTATGAAACCCACACACTCTTTCCTTCATGAGACACACAGCCAATCTGAAGGTACTAGATACATGGGCAATCCATGGGGGAAAGACTGTGTGATTTATTTACTCACACAATAATAGTTGCACAACTCCAGATATCATTGCAATGACCGCATGATTCCAGATATTGTCATCACCTCAGATTGCACCTGTGCTACGCAGAATGGGGAGGATGATAATCAGAAGCAGAATGATGATCAAGGAGACAGCAAAGCATATCCATTTGCGCTTGCTCCTTTGGTGCTGCTTAGCAATCCTCAATTCCCCAGTACCCCTCTGCACAAATGAATCTGCCTTGTTCACTTGTTGCTCGATATCATTCAACTGCTCTCCCTGACTTTCGACCAGCACTGCCATGTCCATAAAGATCTGATGCAGCTCCAGTAGATTCTTCTCAATGTCCTTCATCGCATTGTGACGCTCCTGGATTTCTTGGACTGTCTCTGTAATCTGCCTCAGCCCCTGATACTGGATGGCTTGCTGTAAAAAGGACTCACTTTTTCCAGTTTCGATGATGCTCTCAATGGTCTCCTCATCTGGATGTTCTCCAGTGATTGTATAGAACCTAGAATAAAATCACACAGGCTTAACCCTTTTCAGAGCTACTCTCAGGGACAGATATTTCTGTAGATTGTACTCAATTGTAATGTAAATCAAGCCACCATGATATCATTTCAGACAGGTTTGAAATTCATTTGATGGATCAATGGAGTTGTGGGGATCATCGTTGCATGGCAGTCCACACCCTAATCATGTTAGCTCCGCTACAAGAACATGCAAAGCATAGCAGACCTAAAGAATATGTACAACTACAAGCCCCTGCAGATATGTGTGAGAGCAACTCCATGGGTGCTCAGTATGTGACGCTGGAGATTAAAATTGGAGGAAGAAAAGTCAAAACGTGCCAGCTTGGCTTAGCAAAATGGTTTTGGCCAAGCAATTTTGCACAGTTTGCTGAGGCTGATGCTCTAAGGTTGCAAAGAAAGACTACTAGGCTATCCCCTGGTGAAAGAAACCATTGCAAGGGAAATTGTGGAGTTGCACTGACTGACCTGCGCTCAACAGTCTGCCTGTAGTCACCCATCATTCTTTGACGCAGGAGCTGAAAGTCTCCCATCAGATCCTTGAGTTTCTTCCGCAGAGTGCTGGTGATGGATGTCCGGGTGCGGTCAGTCGTGGAGCCTGGCTCACAACCGGGCATGCGCCGATTGGCAGCGTTTGCTCTGTCCAGATTTTCAAGCTTTGCTTTGAGAGACCTCGCAATCTTGGTGACTTGAGCAATATCAGCATCCATTCGATCTCTGAGAACTGACATCGCCTGCGCCTGGTGCAGCATCTTGCTCTCCTCGTTCATTCCTTGTATCTTGGTCAGAAACTCTTTGATTCTTTCCATCTCGGTTTTCATCTCCCCGACCTCCTGGAAGAACTGTGTCGTATCTCTTCCTCCAGCTCCCAGGACTTCCATCTCTCTCTCGCCTCCTGTCGTCGGCGTCTCCACACCATTATCATCATCCCGTCGGAACGCATCCCGCTTCAGACCCACGTAATTCCGGCTGCTCTTCTTCCCGAATGACTTTGAAAGAAGATCATTCATGATGAACCAACTGCAGGTTTTTTTTCCCTCAAGCAAGGCATATGATAGATATTGCACTCCACAAACGAAAAAAAAAGGAAACAAAAAAATCTTCAACAAAACTGCAGACAGAAGCACAGAGAGAGACAGAGAGAGAGGTTGCCAATTTCTCTAGCTAAATTTTAAAAAAAAAAAAAAAAAAAAAAAAAAAAAAAAAAAAAAAAATTTTTTAAAAAAAAATAAAAAAAAAAAAAAAAAAAAAAAAACAAGCACAAAACGAAACAGGATTGAGTCTGTGTCACAAAATTGACAACACAACAGCAACTGCAGAACGATTTCAGTGAAGAGAAAACCGATACATGTGAGAAAGTCTAAACAAATCACAATGAAAAGAATTTCCTCACCAAAAAACCTGCATTAGTCTCTCAATAACGTGCAATTCAGAGCTCTGTGTGTTGCTCTCTTTCTCTCTCCCTTTCTTTTTCTTTCTGTCTGCACGCTAGAGAACATATAGTAATTAAGAAGGGAAAAAACAATCAACGAAGGAAGGACAAGAGCACGTGCATCAACAGCGGTGCAGCAGAAGCGATGGCCGCGTTGACGAGAGGAAGCGCTGCAAAACACGGCATCCCAGAAATGCACGAGGAGAGAGAGAGAGAGAGAGAGAGAGAGAGAGAGCAAAGGAGAGAGACGGTGAAATTTCGCCAAAAATCGAAAATTCAGTGATTTATGAGTTTTTCAATCGCCAGAAGTGAGAAAAATATCGCCAGATTTCTTCTATACTTGTTTTGTATGTTTTTTTTTCCCCCCAGTCTGTAGGCAAATTATAGAAGAATGATTACATTTTATTTTTTCTTTCATATTTGGCATTTAGCCAGATTTGGCTAAATCTTCCATGGGATGATTGATCATCGCCTTTCCTTTGGATGATTATCATTTTGGCTACAAACAAAAATTCCTGGAAAAAACACTTGGGGAAAATTCCTACAGTACCATGGGAAAGGGGAGGGACAGGGCGGCTATGTAGTTGACGTTATGAGCTTGAGGGGTCAATTCTACGGTTTAATTGCATACAGACAAGAGCAGAAAATACCCCGGCAACTTGCAGATTATTCTTTGTAATCAGTGCTCATTTGTAACATTCTTTCGTGTCTGTTCGCATCAGATCAGATTATGGAAGAATCGTCTGTCGGCGACCCGTTCCAAAATGGAATGGAATGGACGAGAGAGACAGAGAGAGCGATTCTAGAATGGGTAATGGCACATGACGTGTAAATCAGTATTGTTTTGTTTCCCACACATTTTCTCACTTTTTCAACCAAAAATTTGGGAAATTATTGGATCCCCCCCCCCCTTTTCTTCTAGCTTAAATTTGACTATTTTTTCTAAAATTTTCAAAAAAATTTGCCAAATTACAATTGGGGGGGGAACCCCTAGTTTAGATTGATGTAAAAACTTGAATGGATAATTACTTAAACCACCAAATTGTGTGCACTAATAGTTCTTATAATAGCATGACAAATTGGTAAATATAAATTATAAAATATAAAGTAAATTCGAACTCCAAAGGTGTGTATTAGTCTTGTGCACATAAGTTAAAATGACATGTAAATAATTTTTTATAAGTATGGCAAATTGGTGCAGAAAAAAAATAATTAAAAAAAACAAGAAAAAAAAGAGAAGAAAAATGACTTCACTCAAATTGATGAACATTGATGAAATGGGCCATGACGGATGAAAACTAATTCAAATTGATTGAATTGTTATATATATAGCCACAATTATAAAAATTATACACATTAGTGCCAAAAAAAGAATATATGTTGCTTATCATCAACCACCAAATAATGTTAAATTGTGCTTAAATGAATGTCCTTAAAAGGACACAAAGCATCGTCACATTTTTTTTCTTTGTATATTTTGATTTTTTAATTATTCGACAAATATATGTTGAAGTGGTCAAGGTTGTATGGTATACTCATAATTGGCTTAATATTGTATTTATGTGTTTATGGATACTCTACAATTATTTCATACTTTCTCAATTGCCAAATTTCAGTGACAAGTAATCAAAACTGGTATATGGGGAATTTTTTGGGAATCCTTCAAATGGTCGTCTATGGACCATTCCGAAGACAATTTCAAAAAATAATTATCTCATTTTTAAACCTAATTATTTCATTTTTTTAAAAAAAACTACTTCCTTTTTTTCATTAACTTTTTTAATAACTATCTGCCCACCTTTCTTAAGAATTACATCCATTTTATAACTACTTCATTCTTTTCACCCATTCACCAACATGGATATGAAAAATCAAATTAACATGCATCTTTTCATGTCCATGAAATGTATATTAATTTAAATTCAATTTATGTCATTGTGCAATTGAAAAAGGAAGCAATTCTTTTAGGAAAAAAATGAAATAATTAGGTTTGAAAATGAGGTACCCCTCATTAAAAGTAGACTAATTTTGCTAATGTTTTGGAAAAAAAAACTGCAAAAAAAGAAAAAAAAAAGAAACCCTGCACTGGCCCCCACAAATTCACCACTTTCTTTTTTGAGTTATTTTCTTTTGGTAAGGAGGTGCAGGAAAGTCAAGAAGAGCATCATGATGTGTGAAATAAATAAGTATTATTATTTAAGAAAAAGGGTGTGTAAATTGTTGGGACACCAACCTTCAAATTGTGCCCAATTCATCATTGAAAATATTTATTTATTTATTAATTATTTGCAAGGACAAAGTGTTGTTTTGCCTAAATGCCAAGCCCAAATTCAAGTCAGCATTTGGACAAAATAAGGTACCCAGTTAAAATTGTGTATACTTACTAGGTACTACTGCAAACCTAGGTCCTACAAAAAAATAAAAATCTAGGCCATTCAATAGGTCCTAAAAAGACAAGGGCCCTCAGTAGGAAAGCTAGGCCCTACATTGATACCTATACCTGTATCACTGGTCCTTTCATCCAGCATCTCTAGCTGTCCAGTTCCAGAATGCAGTGAGCTTCAAAGTGGGGAGATGATTAAGAACCAAAAGACTCCCACTGAAAAATCCGGAGATGCCCCAGTAAAACAGAATGCGCTTTGATCTCTCAGAAGTCAAATTTCAGTGCCGAACATGCCATCCAAATACACTGAAAGAAATTTGCTGGGTTGTTACAATGCCTGGATCATAGGTGAGCGCCTGCTGTGCGCATGTCAAATTGCTCTACAAATGCTTCATCAGAGTGCAGAACTGGGAGAAGCTTTCTTTTGAGAGAAAAGGGTCAAGCTTGCAATCTGATCTGGTTGAACTCAAAGGGGGAGCTTGCTTGCTGCACTTCACCACAGGTTGGCTATGGAAGAAGAAGTTAAAAGCTAAAAGACTTTGAGAAGAGGTGCCACTGCCTGCAATTGGTGTCACTCTTTCATTCAAGCACCATTGTGACTGATTCCCCCATAGATACAGCAAAATCATAAGGAAGACTTTACTCCCGGTTTTTGCAGGTGAACTATCTGTGGCAATCCTTCACAAACATGACAATAGTTTATGAAGCTCAAGCTTCAAAAAGCATTGACAGGGAGAGAGGCTGTTCTTCTCAGAAACTGGAATGAATCCCTTAGTGATCTGTGATGATGCTACAGGACTAAGGAAGCAACACAGTACACTCGTAGGATCATCAGTCAAGCAGTTCCAGTAGATGCAAGTCCGTTCTTAAGCCATCTCTGCAGACAAGCAGCGCTGGAGATTTTCTGTTGACACCTTGCCAAAGGACTTGCAAGAAACAGGAAAGAGATGACAGAGACAGGGCAGCACACCAGGAACCTGTTGAAAAGTGTGCCAATGATCAATCCCTCAATCATACGAAGCTCAAACCATGCCAAATCTGTGGCCATTTTGAAGCCAAGAAGGTTGTCAGACTGCAGTAGAAGTGTTCAACCAGCAACCAGCAGCAAGTCGATCTGTCTTTGACAAGCAGCACAAACATGAATGTCACCAGCCTCTTTTACATACATCACAAAACAGATCACTGGCTTTCACGCCTTGTGGATTCCAGCAACCAATATCACCTGTGAAGGAAGCATAGAAGGAACAATCCTGGAGTGTACATGGAGCATGATGGTTTTAACATTACTTGCCCTTCTTGCTCTTCTCAACTGATTTTTGAGAATGTCCAAGCTTTCTGCTGACATTGCTATCTGTTGTACAATCGCCTCAGGTGGACAGAAAGAGAAGGGAAGGAAGGCAGAACAGATAGTGGTGAGACAAAGGGTGTTCTCTTTTCTGCCTTTGAAAACTTGGATCACAGGAAAAGAAGATCTGCCATATCCCTATCCTCTACAGAGCTGCTAACCCATTTCAAACTTGAAGCCTCTAGGGATGTGTTCAAGATGTATTGGGCATCATTCAACAAACACAATGCAGATCATTCATGCAAATTTCTAGACCAAAAAAAAAAAAAGGCACAACAAATTATCTCTTATTGATCTGATGATGATAAGCACTTTCAGCTGATCTGTTGTGCTTGTTGTCCAGGCAGACAGGTAATTTACAAAGCTGTGCTAAAACTCCAACAAGAGGTAATAAGACACCTCGCAAATTGCTGGGTAGGTATATCCTAAGGAGAGTATCCTGGGAAGACATACTGGTACAAGAAATCTAAGAACCCAATTCCTTTCAAGAAACCTTTGCCACTCACCAACTCTTGGACTACAATCATCAAAAAGCCGATCATTGCTGCTCTGCCATTGATAAGCTCATTCTTTGGAGTGAATCCGAAACCCTTCTCATTCTCATCAACTACCATCCGTACCTGAATTTCTCACACACACACACACACACACACACAAGAGAAGGTTTATATATGCGTTATTAGCTAGGTGATTCACAACAGATCCTCCATCATAAAAGCTTAACAACAGCCTGGCAACAGTTGGGGTATCCAGGACTTGCTTTCATAATATAACCTGATGACCGCCTGCTGAGAGATTCATTTGAAAGCATTTCACAAATTGCAAATTAGCCTTCATACTCTTCCTGCTGCAGATAATCTCCTCTGTCAGAGGATCCATAATCATGACTCAGGAGGAGGAATCTGATATATGCACAGAGACTCTACTACATGGCTTGGAGAAGTTGGAAAAATTTTGTTTGAAAGACAAAGAGATCTACAACTTCCTGCAGAGAGATTGCAAAATTTACAGATGCACTCCATTCCATCTGCAGTGGAAATGGTTTGGATAGTAAAGCAGAATAGGGTTTTGCACAAGTTTTTTTGCAAGGCAAGCAATTCCACTCTGTTGGTGGTGCAGCGAAGGAGCAAGTAAAGCGTATAAGAGCACAGATTTTTAAGAAGGAAAGAGAATGGCAGAAAACCCGAATCTTTCCGTAGTACCTCATCAACACTGACATCACTGGCTGTCTTGCCAGCTTGAGTAGCACCGCCGAACACAATTTCTGCAGAGTTGCCAGATTTGATGCCTTGGACATTGATGTAGATGTACTCCGAATCCTTCTTCACAGGATAGGTCAGAAGATCTCTCAGAGGCGGTGTCAGGAACCGCAGAACTGGATTGTTCGGCATCCATTCTTTCACCTTCCCTGTGTTCAAATCGAACGTCGTATCCGTGGAGGGACAAACAATCGCACCATCCTAAAACAACAATAGAGGAGCCAGTCAGTCATCAATTCTCTTTACCTGAATGCTGAATGAACAACTCTGAAGCCATCATCAGAGCTGGATGCTTGGCTTGCTTGCAAATCAAGCGTGGAGGAGGGGAAGCAAAGGGAGGAGGAGTATGAATAGGAGAACTACCGGTGTGAGACGCGCATTCACCAAACCCTCGCTGTAAGCGCCTTCCGCAGGCGATGTGTTCTCAATGGCGTAGACATCGTTCTTGTACCACAACAACAGGACAGTGGCTCCGTCCTGCCTCACAAGGCGCCGCTCTCCCTTCGGCAACGCGTCTATAGGGATGACGGGCAACCAGTTCCCGGCGTCATCATCTACGACTGCTGCTGCGGAGGTCTCTTCCGTGGAGGAGGCTTCGGATACGGATACTTCTCCAGCATTGCACTGCACTTGCCGCAACCTCTCCTCCGATGTCCTCGATCTCCTCAGACGCGAATTCTGGCCACAACAACACTTGCTGCCCGAGGATGGCAGCTTGCCATAGCTTGGAGCCAGAAGGAGCGATGAATGGGACTTGCCTCTTATTGTTGTTGTTCTTGCTGCTGCTGCTGCTGCTGCTGCTGCTGTTGTTGTTTTAGGTGCTGAAATTGCTCCTACCAGTGGCTTCAAGGTAGCTATGGCGCCGGTGGCCATGCTCTCTCTCGCTCGATCGCTTGTTGGATGCTTGCTTTCTTCTGTTGCAGCACCAAAGAATTTTTCAAAGAGTTCTTTTGCGAGAGAGAGAGAGAGAGAGAGAGAGAGTACCTATTCAACAATCTGACAGTAGTGAGGAGCAGGAGCCGCGTACCTATTTCTTTCTTCCAGATTTTCTATCCACAGATGCCACTAGACACTAGTGCCAATTGCGCATTTTCTCCTGCTGGGTCTTTCTTCTTTTTGTTGCATTTTCCCAACACTTTAAGGTGTGGTTTTTTGTCTCTCTAAATCTCTGAAAAGTGGGCTACAAATAAATGATGCGTGGTGCAGATGCGACCACATTTCCTCCGCATGGACGGTCTCTCATCAAGCTCATCATCATCTTCTTCTTTGATGGAAAAGAGTCATCATCTTCTTCTTTGATGGAATGTCTTTTTATTGGAAACCATCTCAACATTCAGGTGAGCCACACAACATAACCCTAAAGCCTTGTAATACCTCAATTGTAGAAATTCTGCATTCTCAGTGGTGGAAATTTAGAATTCTTGGTGTATACTCCTGAAGATGGTGTTGTTATGGATGTTTTAGGGTTGATGTGTGGGCAAGCAAAAATTGTATATGAACAATCAAAATCTGTTGCACAGATTTTACTATCTTGATTCAGCTCTTGCAGCAAGATGCAGATCATCATCATCATTGTAGAAGAAAAGTAGGTTATGCTGCTTCATCAAGCAGCATAGTCCAGATTTTACAATGTACATTCTTGAAGTTGCATGCAAACAGTTCTGATAATAGGTTCCTTTGCATGCAACTCCAAAGCTTGATCCACCATCTTTGCATAACTGTTTAGTTTCATAGCTTGTTACAGATTACAGAGACCATTAGCAGAGGAGGCTACAAAATCATGGCAAAAGATATCTTATGCAGCAACACCTTGCAGAGATTATTCCTTACATGAGGAAAATATGGCTGCCAGTCTTTCTGACTAGTACATGTAGCTCCCCAAGAGTTGAGAATTTTGCCTCCTCACAATCAATCTAAATGTTTTTCTTAATTCTGCTGATTCCATGGGAGGGTGTGGAGGATCAGAGACAGACACAATTCTCAAGGTGCCAGATGGGTTTTGTTGTCCAAGATCAGCACAACAAGGGCATCAGAGAGCACCCTCGGAGTAAGCAATTTCATCAAAGACAGCAGCAATATCTCACTCATCATGCTGAGCATGTAACAAATGGCAGATTTTTCTCAGTTGTCACCAGTAAGTCCCCTGCCTTTCACTCTCACTCAATCTACTTGATTCAGTCTTACATATGCTTTCTTGTGTCCTTCAGCCAGTGCAACTCTGGCCATTTTTAAGGACATGAGAAAAAAGAATTGGGGCCCCCAGGAAGGGGAGGCATAATGAAAATTCACTCAAAGAATCATTTCTGAACTAAGTGTCAGGAGTCTTCACCAGTTGTGAGATTGTAGATTTGTGTTGCTATGCCAATGATACTGATCACAATTGCCATGATAAGCATGCCCCAAGCAAGTGCATGGTTCTCATGACTGATTTTGGTACTCCATTTTGAAGTAGACCTCCTCAGCACAACCAATGCTGGGAACATGAAACCAAGTGAGAGTCCTGTTGTAGCACCTGTGAATTGAAACGCAATCCATATGTTGGGTACCACAGTTGATCCTATGAAAACCAATGTCAAGAGCAGAGATGTAAGTATTGTGAATCTTAAGTTGCTCTCAGCCAGTGCAAGTGCCCGAGGAAAAAACACACTGTCAATTGTCTGCCTCAAGGAATAGTGAATTACTGGAAAGACGAGCATTAGGTGAACAGCATAGACAATTCGGATCACGTCATTCAAGACATGGCTAAATCGAATGCCCAGGTTGGTGTCAAAGTTAGCAAGGACATCAGAGGCTGTGAGGTCTCCAAAAAGAAGATAGCCAGAGAGGGCAGTGGCCATATACACCAGCACACACACAGATGTGCTGATTCTCCCCACTTTGAACATTTTGGCCGGTGAGCGGTGCTGCAGTTCAGTATATATAGGTGGGACATTGAATTGACACACAAAGGCATTCGACATGATGGGTATCACAGTGAAGAGCTCCAGAATTGCTCTTTTGGATCCAAAGGATGGAAGCATCCGTGGCACCTCCAGCGTTCCCTCCACCAGCTTCACAACAGCAATGGCAGATGCTAGGATGACAAAGACTAAGGCTAATGCAACAGCCACTGCCGACGAGAATTTGAGGGAGTCAATTCGCTTCAATGCTGACAGGGGAGCAAGCACAAACACCATCAGCAGCACCACAATAAGTGTGCGATTGGTCCACCACCCGCTGGCACCAACCCAGTCCTCAAGTAAACCACTGTGATTCAGGGACCCAGCAAGAACATCGCCCAGAATAATCAGATACACAATGAGAATGCCTGTGTTGTTCACTATGATGCAAATCTGTGCTGCCACACGGCCTGGCCAGCCACATGCCTTCCCTACCATATCTCCAAATGTCCGAACCTCCATAAGATCTAAGAAGTGGACAATCATTTCAATGCTGATCTCCGAAAGAACACCCATAAGCAGCATGGTGAGGAGGGCAATTGGCACACCCAAAACGCGCATGGTAGCTGGAAGTGCCATAATCCCTGCTCCAATGACAGTGGTTGCCAGATTGAACACTGAACTTCCAACACTGGCGCCTGCAGTATCCGGCAGCTGTTCAAGCCTCTCCTGTTTAACCAGTCTCTCTTTGTCATCTGTGCCTGTTAAATGAGGGCTTTGAGGGAGCAGAGGAAGCTCATCAACTGGCACTTTGTGCATATTTTCAGAAATTTCAATCAAAGAGACACCTGCTGCCATGAGATTTCTTTGTCAGATTACTGCATCTGTCAGAAAGCAGGCCATGCAATTATCCTCATCCAGAACCAGCAGATTCACTCATAAAGAAATGGAACTGGTTACTGGATGAAGCAAATGTCTGTTGAACATGATTTTTTTCCTCAAAATTGTTGATTCTGCCACCACCCCAATGTCATGGAATGGCCTCAACATTGCCAATTATGTTGGGCAGTGTGTTTGCCTAGCTTGCAGCCCTTACGGACTTGCCAGGTGCCTTACCCAACATAGTGGGCAGGGACTTGACCATTCCATAGTACATATTCCTTACAATATCTTGCTGGAGGAGGTGCAGGAGATGGGAAGAGATGATGGAGATGGAGGATCTGACCTACTACTGACACGTGCAGTCTGCAGTGATCTAAAGCTGCAACTGAGAGAGAAAGAGAGAGAGAAGAAAAGCCATGGGCATGCCTGCAGTGGTGCAACAGCTTGGGAGTCTCGTTAGAATCTGAAGCTCAAGTATGTAGCTAGCTTACCAGCTGATGTCAGATCTGCGGTTTGTGAAGATGCCGGTTGGATGGAGCCATGATGTTGCAGCTCACTAGTTCCATCCTGCCGCCAGCGAGAGGTGGAAGAGTGAAGAAGCTCCGTATCATCGTCGTAGGTTTGTAGCTCTACCCATGCCTGTTGCTTCGGATCCTGCTGCGAGCTCTGCTGCGAAATAGGCATGCCTAAATTACACACCCAACAAACCCCTATTTCAAATAAAAGCAGGAGGCATGATCATTGATGCTTGCTTGTTGTTCAGGAGTAGTTCTCTCTCTCTCGCTCTCTAGTACCCTAGCAAAAGTCGATCCTAGCTGCTGGTGCGGCTGAATCTGTTCTGCTCCCTTTTTTCTCACCTCACTTTTTCCCACTCCAGAGACCAAAAGCAACGACTTTTGCACTTGAAAAAAAGGACCCAACATCGACAACAACATTTACAGATATCTTTTGAGCTCGAAATCAAGAGAAAGAGATCCCACAAAACGCAGAACGAGAGCTCGATCTCCGCGAGAAGCTGGAGATGTCCAGGAAAGCACGAGGAAAACACGAACAACGAACAAACCGCAAGGAAAGAGAGAGATGCAACAGGGATAGATGGATGAATGGATGGATGGATGGATGGATGAGACACGTCAAGACACAAAACAAAAAATGGATGAGTTTCTGGGCCAGAAAAAGCATCCAACTTTTGGGGTTTGTGTTTGGCGAATTTTTCTGAAAATTAGCAAAAATAAGTCGAAATTACACTAGAAAAAAAACCCATTTTTTTCCATTTTCTGTCAAAAAAGAAAAAAAATACTAGATAAAAATAATTAGTTACGGTGTGAAAAAAGTAATAGTAATAATAAGAAGAAGAAGTTTCTAGTCAATTAAAAGATGCTCTGAGAAAAATTAAGTTGACAAAAAGTGATAATAATAAAAAAAAATTTAAATTTTAAAATTCTATTAAGCTTTTAGTGAGCTCAATCTTCAGCATTTTTTTTCACTATCTTTCATTGGATGAATGTGATTGGACTTTCAATCAACCTTCGTGTGAGGCTCATGTGAAATCATTCATCCATCCATCAACCCAAATTTTTGGGTTTGGTTGGACTTTAGGGTTGCAACTTGCTTCTACATGAAGCATCCCCACTTCCAACTTGTTTCTCTCACATTTGGAGATGACCTTTTTGAAAATTTTCATCATCATTTGAGGAGTTCAAAGTGTGTGGTCTTTTTGATAGAAGATTTTAGTTCGTTCTTCTAATTTCTCACATGGAAGGGTTACAAATTATGAATGAACAATTGAGAACGAGGTCAAAAGGATTTGTAACTCACACGGAGTAAGGAAATCATCACAAGAGGTTTTAGTACAAAGGCTTTGGTGACGAAGAGTTGACATGTTTGCATGTGAAAGAGTAGCCTTGAAGCTAATTTTCTCTACGAATGTTTACAATTCAACTCTAACTTACCTCAATCATGTAAATTGTGAATAGAAATGACTAGGGAAAATGGATTCTAATACATATATATCTATAATGAATAAAGAGCTTGATTGAACAAGGATTGAAGAAATCAACTTGAATGTGTATGTCTACATTTAACTCTAGTGTAATTTAAACAATAATGTGAATAGGAATGAATGAGGAGATCAACTTTAATGTGTACATTGAAATCATGTTCAAAAATTCCAAATATGTTTGAGGCTAACTATTTGCATTCCAAGGATAAAAACTTGGTTTTTCCACCTCAAACATGATTTAATAACAACTTTTGTGATTTCCACATAATTTGTAGCTTTAGAATTTCAAGTAAAATTGAGAAACAAGCTTTCAATTTTTAACCTCCTTGCTTTTTGCCTTCCAAATTGCACATTTGCAATTTTTTTTTTTAATTTTTAAAAAATCTTTGCAAAGATACTAACTTAATATTCTTGTAAAATCAAACTTGAATTTGTGACATGATTGCAAAATGGAAATGAAGATGCTTAATATATGAATTGATTTGAAATTCTTGTGGTCTTTTCGATAAAAAAATTAGTTATTTGTAAGATGGCCTGCCAAATTGATAGTTAAGTTTTTCTATGGATAACACTTTTAAAAAGATATTGTATGATTTTTTTGGTGATAATATCTAAATTGTCAATATTGGTGGTGAGGCGAAAAGATCTTTTTCTTAAGGCCATATGCAACAAAAATTAATGAAATAAAAAAATTAAAAAGAAAAAAATAGTTTGTTCACATAATCAAGGTACTTACACTAATGTTACCACATTACAGGTCTTGTTACAATTTATGTACCTTTATATTGATACAAAATTTCCATGTTTAAACACCCCAATGCTAAAAGCATTTGTCAAATATTTATTACAAGAGTTTTATGGTATGTTTAACTTATGTTGAAACCCAATTATCACAAATAATATCTACCCATGCTATCTTAGTTCAAAAATCACATGTAAAAAGCTTATAACTATTCATAACAGTTATAGAAAGTATCATGTGTTAACACACTTGATTTATAATAGTTTCTCAATGAAATTCATTTTTCATTCAATTTTATGAATTTTTTTATTAGTGTTAACTATTTTCAAGTATAATTATCTTTGAAAAATTATTGATGACTATTTTTCAAACAATGAACCTCTTAACTCTCACCATAATGAACAAAAAAACACATATTTTGCATTCAATAGAATCACCCACATATCAAAGCATGAAAATTCACATAATGTTTCAATAGATTTACTTTGCCATTGAACCACTTCTCATGAACATTTTAAAACCACTAAATTGATTGAAGCAAAATTTTAAAATATGGGTTACAAAAACAACATCCAATTAATTAAAGCCTACAATTGACATGATTGGCAATAGAATATGAGTTTTAAAAATAACACACAAACAAATAAGCAAGCAAGCATCCTTGCCCCTTCCTTTCGTTTCTTGTTTTTAAGTTGTAAACTTCAACTACCAAAAAATATTTCTAGGCATGTGCTTATAATGGTTAATCTCAATGAACTTAATGTATGTTCTCAAATTTTTGAACAACATGCATCCTTGTTGAAGAGAATCATGTGTATGACAATAGAAAATTTTACCATGGGACAACAATAGAATAACATTGCATCATGACACACCTTTTTTTACATAGATCATGCATTTTCCTAATTATCAACAACCATTTGATCTTGTAAGCATTGTAAACAATGTTGCAAGAAATAATAACTTGTTGCAATTTATTTTCTTTGTATATTTTACCACGCTTTCACCTTGTCATTTGAAATTATGTTTAAAAAATATTTCAAACAATACAATTCACAAGTTGAAGTTGAAAATCCCTTGAAAACTAAGTTTTTTAATTTAAAAATTTTCAAAGAAATACAAGATGATAAGTTCTTCACAAGAGATTGACAAAGATGGTTGACATATTTGCACTTGCAAAGTATCAAACTCAAAAGCACCCAATTCTTACATCCTTTTGGGATTATTTAGGGTTTACGTTTTTTACATCTCTTCAAGAGACATCAAAAGAGCAAAACCAAAACCCAAACCTTCAACATAACCTTTTATATTCTCCTTTCAAAAATGCACAAAATGATGATCATCATATGGTTGAATTAAGAAAGAATACAGGTATGATTTCTCTTTTAATATCTGATCAAAAATTGAATATGATCTAATCTTCTACAATTTAGGGTAGATTGGATATACATGTGATAGATTTGGGTGGGCTTTGTACAAGCTTTGTCAATGAGAAATTCTTGATCCATTTGTGTCGTGGACACAACAAACAAAGAAGATTGAGATGCACAACAATTTTGCTAAAGAATTTTTGTTAGGTCAATTGTACTTGAAGGGTGGAAGCGAAGTAAAGCATAGTAAACAATACCTTGCTAGAGTTGGATGTAAAGTAGCACCAACAATTTCTCTCTAGATCAAGGAGACATTTCTTGATCAATTTGTTGTTGTTGTGGGAGAAGCAAATCCCAAATGAGGCGAGGAGAATGTGAAATTTTTGCAAAGAATTTTGTCACCGATTTCATTGCCTTGTGGTTTTGGGGGAGGAGGCCTTGATATTATTACAATTGTTAGCTTCAAGCTCTCGAGACCTCTTAGAACTTTTGATGTCGAGCTCTTTTAGTGCCATAAATGATGTGCAGCAAAAGAATGGAGACTCAAGACTCTGATCATGGATCCATATTGATGTATCTGTTGTTGTAGCTCATGGGAGATCATTTCCATTTGAAGATTTACCTGATTCTTCTTCCAGTGTTCTTTCATCAGAAACGAAGTGCTATTGAAAGGAGTAAATGGAATTTTTCTGCAGCAACTTTTGTATGTAGTATTTGTGATCATGTGGACTTTGTTCCGCCTTGTTGCTTTCCTTGCACTAGTTGCTTGCTTTGGTTTGATAGCACGCAGTTGTCTCTTGCATTGCAGCCTTGATCTTGCCCTGATCCTGTTCTGGTTCAGGGATTTCAGACCCATGACCGGCATTGGGAAGTTGCAGGCATGAGCGCTGCACATGACCTTTTGTCCGGCTGCATCAGTCATGGCGCAGCTTGAATCCATTGAATTCAACGACGACAAGATCTCAAGTTGATCAGCTTTAAACTCAAGTTCTAAACAAAAAACAAGCTGCTGTTGTACAGAAAGCTCAGATTTGATAACTGCAAATTACGTTCTTATACAGCAATCTTTGAGTTAAATCCTAGTGATTCCTCAGGGAAGGAAGAATCAGTGCAGACAGAAGAGGAGGAGGATTTTTGTGGCTATTTTTTATGAGGACATGACGAGAGAAAATGAAAGCGAGGGTGGGCAAGAACGATTGCAGCGTGGGAATGAAGCTGCAGCTCCGTTTATAGAGAAAAAACACAGTCCTTTGTTTGTATGTATACTGAAAGTTGCGTCAAGGAGAAGCTTCAGCACAACAACAACAAAGTAGAGTTTGTGTTTCTTTGTACCGACGGACATCCGTCCTGCGAACTAGTAGTGGTCCCCACTCCGCCCACCTTTGCAGCTACAACTTAAGCGATCCGGCTCTCAAAAAACAACACCGGCTCTTTTCTTCAACTTCACTAATGACGAAGACGGAAGACTACACAATTCTTCTGATCGCATCTATGGAGAAGAACTAGTTGGTAGGGACCATCACAATGGCTACTGCAAATCCTTGGAAATCGATCGAGATCCACAGAAGAATTGAACCGAATGAATGCACAGCTAGTGTATCAAGATTCAACACTGGTTATATAAGTCACCCTGTCTTTCACCCTGTCTTTGGGCCTCCTTTCACCCCCAAACCCTTTTTTCAGTGGTATCTGTAAAGTAAGGAAATTTTATTACATATGATACGAAACTGAAACTCAGCATTTAATGCACAAGGTTCGAGGCTAATTATAGTAGCTGCACAAGTAGGACGAGTGAAAATATATGTAGCAACAGTGGAGGGGCTCAGGAAAAAGGAAAGATCGCAAAACTTGATGGGTTTTTTGAGTTTCACCCTCCTTAAATGTTAATGCAATTTTTGCAGGTTTTTTTTTTCGTAATCTCACCTTGTTTATTTCCAAACTCATGGTTCTGGTGCTGTGTTTTCCTTATTTTATGGATACTCTTAACTCTAAGGTTCTTCTTTTAATTTTGCACCAGTTTACCAGAAAAAAAAGGCTGGTGGCAAGGACCCTACCAGTCTGGTATGAGCTGAAGCAATACCAGCCTAGCAGGGGCTTGAGATAATAATCACCTTGTATTAGTTTGTGTATTAATCACAATATCAGGTATATACTAGTGTTGTGTGAATATATATAGGGATAAATCCATGTATCAACTTGGGTATATGCCCTGGTGTTAAAAACCCTACCAGTTTGGTATAAGGTCTTGCCAATACTCAAGCTCATATCAGACTAGTCTAGTCTTCCCATCAACTATACCCTGACTCATAACAAACCACCTAGGTCTTGACATCCATGATATTGCAATTGGTACTTAGACTTAGGTTGTTTTTTCATGTTACGCCTAAGTCATGGGTATTATATCGCCTTCGATATTTAGGAACTTGCTTTGTATTGCACAGCGAGTTCCTACATCCTAGATATTGCTCAATAGGGTTAAGTGATTAATATTGAATAACAAATAATGAGAAAGGGGGCAGAACTACAAAGCACAAAGCTCATAACCTAAGTAATAAAAAAGGATTTTGGAACTACAAAGTGGACATCTTTTGGAACTTGTAATTTGCAATGGCAACATAAAACATCAAAGGTTGGCCAAAAAAAATTATTTGTTGTTTGTTGTATTTATTTCAAAGTCGATGTAGTTGTTTAATGTCTAATGGTTGTTAGGGTTGTATATGTTCATGAATAAAAATGGATGAATGAAATTTTGGCTAGTTATGCACAATCATGCATTGATATGTGATTTTTTTTTGTGTGTGTGCATGATGCTTAATGTCAACAGTTTCGTTTAGTGTCATTGCTTTTATGATCATTGCAATTTTGCTTTGTGTGTCTAATTACTAAATATGTGAAACTATGTGTTCAAGATCAGGCTACAATTTGCTCCCAAATTCAACAAAGTGTTGTCAAAGTTCAAAATTTTACTATGTGAAAAAAATGTTTACATATTTAATAAGGAATCACATGCTCATGTTTGATGATGTTAGAGTTCATGCTTGACTTTTGTTTTGTTCCTTTTTGTTTGGAATTATCAATCAAATTGAAGTTTAGTTTATAATTTGTGGGTACTTTACTTTGCAAGTCTTGTGTCTCAAGTGCATAAACATCAAAGGTTTATAGTTTGCAATTTTTAAGGTCATGGAATCATGAACAAGATCTCAAATTTTGGATTTGAATATAGTTTGGGGGATGAAGGGGGGAAATAGGTTGTACCTTTGAATTGCAATAGGAGTAGGAAAAATCTTATGGAAAAACATATGTGTTTGACATCATTGAACCTTGGGATGAAACACTAACCACTAAAGCACAAACCAAATGGATAGTGTCATTATTTACATTGGAGGTCAACCAAAGATATTAACTATTGTTGTATAAATGGAATGTAGTTTGGGTTTTTTTTTGTTTTATGAGAAGGACTAGGGACCTGAAATGGCTAGGTTCCAAATGATGAGGTGCGTCATTTGCCACCTCGAATCAAGCATCTATGATTGGTTTACATCTATACCAAGTTTTCAAAGCACCACATGCCATAGAAAGGGACTTGTTCAATACAATCCCTTGTGTGGTAGGACTAATATGAAAAAAATTATATGCATGAACATTTTGCAAAGTTGATGAAGTACAAAGGTGTGTGAAGGAACTTGAAAATGGGGATTTTGGAGGTCAACAAACAAGAGGAAAACAATTGCATAACAATCACAAAAAACAATTTGAAGAGAAATTGCCAAGAAAAAGATGGCCATGCACAATTAAGGTTCATCAAAGATTCGGTTTTGTATATTGGCAAAGGCTTCATAAAAATGTTTAATGTTGAATTGACATGGTTTCACCATCTTGTTGTGAATAGGGACAAAAAAATGAAGTTTCCATGTTGAAGGCAATTAATGGAGGAACATATTCCTCCCATGTTGCAAAAGACCATGGATGCATATGTGTTGCCTATCATGTCTATTTGTGTTATAATTAGTGACACTTTTGATTTGTGAATGAGTCAAAGTGGTTTTAACATTTTTGCATTAGTTGTGAATTTCATTAATGATGCATTGGTTCCTAAACACATTATTGTTGGTCTTTTAAAAAACACCTAGACTACTTATGTTACTTTGGTAAAAATTGTGAAACCATTTCTAGCCCAATTCAAATTGACAAATAAAATTTTGACATATGTGGAAAATGAAAGCTTGAATTTGAACACATTAGTTTTTGCCCATTCCATTGCATTTTCTTGTGAATCATTGCAATTGGATGTGCCATTTATAAGGACTTGCTTGGGACATGCGATGTCCAAAGCTTGTCAATATTTTACCAATGATGTTAAACTTTGTGTTGGCATCAAAGAAATGACATTGAAAAATGCCCAACAAATTATATGAAAAACTATAACTTTAACAAAGAAGTCCCAAAAGGGTCAACGAGAGTGGGATAAGGCTTGCAGTAAGGCTAGATTGCCAATAAAGAATTTGAAAACCCCAATGTTCAAACAAGAATTGAAAACAAAGCTATCATTTTCCAAAAAACTAACTTATAACATGTAGATGCAATTAACCCTTGTTATAATAAACAATATTTACATTTGCAAGCAAAAGTGCCAATGGATTTACATGGGCCATCACATGTGTTGTGATGGAAATTTTGAAACCAATTGTGGAACAATGTGTTTTAAATCAGGCAAGAGGTTATTGGCTCTTGTTCAATGCCTTGATTGTTGCCATTTCCATTTGCATGAAATTGAATATTGACTTCAATCAAGTTGTGCAAATGTTTCCTTTTATGTATGGGACAATTGATGATGAATTGAAAATTATGTATGGATAGAGACAATGGGTGTGTTAGCCCTTTTTTATCATTTTTAGAAACATTTATAATTCCATGTGCTCATAACATGCATGTTGACTTCGATGTTGAACCCAAGGTTCAAAGGGCTAAAATGTGTCATTGATTTTTTTAGCCATGAGAAGGTTAAACTTCTACCAACAAAGTACAACAAATTTTTTTTTATCCCCTTGCTTGTGAAATGCAATCATTTCATGAACTCACATGTTGCACATACTTCTATTCCACTTGCACATTATCCGATTGATTCATTTTTTGATATTACATTTTTTGGTGTAAAAGCAATGAAGGATTACTTGTAGCTAAAATGAATATTTTCCACCATTGTCTTGTGAACTTGAATAGCAATGCAAGGTCCCTATGCTTTGATGGAAGGAACATGCTAGGTTGTACCTGAATGTGGTTTTTTTAGCTAGACATACCTTGGTAATTTTTGGCTCCCAAATTGAAACAAAAATCTTTTTTTTGACATGGTTGGAATTTTAACTAATCTACATCATTGTGAACTTGCACTCACAAAATTAATTGCCTTGGTCATGATATATAATAATTGGTTCAATAATGCACAAGTCGATTTCCACTTTGCAAGCAAGGATGTTGGAAATTTTTTATTTCAAATAGATATTCTAGAAGTCTATAAAAACAAATTAAACCAATTTTGCTACTTTGAAAAAAAATCAGATGGCTAACATTTTAGTCCTTACAAACATGGATTTTATTTTAGTTTTTTTATTTTCACTTCACATTTTGCACCATTCATTTGCTATAATATATATATTTCACATGTTGTAGAATTTTACCATCATGTTGATTTGTTGTGTTTTCATATATTAATTCCTTAGACTTTGAAGATGAATTCAAATTTCAATTAGGTTTTAGCTTTATACTTAAATTAACTTTTAACTTTTATTTATCTATTGATCATCATCATTTCCATGTTGGTTGTGTTTGTGCATGTTTAATTGTTTTTAATCTTTACTTGAACATACTCATCATTATGGATGATTCATGAAGTGAAAGTTCTAGTTTGAAGTTTTCATGTGTTAGCCATGTTTAAAGTTTGGAAGTTTTTCATTATTGCAAAGACATACCAAGACTAGGACTTATATACCCCAAGTATCAAGTTTCAAAAATTAAGATTGTTATCGCATTTATAATCAAGGTCACATTTTTGGTTTTTAAACCAAATTTATACCTTTTCTAATCACTTCAATGACATATTTGAACCAAACATGTATCTCCACCTCCATTAAATTGGACATACTAAGACTAAATTAGTATGTGTAAACTGCAATATTGACACAACGTTGGTATATACCTATTTCATATTAACCAATAAAAAACCTAAGACCCAAATGCATACCCGTGCTATTAATCAAGGGTATTAACCCAAGTTGAAAATGATGACAAATTTTTTTTCAATTATTTAAATTTCATGCAACAAATCAAAAGGCTCAACATGCAATCAAGAGTGCCCATGTTTTTTATTTTGGGTTTTGAGGGTGTAGGGGAGGGATTTTATTTTCTTGTTGTTCCTAATGTCTTTAATCAAATTTCCAATGTGTTCCTCAAGTTGTTCCTAATAGCACCATACTTTTATCCCATATGCTTTGGCCAAAATTGAACTTTCATGTAGGCATATAGGTATAAACTATAAAGGTGAACGAATGGGAAGCATCTTTGTGCTTCTATTTTGGGAAATGTTCAATGTTTCCAAAAAATTGGTGATGGGTCAATTAAAGTGGCTCATTAAAAAAAAGGGGAGGGATGTAAACCCCAATTAGGTAATTAGGTGATAGAAATACCAATAGGAGCAATTTGGTACTTAAGATAGCTTTATAAAGAACCCAATATTAATACTAGCTTGGTATGAAAGGGAAAAAAAACCCCCCTTACTAGAACTAAGTTGACAATAGTTGTTCAAAAGTCAATACCAAGCCCACACATTTAATAACACTAATTGATAAGTATTATTTCATAATACCTTGCCACCTTAAAACATGGTGGTTTCATAATGTTTAGAATTACAATGTAAGAATTATTGAAAACTAAATATTTTTTTCAGAAACAATTTCATAAAATCAAAACTAAAAACCTTAGGGAAATTGGGGCCTATTTTTGGTATTGTTGGAAAACTCTCAATGAGTAGGATTCTATGGAAGTAATTTCAAAAAATCTAAACCTAGCCTACAACAAGTATTGTAATTTGAGTCATTTTTTTCATTGAAAATTCAACTATATTACAAAATTGATTTTACAAGGAAAAATTAATTGGGTAATGAGTTCACATTTGAACCAATGGCACATGTCACATTAATATTTTTCAACATTCAATGTTTTCCTTCACAATTTTTTTTTTTTGAAATTTCTTTTGAAAATTCAACATTTCTAAAAATAATATAATTAGTGTTGAAGTTGTTCATGTATTATGGTACTACATACATATATGGTCTTAAAAATATTCCCATTTAGAATCTAATAGCTTCACAAAATTTCAACTTTAATAATGCATGGTTAACATGCATATTAAACATAACATACATATTAAACAACTTGCAACAATGCGGGGTTTACAAAACGAAAAATCTAGGGTGCATGGATTATTGTCACGAAGTAACTTCATGGCAACTTGGGAATTATTCTACATTGTAATATTTATATATATATATTGATCCAAGAATTCCTCATTAAGGATAGGATGGATGAAAACTTGATTCATCTCAATATTTTTTCGATAGCAATAATGGGCTTTTAAAATGTTTGGTTACATGGGAAATGAGTGTTCTACTTGTGGCTAAACCCAAAACTATGGGTAGATAATGCTTGTGGCATTCATTATATTTTAAATTGTTAATGACACCCACAATAACATTAATACGTTACTTTTTTCACATTTTCAACTCCATTCAACTAATCAACCTTTAAAACTAAATTGAAAACCCTCATTAGTGAATATCGCTTATGCACCATGATAGTACATTCAAAAAATTGAAATGTTGCATACTCCAAAAGAGAGTTAAAACTAACAACCTGACTAATGTTCAAAGCTTCATTACAATGTTCAAACAATATAAAAAAAATATTGAAATGTTTAGGTGAATATTGAATGACTAGATCATAATACATCTAATATAGAACAACCTTACATACCTTCATTGTGGTCTCAAAATCACATGTGAAGACATCTTGGGTTTGACAAAACTTGTTTAGCTTTTGAACACATTCCAACAAAGGAATTATGCAAGCCAAAGTTAAAAAGGTTTCAACATCACAAAGAAGTTCCAAATTAGCTTTGGTAGTAACATATGTTGGATGGTTTTCAAACATATTCACTACCAAGCTCATGTACTTACTTAGAATTTGTTCTACAAGGGACAACATTTTCACATTTTTCAAAAATTTCAAGGGTTTCAACTCCAAAAACTTAGCAAATTTGCACTTTTCCATATGGCATTTCAAGTTATATGAGTAGAAGGTGTACATAGACTAAACTAGAGTTTTAATATTAAAAACCAAAGCAAAACATGACAATGTTTGAATTGTTATGTTAGTTTTATGCATAACATATTCATGTTTTTAGTTAATTCGGGACTTTTTGAAAAGTTCAAAATTAACAATTGACCATTTGAAAGTTGGAAATTAAAGAAAAGCTTTCATTTGGGGCCATCAATTGATGTAACAATAAATATTAATAATGTTTTTCCTCACTAAATGATCCAATAAATAAATGTTAACAATGTTTTGTCTCAAATTTGATCCCAACCAATAGGTTAAAAAAAGTCCAAAATTGATAATTTAATCCAAACTTAACTAAAATTTTGGAGCCCCAACATTAAAAAGGGCATGTTTCTCTTTCAACTATTTAATAACACCCAATTGAGAACCTTAAAAAACTTTGACACCATTTACACCAAAACATATTTATTTTGAACTCATTTCTAATTCAAAAAGCCTTCCATAATGTAATAAGGCATCCATAATTAATTTGGTGAGACTTTTTACAAAAACACCATTCACAACTTGTTGTAAAGTTAATAAAAAGGGGATCTATTTCCACCCTTCCACCACAAACACATGCATATTTACCCAACTTTAACAATTGATAGTTGTGACTTTATCACAATTCATAGTAATAAACCACACATTTTATATCAACATGTGCTTGGACTACAAAATCACCTTATGCATACATTCTACCATAGTCCAACTAGAAAAATCTAACTAGTGTTAATTCCAAGGATGATTGGGCATTTGAATGAAGTTGGAAAAAATCTTTCATGCTTTCAAGTTTGTCATCGGTTGCCCTTGCTTCAATAGAAGGAATATTACTTCTATTACAACAAACTAAACAAATTTTACATTTTTTCGTAAGGCAAGCATCATTAACAACTTGTTGAATGATAGATCCTTTCTTTTTTTTTAACATATTGATTTTTTTAATTCATGAAATATTCCCTCACATGCACCTTAGGATGTGCAAACTTGGCTTTCTGGTGACCAACATGCTTTTGCAAACCATCAAATTTGGGAATAAACAATGTATCACAACATTCCACAACAATGCAAATCTTGCACCTTACCATATTCAACCTACAATTTTCCTTGACCATAGCTTTTGCCCATGGCAATTTTGTTGCCCAAACATCTTGGAATGTTCAATTCAACTTCCATGAATCCTTTTTTCAAGCTCTTTCATGTGTAGGGCGCTTGCACGTGGAACTTCCATAAGGTAATCTTCTATAGTAGTACTTGAATTTAAAGCACCTCTAACACCTTCTATAAAGTTTGAAACCTTGACAATTGAACCCTCAAATATAGGATCACAAGAAGATTCAAACGAACACCCATTATTACCAAAACCTCTTTCATGTGCACCATAATAAAATAATCATTTGCACCTAAAGTTGTTTAGCAATTTCAAAATAGGCATGTTGTTCTCCTTTGCACATTGACAAGCTCTCAAAATGCAACAAAAAGAAAACACGAAAAACTAAACTCAACAACAAATTAGAATTAGCTTTTTGATTCCTAAGTATTAACACTTGAAGAAACACTAATTCAAAAGGGACAGACATTGCATGAACTTTGAAACACCATTGAAACTAACAAAAATCTTGTAATTCACACAAAACTTGCATGTCGACAAACAAAATAAAAAATTGCCCTAATTTTAAGTAGGGAAAATGACCATTTTCCATGTCAAATTAATGCCAAAATTCAATGAAAATAAAAAGAAAAAAGGACTAATGGGTGCCAAGTCATAAAATACATAACCTCCTACAAACAAATGTTTAGAATTGGGCTTAGAATAGGCTTGAACTTGATTAAGTACCATAACAACATGATTTTTTTCCTACTTTTCTAAACTATCAAACCCCAATTGCATGGTCTATAATACAAGAAAGAGCTTGTTGGATCATTTTATTTATTTTTTAAATTCCTCCAAACCACCATGTTCTCATGTATTTAAGTTGGATGATTCTATGACATTCATGTTGTTGCACTAATGATGATCATATGTGAGAGAATTTTGGCAAATTTGTTCCTCATGGGAACACAAACCTTGGAACTTATTAGAAAATTATAGTTTCACAACTTTTGGAAACAAATTTAACAATCTTTTGGAAATCTAATAGGTGTTGGGAAGAAAAAAACCAAAATGTCAATCATAAAACACCAACCACTTAATGAATTAAAAAACTTTTCAAAGACATAAAATGGAGTTTTTGGATAATTAACAATGTTTGCAAGGTCATGTCTAATTTGAAAAATTATAGTCCTTTTAATCTTCATCTTGGTTACCTAATATGTTGTCAGATGGTGCCCTAAACCCTAGCAATTAACCAATGCCTAACATATATATATATATATATATATATATATATTGGTTAGTCATATTAGGCAATACAAATAAAAATAATTTATAATTTAGCATAATACTAATAACGAGGTTATTGCGCTTGAAAGTTTTATTCATATTTTTGGCATGGCAAGCATTTTTTTTATAGAATTTTCAACAATTCCAAAAAGTAATTGATTAGTGCCTAATTGAACTAGCTATTATGATATGCATGTAGTTGAAATTCATTTCCTAGTATGGAGAGAATATTGAGCTAAGGTTTTAGCCTAAAACCTTGAATGATTTACATGAAGTTTTTTTGTTTCTTTGTTGCAAAGATCATTAAACCATTTATCCCTAATATGTGAAAAAATTTCAAAGATTTGTGGTGAAAAGATGATGCATAATAAAATTAATAATTTCTTTGAAATGGGTTTTTAATTTTACCCCTAAAAAAAGGGTCATTAATTAATTTGGTAGGGTTTAAGGTTAAGGGCAACTACTACCAAGATTAACCAAAATAATCATTTTACTACATGATCAAAAATGAGATTATCTTGTTTGTAGCAAAGCGCATGATTTAGATTAATTTAGACCCACGTCCCCACATTTGATGGTTAAAATTTTGATCATTTTCTCTTGAAGTAAATTTCTTGCTTATAATTTAAAGTAATTATATTTTGTAAGGTAGGATCTTTGTTTAAATTAACTTGAACATCAATCGGGAGGAAATTCAAAATCGTTTATAAAAAACTTTGAAAAGCTATTTCATAATATGGTGTATAATGTTAACTTAAATTTATGTATGAAAAGATCGTGTGAAATATTTCAATTTGAATTTTTTCCCTAATAATTAAATAGCCAAATATTTCTTTTCATAAAATGAATAGAATTTAGGATGATGGAATTTTTTTCACATATTAATGCATTTCTCAAATTTATAAATGGGCATATAAGAAATTAAACAATATGTGTTAATATGAATGTTGGTGATTCAATACCTAATAGATTGTACATTGCCCACCATAAAATTAAATGAAGAAATACCATGATTCTCACACACATATACACACATTCCATAAAACAACATTTTTTATATTGATTTGTTTTTGCCAAATGATATCCCCATTATTATGTGGCATCCTCCTTATAGGCATTTACCTTCCAATTTCTAAAGGTCAAAATTTTTCAATTTAGACACTTTCAATGAGGATGCGGTCTTTTTATTATAAAACACAAATAAAATTTCCTAAAAAGGGAGCACAAGGCAAGCTTGCATGAACCTACATTAAAAATGTGTGAAGCCCCAAATTCTTTTCATTTTGATGGGTTACACAACCCCTTTTAGCATGATTCATAAAATCCAAAAATATTATCTATTTCACAATGTGTGTTTGATATTATAGCTAAATCAAAGTGATGACATTCATCATTATTGAAGGTGCATATTAGGTCAAGTAGTAGCTATGTTTTAGTTTTTTGGAAGAGTTTTTCTTTTTTTTTAATTTTGACACATACAAGGGATTTTTGTGAAAAATTGAAACTAATTTACCAATTTGGGGGGGGGGGGGGGGGGTTGAAAATTTTTTTTTTTTTTTTTCACCATTTTTTAAATATGTTTTTTTTATTTTCTAAAAAAAAAATATTTTTTAT
>Ga0116227_10005029_pt1 | contig 28264 bp, 29 predicted proteins | sample S1TSphgellanicum_FD_89693 | JGI IMG/M metagenome (GOLD analysis project Ga0116227, IMG submission 89693) | Host-associated microbial communities from peat moss isolated from Minnesota, USA - S1T2_Fb - Sphagnum magellanicum MG | ecosystem: Host-associated > Plants > Peat moss > Unclassified...
TGATCGCGGCATGCTTGTTTTTCGTCACAGGGACCCGTGAGAAACTTCGTAAAGAGCTAGGCATACACAAACGGTCAGACACCTCAGCAACCTAACTTTTAGAGCCATAGGGTTCGAAATGGCGATTATGCCTGCGCAGCGCTGAATGTTGCCAGGAGTGGTCGATCCCAGAGCCGAAGCCGTCCGCTTCTATAATGGCTTTCGGGATGACCAAACCACGTAATCAAAGGGCACGCTGCACTTAGTTGGGTGCGTGTTTATTGCTTCCATCTCCATAAAAAGCCAATAAAGCTGTCAAAAGTGATGCTAACAGATACGCTATCGCAAGAATTACACGTATTTTTACACGTCAATATTTTCTATCCCGAATAAAGCTTTACTTTCAATGCATTCGGCAGACCCCTAGGCATTAAACCGACACATTTGGCGACAACGCCGCTGAATGAAGGCGCGGCGCTTCAAATCCTCAAGTCGCTGATCGTGGATGCGACAACAAACGAATGGGCCGGAAGCGCCGAACCGGTGGTAACGCAGTTCTTGCTGGAACCGGATCCCGGCAACTTCGGCGGCTCCGCTAGCGCTGTCTGATGGCTGATGATCTTGTCGCCGAGCTGACGCTCAGACTCATCAATGAGACGAATGCCGGCATCGGCGAAATTCGTGGTGAGTTTGACGATCTGGCCGGCTCGGCAGGCCTGGTTACCGATGGTCTGAGTGAATTGGAGGCCGAGCTTCGGGCGATTCAGATGCCGGTAGGGCTGGCGGACGGTTTCGCTGACGTCAGAACTGAAGCGGAGTCTGTAGTAAATTCCATCGAAGACATTGGCAGTGCGATCCTGGCGGATATTGCGAAGGCGAAGGAGCTGCAGGGAGCGTTGGCCGATATCCATGGTGGTGGTGCGGGTGGTGGTGGTGGAAACGGCGGCTGGGACGGCGGTGCCAGCGCCGGACCAGACGACGGCTCCAGCAGCCATGGAAACTTCGTTGATGAGGCCGTGGCTGGCGCCGGCGGCGGCGTAGCGTCTAGGCTGGCAGGTTCTGCTCTCTCTGCAATGAGCGAGGCGTTCCTTGGGTATATCGCCTTCGACGTGGCGAAGGACGCGGCTCAGAAATATGCCGACTTCGATTGGACCCTCACTCATATCGCGATGACCGATAAATTAAGCGGCTCGGCCGCGACGGATGAGGTTGATCGCCTCTATTCGAAGCTGAGCGACATGGCGTTGCAAACCGGCACGTCCAGCTCCGATTTGGCGGATGCATATAGCTTCCTTGTGACCACCGGAATGAACCGGAATTTGATCGATCAGATGATGCCCGCGCTGGCTGAGACCTCGACCGCATACAACGTGCCGGTGGCCGACCAGGCGCAGGCTGTGTTCACGCTCAATCATAATCTGGATATTGGCCCAGACGATATGAGTTCTGCATTGGGGATGCTCGCTTACGCGGGCAAAATTGGCCACTTTAATTTGGCTGATTTTGGAAACTACCTTCCGGGTATCGGCGCCCAGTTTGGAATGCTTGGTGTGACCGGGATGCGTGGTGAAGATATTGCAGCATCAGCACTTGAAACGGTGCGAGGGGTCGTTGGAGATTCGCAATCGGCAGCGACCGATTTAGGCGATCTGATGAGTTACATGACGTCGCCGATAGCGATCCGATTTTTTGACAGGACAAAGCGCTCGCAGGATTTGCTCGGGAAACCTATCCTGGACATGTTTGACAAGTATCATATCCATGGCCTTGACCTTCCGAAGTATTTTGATCAGGAAACAGACAAGGGGATCGATCCGCTGGATGCAATGGTTGATTACATGCACGCCATGCATACGCAGGACATGTCCTACACCGATCAGATGGCAATTTTTGGATCGCTTTTCCATAATACGGAAGCTGCTAAAGCAATGATTGGCTTGGAGGAGAACTACGATCTGTTCCACAAAGATCAAGATGTTCTTGGCAGCGTCAACCCGCATACTGTTGATACGGATTTCCAGACTGCATCGAACACACCAGAAATTGCGCTGAGAAAGATGGACGAGAGCTTCGACCAGCTTGCGCGCGAAGTCGGGACGGTCTTAATCCCTGCCTTCGACCTGCTTAGTGATACGATGGTGGTGGCCGCGCGAGGAATCGGGGGGGCGCGCGATTGGTTGACTCACGAAACTGCTAATTCGAATCCGACGAACCCGCACATGCCACATTTTGGGTCGGCTTTTCAGCCTCACCCGATTACTATCAACGTCCACGTCGATAAATCCGGGAATGTGACGGCGGGGGCGCCCCAGGCGTCAGCGTCAAAGTCAACCAGGGCCGCGTTTTAGGTGCTCATTAAGGTAGTAGGAGAGGCATGGCAGGCACATCTCAATTAGATTCGCTCGTTCAAATGCTCGGTGAAAAAGCCGCGCTTGCGTTGATTCAGGCCTGCGGTGGAACCAGGATCGGGGTTCCGAAAGTTATCCCGAAAGCTCATCATCTACGTGATGTTCTTGGCGATAAAGCGTTTGAGACGCTTTGCGAACGCTGCGGCGGGTGTGAAATTTCGCTGCCAATTGCGCGCTACTGGCGGTTCGAAATCTATAACAGGATGCAAATTACCCGTGCCGAAATGGCACGGCTGCTGCATTGCACAGAGGGCCTCGTTTACAGATACGTGCAGCGACAAAAGCAGGCGGTGCGGTGATGGGGCCTGCCGGGAACCCCACATGTGACCAAGACCTTGCGGACAGTCGCGGTAGGCAGAATATCACCGTCTCGCACCGCACCTTGCTGTCAAATAGCACGGAACCAACGCTCAGTATATGACGAAAACTCCGCTATTCTCGGTCCCGCCAAATAGGTTGCTTATCCCGCGAAGTCCCGTTTAAAATCGGCTAATCCCGTTTGCCGTTGCAGAATATTTATCGTCATGGCTGAATAATTAGAGCGATAGCAGCGCCGCTGTCCGCCTGGCTGATGGAGGGTTTCGCGATCCTCTAGCCCATGCGTGAACTAAAAAGCCGGGATACCGGCCAAGCCTCTGGCAACAGTCCGGACTTTCAGGACGGCGATCCTCTGAGCCTAGCGGCATGAAAGCAGCGCCAACCCCGCCAAATCCGAGGCAGTATTGGCGGTCCCGAGCACATCTCCCGTGAAGCCGCCAATCTGGCGCCGTGCTAACAAACCAATCCCCGCGGCGGCTGCGGCCATTATCGCGGCAACGTGCAGAAAGTCAGCAAGGGTGGCAATGCCAATTACCCCTGCCAATCCAAGTCCCATCAGCACTTGGGCGGGTCGAGCATTGGCCCCTGCGCTCTGCCCTAATCCTTCGGCGCGGGCCGGCGGCAAGGTCAGCATCAGCGCTGGCAGGAAACTTCGGCTAAGCGCGCCCAGCCCGGCCAAGTGCGCTATCAGGCCCTCAACAGGCAACTCCGACAAAAACGCCGCTCGCAGCCCCAGAGTCAGCACCAGCGCCACCACTCCGTAAGCGCCGATCCGGCTGTCGCGCATGATCTCCAGCTTCTGTTCACGCGTGGCGCCCCCTCCGAGCCCATCCGCAACATCGGCCAGCCCGTCCTCATGCATCGCCCCGGTCAGTAGCACACTGACGGCCAAGGCAAGCAGCGCGGCAGGCAAAGGAAGAAGCCCGAGATGCAACGCCAGATTCAATGCCGCCGCGGTTAGCCCTCCTACAAGCCCCCCTACTAGAGGATAAGCCCAAATGGCTGAAGAAAGCGGCAGAATTGTACTGAGCCGCCCCGCCGGTAGACGCGTAAGTAGAATCAACGCGAGTCGAAATTCGTCTAGCCTGGCCAGCGGCCAATGCCTGATAGGCTCCGTCACGCGCCGGAAACGCCGGCCTCGGCAAAAGTCGCCATGCCATTATGCGCCTCCAAGGCGGCGCGCAGCACACTCAGCGCCACGGCAGCGCCCGAGCCCTCGCCCAGCCGCATGTTTAAATCCAGTATCGGCGCCTTACCCAGGTGTACAAGCATCCGGCAGTGCCCCAGCTCGGCGCTGGCATGGCTGACGATGCAATGCGCCAAAGCGTCTCCCTCCAGCCGCGCCAGCACCGCCGCCGCCGCTGTGCAAATGAAGCCATCCAGCAGCACCGGTATGCGCAGAAACCGTGCCGCCAGCACCGCGCCGCAAATTGCTGCCTGCTCACGTCCGCCAAAAGCCATCAGTGTGGTGAACGGGTCATCCAGCAGCGCCGCATGGCGCTTTATGCCGGCCTCCACCGCCGCAAGCTTCCGCATGACGCCCGCGTCATCGGCGCCGGTGCCCCGCCCCACCCAGTCGACGGCCGTACCACCAAAAGTCGCATGGGCTAGTGCCGCGGCCACGGTCGAGTTGCCGATGCCCATTTCACCCAACAGAAGCACATCGGCCGCAGGATCTACTGCTTCAGCACCACGCGCCAAGGCCTCCAGCAGATCCGCCTCGTTCATCGCCAATCCCTGCGTAAAATCCCCGGTCGGACGGTCCAACTCCAGCGCCACAACGGAGAGCTCGGCCCCGCTGGCCCGGCAGAGCTGGTTAATGGCAGCCCCGCCGGCGCGAAAATTTGCCACCATCTGCGCCGTCACTTCCTGCGGGAATGGGTTGACCCCCTGGGCGCAGACTCCATGATTCCCCGCGAACACCACCGCCTGCGCCCTGATGATGCGCGGGCGCGCCGTGCCTTGCCATCCGGCCATGAAGACGGCCAGTTCCTCCAGCCGTCCCAGCGCGCCGAGGGGTTTGGTCAGATTGGCTTGTCGGTCGCGGGCCGCCGCCTCGGCGATCTCGTCGGAGCTCGGCAGCACACCCAAGTGAGCGCGCAGCGTAGCGAGGGAGTCAGTTGGAAAAACCTGTTCAGCCATGGTCATCCTTGGAATGCTTGCTTACGAAAAATTCGGTGAGCAGGCTTACTTTATACGCAATGGGTAGCCCGAAACCACAAGTTGCACCTCATCGGCCAGGCGGGCAATGCTCTGGTTTAACCGGCCGGCCGCATCGCGGAAGGCGCGCGCTAGCGCGTTATCCGGGACAATTCCCATGCCCACCTCATTGGTCACCAGCAGCACGGGTGAGGCCTGTTCTGCCAACGTGGAGCAAAGGCGCTGCGTCTCGGCATTCAGGTCGCGTTCGGCGAATATTAGGTTGGAAAGCCACAGAGTCAGGCAATCGACCAAACGCGGTCCGGTGCCATCCGTGGCGGTCAGCGGTCCGGCAAGCTCCAGCGGCGCCTCCTGGTCAGCCCAAGGCAGCCCGCGCCGGGCGCGATGCGCGGCAATCCGTGCCGCCATCTCCACGTCCTTCGCCTCCGCGGTGGCAATGTAATGCGGCTGGCCCGGCAAACTCAGTGTCCTGGCTTCGGCATAACGGCTCTTGCCCGAGCGGGCGCCGCCTGTAATGAGTACGATCATGTTGCTTCTTTCATAGCGTGCAGACCAAACATCATTTCAACTTCTTGAAAAGGGCCTGGCCGACCATGTTGCTCTCGGCCGCAGCCGATATTCTTCTTATCCGCCATGCGCCCACCCTTGCCGCAGGGCAGCTGGCGGGGCGGCTGGACGTTCAAACGAAGCAACCCGCGGGCGAGACGCTGGCGCTGGCACGGCGCCGCCTAGCTGAACTGGCCGGTGGTCCAAGTCGGGTGGTTTGCAGCCCGGCGCGACGCTGCCTCGAAACTGCCGCGGCTTTGTGCCCCGGCATGGCCGTTATCCAGGATACACGGCTCTGGGAGCAGGATTTCGGCGCGTGGGAGGGGCGGGATAGCGCGACTTTGCCCGATCTCGGCCCGCTGAACCGAGAGCAAACCGCCGCCTTTCGCCCGCCCGGAGGTGAGAGTTTTCTTGAACTGGCGACCCGTGCCGCCGCGGCCCTGACCGAGTTTGCCGCCTCCGGTCCAGCCATTATCTTCGCCCATGCCGGTACCGTACGGGTGGGTCTGGGTCTGGCGCTGGGCCGTGCGTCGCTTGGCCTTATCTTCGAGGTCACACCGCTTTCCGCCACCTTGCTGCGGGCTTTGCCCGGCGGGGAATGGTCGATCGGCTTCGTAAATTTAAGCCTGACCGGTGGCGCGCCTTAAGCATGCTTATTCTTACCCATTTCGCGCCCGCCGCCATGCTGGCGGCGTTGGCCATGGATATCGCTTTGGGCTGGCCCATGCCGCTATTCAATCGCATCGGCCACCCGGTTACCTGGCTCGGTCGGCTGATATCCTGGCTCGACCATCACACCAACTGTGGCACACCGGCATTGCGCCGCCTGACGGGGGTCGGGACGGCGCAGCTGGTTATCGGGATAAGCATTACGCTCGGCTGGGCCGCGCAAGCGCTGCTACCCAAAGATTGGGCTGGCGCCCTGCTGGTCGGTATATTGGCCTGGCCTCTGGTGGCGGCACGTTCTTTGCACCAGCACGTGGTCGCTGTTGCAACCCCGCTGGGGCAAGACGACCTTGCGGGTGCCCGCAAGGCGGTGTCGATGATCGTGGGGCGCGACCCTGAAAAACTCGACGGCGCCGGGGTCGCGCGGGCGGCGCTGGAAAGCTTGGGCGAGAATAGCTCCGACGGAGTCATCGCGCCGCTGTTTTGGGGTGCGATCTTTGGGCTTCCTGGCATTACCGCCTACAAGGCCATCAATACGTTAGACTCGATGATCGGCCATCGCACCGAATGCCACGAGGCCTTTGGCTGGGCTGCCGCCCGCATCGACGACCTCGCCAATCTTATTCCAGCGCGGCTCACAGGACTTATATTCGCCGGCGTCTCGGTCGATCCCAGCGTTGCGCTGGCCTGCATGTGGCGGGATGCCAGCCGCCACCGCTCCCCCAATGCCGGCTGGCCCGAGGCAGCCATGGCCGGCGCGTTGGGTATACGCTTGTCTGGACCGCGCTTTTATGACAACCGGATTGCGAACGAACCCTGGCTGAATGCGTCCGGACAAGACCCGAATTTCAAGACGATTTTCGCTGGGCTGGCGCTGTACCGGCGCGCCACGGCCGCGGCGGCGGTACTCCTGGCCCTGGCGATATGGTAAGGAAGGACTGATGCGTGACCACGGCGGCAATCTGGATGAGGCGATACGGCTCTATGGCGGCACGCCGGATGAATGGATCGATCTCTCCACCGGCATCAATCGCCAGCCTTATCCAGTGCCATTCATAAAGCCGTCGGCGTGGACGGCGTTGCCAGGCATTGGCGGGGTGGTGGCGCTCATCGGGGCGGCACGCGCGGCCTATGCGACCCAGGGACCGGTGCTGCCGCTTGCAGGTGCGCAAGCCGCCATCCAGCTGATCCCGCGTTTGGCGGCACCGGGCCGGGCGCGCATCATAACGCCAACCTATAACGAGCACGCGGCGGCGCTGCGCGGCATGGGCTGGCAGGTCGAGGAAGTGGGCACGCCGGAAGCGTTGGCCGGGGCCGACCTGGCGGTGATCGTCAACCCAAACAACCCGGATGGGCGGCAAATGGAGTCCGCGCGGCTTCTGGCGCTGCTGCCGAAAGTCGGCCGTCTGGTGGTCGATGAAAGCTTCGCCGATCCGACGCCGTCTTTGTCTCTTGCCCCGCAGGCCGGACAAGACGGGTTGATCATACTGCGCTCCTTTGGCAAATTTTTCGGGCTAGCGGGCCTCCGGCTGGGGTTTGCTTTAACTTCGGCGGCGGATGCGGCGGCGCTTGCCCAGTTGGCTGGCCCCTGGTCAGTGAGTGGCCCGGCGCTGCAAATCGGCGCCCTGGCCCTCGCCGATACTGCCTGGATGGCAGCAACTCGCCTGCGGTTGCACGCTGAAGCCAAACGCGTGGATGCGTTGGCGGCCGAAGCCGGCTGGAATCCGGCCGGTGGTACCGCTTTGTTCCGCCTCTACGAAACACCAAATGCAGACCAAGCCCAGCGGCGCTTGGCGAGGGCGCGCATTTGGTCGCGCAGCTTCCCCTATTCTTTACACTGGCTGCGTCTCGGCTTGCCTGGCAGCGCGGTTGAATGGGAAAGGCTCGCGGCCGCCATGACAGAGTCTGCGCTTGGAGTTTAATCCCGGCACGGCAGCCATGCTGAACGAGTTGATGCGCTGGCGTCGAGATGTCCGGCATTTCCGCACAGTGCCGGTGCCGACCTCTATACTGGCGCGATTGCAACATGCGATGGAGCTTGCCCCGTCGGTGGGAAATTCCCGTCCCTGGCGGGTATTGCGGGTGGAAAGCCCTGCTTTGCGCATTGCCGTTCGGACGGAATTCATCCGTTGTAATGCGCGGGCCGCCGGAATTTACGAGGGCGAACAGGCGGCCGCCTATGCGAGACTCAAACTTAGCGGACTGGATCAGGCTCCGGTACAACTGGCCGTGTTTACCGATCTCACCCCAGATGCAGGCCATGGGCTTGGCTGCCAAACCATTCCGGAGACGCTGGAGCAATCCACCGCAATGGCCATCCATACGCTCTGGCTGGCGGCGCGGGCGGAGAATCTGGGCATGGGCTTGGTCTCCATCCTGGAACCCGCCGCAATGGAGGCGCTTTTCGCGGCAGCGCCTCGCTGGCGCTTCGCCGCTTATATCTGTCTCGGCTGGCCAGAATTCACCGATGACATGCCGCTGCTGGACCGTGCCGATTGGCAGAAGAATGCTGCCAAATTTTGGGAGGTTCGCTAAGCCGTTGCCAGTGCCAGCATGGCGGAGATGTCGAGATGCGCCTCCATATGCGCCGCGAGCGCGTCCAGCGTGTCCTCCAAGCTGGACGCGTAGCTTAGACCGCTTGCCTGACCGCCCAAGGCGCGCAGGAACGCAGCGCGAAAACCATTCGCGTTGAACAGCCCATGCAGATAACTGCCCATCACCCGCCCGCTGGGTGACACGGCGCCTTCCGCATACCCGCCAGTCCGCGCAAACGGCCGTGATCGCGACGGGCCATTGCTTTCGCCCATATGGATTTCGTAGCCCGCAAATGCCTCTCCGCTTGCTTCATGCACGGCCTGCACTAGGCCTAAACGCTTTTGCGGGCGCATTTCCGTTTCGATATCCAGCAGCCCCAAACCCTCGATCTCGCCAGGCACGCCCTCCAGGCCTTCTGGGTCGCGGATAAACTGCCCAAGCATTTGGTAACCCCCGCACAGCCCCAGCACGGCCCCGCCGCGGCGGACATGCGCGTGCAGGTCAATGTCCCAACCCTGCGCGCGGAGCGCTGCCAGATCGCTGCGCGTGCCTTTGCTGCCCGGCAGGATCACTAGCGCCGCATCGCCGGGGATCGGCAGGCCAAGCCGCAGCATGATCAGCTCCACTCCCGGTTCGGCGGCCAGCGGGTCGAAATCGTCGAAATTGGCAATACGCGGGAGCGCCAGGCAAACGATCCGCAGCACCCTAGCTTGAGCTTGCGGCACCGCGCCTGTCCGCGCGCGGTGCAGGTCCTGAGCATCCTCCCCCGGCAGCCTGAAGGCGTCCGGGAAATAAGGCAGCACGCCAAAGCCACGCCACCCTGTGCGCGACGCAATCAGTGCGTAGCCATCGTCGAACAATCGCGGATCGCCGCGGAATTTGTTGATAATAAAGCCGCGAACCATCGCAGCGTCCAACGGATCGAGCACCGCTTGGGTGCCAACCAGCTGCGCGATCACCCCGCCCCGGTCGATATCGCCAACCAGCACCACCGGCACACGGGCAGCACGCGCGAAGCCCATATTAGCGATGTCGCCGGCGCGCAGATTGACCTCCGCCGGACTGCCTGCGCCTTCAACGATGACCAGATCGTGCCGAACCGCCAAGCGCTCAAAACTCTCCAACACCCGCGGCATCAGGCTGGGCTTTAGCGCTGCGTACTCGCTAGCCCGCAGCGTTGCATGGCGGTGGCCCTGCACGATGACCTGCGCCCCAGTCTCGCCCTCCGGCTTCAACAGGACAGGGTTCATATCCACCGCAGGCACCAGCCCTGCGGCCAGCGCCTGCAACGCCTGAGCCCGGCCGATTTCACCGCCATCTGCCGTAACCGCCGCATTATTGGACATGTTCTGTGGCTTGAACGGCGCCACGCTGAGTCCGCGCCGCACCAAAGCCCGGCAAAGCCCGGCCACCAGCAGCGATTTCCCGACATTCGAACCGGTGCCCTGGATCATCAATGCAGTCATCAGAACTCTACGCCAGGCTGCGCCTTAATCCCGCCGCGGAACGGGTGCTTCACCGGCGTCATCTCGGTTACCAGGTCCGCCGCCTCGACCAGCCCCGGCGCGGCGTTGCGGCCGGTCAGCACCACATGCGTCATCGGTGGCTTCTCTTGACGCAGGAAGCTAAGCACCTCCGCGAGATCAAGATAGCCGTAGCGCAGCGCGATGTTGATCTCATCCAGCAAGACCAGGCGCAGTGTCTCATCGCGGATCAACGCCTTGGCCTTTTCCCAACCTGCGCGAGCGGCGGCGATGTCGCGTTCCCTGTCCTGGGTTTCCCAGGTAAAACCCTCGCCCATGGCGTGAAACTGGCACAGCTCAGAGAAATGCGCCGTCAACAGGCGTCGCTCGCCACTGTCCCAAGAACCTTTGATGAATTGCACGACTGCGCATGGCAACTCATGGGCGATACAGCGCAGCACCATGCCGAACGCAGCCGAGGACTTTCCCTTACCCGCGCCGGTATGCACGATGATCAAACCCTTCTCTCCGGTTTTGATCGCCATCATCCGGTCCCGCGCGGCCTTGATGCGCGCCATCTTGGCAGCGTAGCTGGCAGCGTCCTCGGGGGGCAGGGGCATGGACTTCATCCTCGACAACACGGCTTGACAATTGGTCCTGCATGCGGCCTGACATGCATTACACTGGTGCCTGGCTTATGTCAGGCCAAAAGGGAATGCGATAGGGGTTCCGCCCTGAAGCGCAGCCGCCCCCGCGACCGTGACCGGAGAGGCCATCCATCGCCACTGGCAGCAGCTGGGAAGGCGGATGACCGAAGGGCTTAACAGCCCCTATCCGTAAGCCGGGAGACCTGCCAGCCGAGGATTGTAACGAGCGGACGGGGTGTGCCGCACCGGATCAAGGCTGTAGCCTGCCATAGGCGCGCCCCCGGTTTTGCGCGCCCTTGCCGCCGGAAACGGAAGGGTGCCTATGGTCGCGACGCTCCATGTCTGTATTACCTGCCGGGCGGGAACGGTTCCGGAGGAAGGCAAGCTTTGCCCCGGGGCGCGGCTGTATGCGGCACTAACCCAGGCGCCCGCCCCTGAAGGCGTGCGCATCCAGCCTGTCGAATGCCTCTCCGCCTGCCGCTCTGGTGCGACAATCGCCCTCTCCGGGCCGCGCCGCTGGTCCTATATCCATGGCCCGATGTCCGACGCTGACACCAAAGCCATTCTCGGCTTTGCCGCCGCCTATGAGGCAACCGCTGATGGGATCGTACCATGGCGGGAGCGGCCGGTGCTGTTCCGCAAACATGTGATTGCGCGTCTGCCACCTTCAGGAGAGCTATAAATGACAGACCTCGCCAAAATCCCCGTTACCGTCGTCACCGGCTTTCTTGGTACGGGCAAGACTACGCTGATCCGCCATCTGCTGCGCAATCCCGGTGGCCGGCGCCTGGCCGTGCTGGTAAACGAGTTCGGTACGCTGGGCGTGGATGGCGATATTCTCCGCGGTTGCGCAGATGAAAACTGCCCGGACGAAGCGATCCTCGAACTGGCGAATGGCTGCATCTGCTGCACCGTGGCGGACGAGTTCATCCCGATGATGGAACGCCTGCTCGCCTTGCCCAACAAGCCAGATCATATCCTGATCGAAACCTCCGGGCTGGCTTTGCCAAAGCCGCTTCTGAAGGCTTTCAACTGGCCGGCAATCCGCTCGCGCGTGACAGTGGACGGGGTTATCGCGCTGGCCGATGCCGATGCCGTCGCCAATGGCCGCTTCGCCCCCACGCTGGCCGCTGCAGATTTCCCTGGCGACCACGAGACACCGCTTTCCGAAGTGTTCGAAGACCAGATGGCCTGCGCTGACCTGATCCTGCTCAGCAAGGCAGACCTTGCCGGGACCGCCGGACTGGCGGCGGCCCGTGCCGCCATTACCGCCGAGTTGCCCCGCCTGGTGCCGATGCTGCCGCTGACAGAAGGGAATATCGACCCCGCCATATTGCTGGGTTTCGGAGCAGCCGCGGAGTCTGACCTCGTCCAACGCCACTCGCATCACGATTCCGAGGACGGGCACGAGCATAATGATTTTGCCACGTTGGTAGTGGAACTGCCCGAGCAGGTCGCGCCCGAACCATTGCTGGCGGCGATCGAGCGCCTGGCGCGCGAGCAGAACATTTTGCGCGTGAAGGGCCATGTTGCCATTGCAGGCAAGCCGATGCGGCTGCTCATACAGGCCGTCGGTCCCCGCGTGCGCAGCCAGTATGACCGCCTCTGGGGCACCCAGCCTCGCCGCTCCCAACTGGTCGTGATCGCCGAGGTTGGCGATATCGACGAAACGAAAATCCGCGCCGCCCTGGGCGGCGGCATCCCCGCTTTGGCTGGCTGATCTTTCATGCATATCATCTTCCGCGACAGTCATGGGCTGGAGGAGACGGAGACCCCGTTCGATCCCGGCCAGGACCCGGCCGATCTCGTGGTACTGTCCTTTTCAGACAGTGATCTCGGCGCCTTCGCCGCCGGCTGGCACCAGTCGCGGGTCGCAGGGCGGGCGTTGCCATCGCTGCGCCTGGTGAATCTCGTGGCGCTACGGCATCCGGTCTCGGTTGATAACTACGTTGAGAAGACGCTGCGCGGCGCCAAGGCGGTGCTGGTGCGGCTGATTGGTGGGGAGGCCTATTGGACCTACGGGCTCAGCACACTGCAAACCCTGGCACGCGAAACCGGACTTCACCTTGCCATCCTGCCTGGCGATGGCCGGCCAGACCCTGTGTTGGACGCACTCTCGACCTTATCTGTTCCGCTCCTGCGCGAACTAGCGCACTTGTGCGAGACGGGCGGTGCGAATGCAGCGGGGGTGGTGCTCGCTCGCCTGGCCTGCGAAGCTGGTTTGGTAGTGGAGGCGGGGCCGAGTCCGGTCCCGTTGCCCGAATACGGGATTTATCTTCCCGGCTCCGGCGCCATGATTGAGGCTCCAATGGGGGCCGGGCCAAACTTGCCTATAATTTTCTACCGCGCCTACTTTACCGCTGCTGATACCGGACCGATCGATGCACTTATCTCCGCGCTGACCAAGGCCGGATTCAACGCCTACGGGCTGTTCGTGTCCTCGCTCAAAGGCTCGGAGGCAGCGGACTGGGTAATTCAGCATCTGGCTCGCCATCCGCCAGCCGCGATCGTCAATGCCACCGCATTTTCCGCCGCCGGCGAGGCCGGAATCACGCCTCTGGACGGACCCGGAATGCCGGTATTTCAGGTGGCATTATCGACGGCAAGGCGGCGCGAATGGGGTGATTCCGAGCGCGGCCTGTCTCCGGCCGATCTCGCCATGCATGTCGCACTCCCCGAAATCGACGGCCGACTATTCGCCGGCGTGATCAGCTTCAAATCCTCCGGCCGGCCGGATGCGGCCCTTCAATACGCATGCTTCTCCCACAGCGCGGATGCGGATCGGGTGGCGGCCGTGGTGGACAAGGTGACGGCGTGGCATCGGCTTGCGGCCACGGCTGCGCCGGCGCGTCGTTTTGCCATGGTGTTGTCTACCTACCCGGGCCGGCCGGACCAGATGGCGCATGCGGTCGGGCTGGACACGCTGGCCTCCGCCAACGTTTTGCTGGCGGATTTGCGGGTAGAAGGCTACGATGTGTCGCCGGTAGCGGATCTGGCGGACCGCTTGCCGCGCGCCGCGATGGGCTGGCCAGTGGCCGAATACCGCATTGCGCTGATGCAACTGCCCGAAGCGCTGCGTACGTCGCTCGACGTCGCCTGGGGCGCGCCGGAAGCCGACCCTTTGGTACGAAATGGTTCATTTCACTTTCAGGCGTTCCAGGCCGGCCGGGCGCTGGTGGCGCTGCAACCCGAGCGCAGCCGTCCCGCGGGCCGAGATGCCGCATATCACGACCTCACTGCGACGCCCTGTCACGGCTATGTGGCATTCTACCTGTGGCTGCGGGGGATGGACCTGCATGCACTGCTGCATATGGGCGCTCATGGCACGTTGGAATGGTTGCCGGGTAAGGCCGTTGCGCTCTCCGCCGAGTGCTGGCCGGAAGCGCTTATCGGCTCATTACCCGTCATCTACCCGTTCATCGTTAATGATCCCGGGGAGGCCGCCCAGGCCAAACGGCGCACCGGCGCTCTCACCATCGGTCACCTGCCGCCACCGCTCGTCACCGCCGCTCTCCCTGAGGGGTTGACCCAGTTAGAAACTCTGCTGGATGAGTATGCTACCGCCGATGGGCTGGACCCGCCACGGCGCAACCGGCTGATCGGCGCCATCCGCGCCGAGGCACAAGCGCGCGGCGTAGAAGAGGACCTGGGGCTGCCCGTGGATTCGTCGCTGGCCGAGGCGGTGTTGCGCATCGACCGCTTTGTCTGCGACCTGAAGGAAAGCCGTTTTGGCGAGGGGCTGCACATCTTCGGCCGCGGCGAATGCGGGGCGGCGGAACAAGATGGGCTGCTGGCGGCGCTGGCGGGGCGGCGCGTGGCGCCCGGGCCGTCAGGGTCTCCGGCACGCGGGCGACATGACGTCCTGCCTACAGGGCGTAACATGTTCGCCGTCGACCCGCGCGCCGTGCCAAGCCCGGCCGCCCATGCCCAGGGCGTGAAACTGGCGGAGGAGTTGTTGCGCCGGCATTTGCAGGATCATGGCGAGTGGCCGAAGGGAATGCTGGTTGACCTTTGGGGCTCCGCGACGATGCGCACGGCGGGCGAGGATTTCGCCATGGCATTACATTTGGCCGGTCTTGCCCCACGCTGGCAGGCGGGCGGCGGGCGGGTTGATGGCTTCGAGATTTTGCCGCTGGTTTTGCTCGGGCGCCCGCGGATCGACGTCACCCTGCGTGTTAGCGGCCTGTTCCGGGACATTTTCCCGCAGCTTGCTCAGCTTTTTGAGGCGGGTGCAGCGGCGCTCGCCTTGCGGGGGGAAGATCCGGCAGACAATCCATATGCCCGGCAAATTCCGCGCGTTTTCGGACCCGAGCCCGGAAAATATGGACTGGACATGGGCACCGCCCTAGAGGAGTTCTCGTCAGTGGCGCGAACCCGCGCGGCGGAAGCGTGGCTTGGCGGCGCCGGCTGGAGCATCGGCACGGACGGCCAGGCACGCGAGAACCGGGCGGCGTTGCAGGCACGCCTTGCGGCCACGGATGGTTTTGTTCACGCCCATGACCTCCCGGAGTCCGACCTACTGCTGGCTGCTGATTATGCCGCGCATGAAGGAGGCTTTGCCGCCGCCATGGCGCATCTGGGCCATGCCCCGATGGCCCTCTACCATCTGGATATCACCACTCCGGACCAACCCCGCGCCCGCACTTTGCCCGAGGAGATTGCGCGCGTCGTGCGGGCACGCGCCGCCAACCCAGTCTGGGCCGAGGGGATGATGGCGCATGGCTTCCGCGGCGGAGCCGAGATCGCTGCGACGCTGGACCACATGGCCGCCTTTGCGCATCTGGCCGATGCCGTGCCTGCGCATTTGTTCGATCTGTATTTCGAGGCGACGCTGGCGCGCCCGGCGGTGGCGGATTTTCTGGCGCGGGAAAATCAGGCGGCGCTGGCGCGGTTGCGTGATGTATTTTTGCGCCTGCGCACAGCCGGATTATGGCGCACGCGCAGCAATGCCATCATCGCCAGCCTGGAGAATGCGACGTGAGCGGCGGTCTGCCGCGAGGTTGGTGCCCCGATGCGCATCGGGGCATGCAGGCTGAGGATGGGCTGATCCTGCGAATCAGCCCGCCTAGCGGCCAGTTGGCTGCCGCAAAGGCGCGTGGGCTTGCAGATCTGGCCAGCAGATTTGCTCACGGCAAGCTGACAATTACCTCCCGCGCCAAATTGCAGCTGCGCGGCATCGCTGCAGCGGACCACGCTCCTATCCTGGCGCGGCTGGCGGAGATTGGATTGCTCGACCGGGATGCAGATGCCGCGCCGGCCCGCAATATCATCGTCACGCCTTTTTGGCAGCCAGGCGACAGTACGCTGGAACTCGCCACCACTTTGGCAGCAGCATTGGCCCATGCCCCCGCTCTCCCAGCCAAATTTGGCTTTGCCGTGGACACTGGAACCGCCCCGGTCCTCGGCGCGGACCCGGCCGATATACGCCTGGAGCGCGCGGTGGACGGAACCCTACTGGTGCGCGCCGACGGCGCGCATCTGGGAATGCCGGTGCAGGCAGCTGATGCGGTCCGGCGGGCTCTGCATCTAGCCGACTGGTTCCTGGCAAGCGGCGGCGTGAAACAAGCTCGAGGGCGCATGCGTGCGCATCTTGCCGCCGGGCACAAGCCACCACCGGATCTGGCCGGCACCATGGCCAGCGCCACGGCCCTGGCGGCGCCGAAACCTGGGCCGGGCCCGGCCGGAATGCTGGCCGCCTTCGCATTTGGGGATCTGCCGGCCGAAACGCTGGACGCCTTGGCCGGCCTGAGCAGCGACATGCGGCTGACCCCGTGGCGGATGCTCCTGCTGCCGGGCGTTGAGCTTCTGCCAGCTCTGTCGGGGGTCATCACCGATTCCGCCGCTCCGATCACTCGCGTTTTTGCCTGTAACGGCGCGCCTGGCTGCGGTCACGCCCTAGCGGAAACCCGCATTTTGGCGACGGCTCTCGCCTCGCATCTTCCACCGAGCCAGCGCCTGCATGTCTCGGGCTGCGCCAAGGGATGCGCCCATTCGGGGGCAGCCGATGTCACCCTTTGCGCAATGGAGGATGGCTTTGCCTTGATTCGCAAAGGCAATGCCGCTGCGATCCCGGAGCACGTTGGGCTTGACCCGGGGCAGTTGCTCCGCCACCCCGGACGGATTTTTGGAATCGACTGATGCCCCATTTCTACGAAACCGATGGCGCCGCCATCTACCGCCAATCCTTTGCGATCATCCGGACCGAGGCCGAGCTCGGCAGCTTCTCGCCTGAGGAAGAACCGGTGGTGGTACGGATGATCCATGCGCTTGGCTTGATCGGTCTGGAGCGGCAGGTGCGTTTTGCCAGTGGCATGGTGGCGGCGGCGCGCGCGGCGTTGGAGAGGGGCGCGCCCATCCTCTGCGACACGAGAATGGTCAGCGAAGGCATCACCCGCTTGCGCCTGCCTGCGGGGAATGCAGTCATTTGTACGCTGCCCGACCCGGCGGTACCCGGAATCGCCGCCAAACTTGGCACCACCCGCAGCGCCGCGGCGCTGGAGCTTTGGCGGCAGCAGCTCGGCGGGGCGCTGGTGGCCATTGGCAACGCGCCTACCGCTTTGTTTCATCTACTGAATATGCTGGAGGATCCGGCCTGCCCGCGCCCCGCGGCAATTATCGGCTGCCCGGTCGGCTTTGTCGGCGCGGCAGAGTCCAAAGCGGCGCTGTTCGCCGCCATGCCTGCGCCGGCACTCATCGTCCAAGGGCGGCAGGGTGGCTCGGCGGTGACCGTGGCCGCGGTCAACGCCATCGCCAGCCGGGCCGAATGAGCGCGAACCTCATAAGTACCGGGCGCATTATCTGCGTAGGCCTGGGTCCAGGCGATCCGGAGTTGATGAGTGTGCGGGCGGGCCGCCTCGTCTCTGCGGCGCGGCACGTCGCCTATTTCCGTAAACCCGGACGGCGGGGCCAGGCGAGGCGCATTGTCGACGGGCTACTGCGGCCGGATTGCGTTGAATATCCGATGGAATATCCTGTCACCACCGAATTGCCCTTCAACAGCCCGCTGTATATCAGCTTGCTTTCCGGCTTTTATGATGACTGGACGGCAAGGCTGGCGGAGCTGGCGAGGACAGAGGAGGTCATCGTACTTTGTGAGGGCGACCCGTTTTTCTATGGCTCCTTCATGCACCTTCATACCCGGCTGCGCGGACGCGCAGCGGTGGCAGTGGTGCCCGGGATTACCGGCATGTCCGGCTGCTGGACGGCGACGGGCGAGCCTATCACCTGGAGCAACGACGTGCTCACCGTGCTCACCGGCATACTGCCGGAGGTGGAGTTGACCCGCCGGATGCGCGACAGTGACGCGCTGGTGGTGATGAAGACCGGTCGCCATCTCCCGAAAATCCGCCGCGCGCTCAGTGCTGCCGGCCGGCTGGAGCAGGCATGGCTGGTAGCGCACGGCACCACGCGCCAGGAGCGGGTCCTCCGTTTAGCCGAAATGTCGGAAGCGGAATGCCCCTATTTCGCGATTGTAATGGTGCATGGGCAAATGCGGGCATGAGCGGTTGGCTGGCCATTGCCGGACTCGGTCCAGGCGATAACGCCATGCTGACGGGGGAAGTCCGCGAGGCGCTGGCACTCGCGACGGATGTGCTGGGTTATATTCCCTATATCGCCCGTATTCCCGCCCGGCCAGGGCTGATGCTGCACCCCTCGGATAACGGCGAGGAACTCGATCGCGCACGCCATGCCTTGCGCCTGGCGGCGGACGGTGGACAGGTGGTGATCGTGTCTTCAGGCGATCCCGGCGTGTTTGCGATGGCATCTGCGACATTCGAGGTGCTCGGTGAATGTCAAGACTGGCTGCGTATGGAGATCCGTGTGATGCCCGGCATTACCGCGATGTTGGCCGCCGCCGCGCGGGCCGGCGCGCCGCTGGGTCATGACTTCTGCGCCATGAACCTCTCGGATAATCTCAAGCCTTGGCCGCTGATCGAGCACCGCCTTCGTCTGGCTGCCCAAGCGGATTTCGCGATGGCTTTCTACAATCCGCGGTCTACCGCCCGGCCCGACGGGCTGGGACGCGCCTTGGCCGTGCTGCGCGAGGAATGCGAGCCCGAGCGGCTCCTGGTCTTCGCCCACGCCGTGACCACGCCACAGGAGCGTATCACAACGGTAACCCTAGCCGAGGCCAGGCCGGAAATGGCGGATATGCGAACCGTCATACTGGTCGGTAACAAGGCGACCACGCGGGTTGGACGGTATGTCTACACGCCAAGGCGGTCGCAATGAGCGAGCCAGCCGAGGACGTCCTCTACCGCGGTCACCACCCGCCGCGCGCACAAGGCAGGCCGCTCGATCATCAGCACTTTCAACCGCAGAACGCGGGCCGCATCAAGCTTGGCCCGCGCGCCGTCTCCGCCAGCATTCTTGGCGATGATCAGTTCGATGCGGTGCTGCCGGAGCAGCGCGATGTCGCCTGCCAAAGTGAAGGGGCCGCGCGCCAGGACGATATCGGCGCTTGGCAGACGCATTGGCGCGGCCGGCGGATCCACCAGCCGCAGGAGGTAATGATGTTCCGGCCGGGCGGCAAACATCGGCAAACTCTGCTTGCCGATGGCGAGGAAGATCCGCGCCGGCGCTTTGGGCAACGCAGCCAGCGCAGCCGTTTGATCTGGCACACTCTGCCAGTCATCGCCTGCTTCTGCGGTCCAAGGCGGACGCTCCAGGGCCAGCAGCGGAAGGCCGGTCTCGGCGCTTGCAGCAACGGCGTGGCGGCTCATCTGTGCTGCAAACGGATGCGTGGCGTCGATTACGTGGGTAATGGCTTCATTGCGCAAATAGGACACAAGCCCAGCTACACCGCCGAAGCCGCCTATGCGCGTCTGCATTGGCTGGGCCAACGGCGCAACCGTGCGCCCGGCATAGGAGAACACGCCTGCTATCCGTGCCGCGGACAAAGCAAGGGCCATGCGGCTGGCCTCCGCGGTGCCCCCCAGCAACAGCACGCGTGGGTTGGTGTCTTGGCTAAACATTTGAGACAGCTTGCGGCTTATGCCGTAGCGCCGGCAAGACCGGGGCGACATGGCTGAGCCCTGGCTCTCGATCATCGGCATCGGCGAAGATGGGCTGAACGCGCTTTCGGCCAAGGCACGCGGCCTGTTGGACGCGGCCGAGACCATCTTTGGCGGCCAGCGTCATCTAACCCTTGCGGCGGCAGGGGCGCGCGGACGCCATTGGCCAGTGCCTTTCTCAGTCACGCCGGTGCTGGCCTGCCGAGGCATCCCCACCGTGGTCCTGGCTTCGGGCAATCCATTTTGGTTCGGCGCCGGCTCGAGCTTCGCATCACGGTTGGCCGCGGGGGAATGGCAGGCCTTTCCAGCCCCCTCAACCTTTGCGCTGGCAGCTTCCAGGCTCGGTTGGAGGCTGGAGGAGACGATCTGCCTTGGACTGCATGCCGCGCCCTACGCGCGACTACGCCGACATCTCGCTCGAGGCGCCCGGCTGATCTGCCTGCTGCGCGGACCGGACGACGTGGCCGATCTCGCCGCCTGGTTGACGGCGCGGGGGTTTGGCGCCTCTCGCCTGTGGCGGCTGGAGGCGCTGGGCGGTCCGCGCGAGCAAATCACCTTGGGTGAAGCGGCTGCATGGGACGCGGCAGTCGGAATCGCCCCCGTCGCATTGGCTATCGAAGCGGCAGGTGGGTACGGCCTGCCCCGTTCGCCCGGTCTGCCCGACGCGTTATTCGAGCATGACGGGCAAATCACCCGGCGCGCTGTCCGTGCCCTGACACTCTCTGCCCTGGCTCCGCATTCGAGCGAATGTTTGTGGGATATCGGCACGGGTTCCGGCGCTGTGGCGATGGAATGGCTGCTTGCCGCTCCCGCGACAACCGCCTGCGGCGTGGAGGCCGACGCCGCTCGCGCCGCCCGTGCGCGGCGCAATGCCGAGACGTTTGGAGTGGAAAACCGCTTCAGCATCGCGAATGCCTGCGCACCGGACGGGCTGGAGGACTTGCGCCGGCCGGATGCGATATTTATTGGCGGCGGCGCCAGCATGGCCCTGCTGGAACGGCTCTGGACCTTGGCCCCGCCGGGTACGCGTCTGGTTGCCAATGCAGTAACGCTTGAGACCGAAGCCTTGTTCATGCAATGGGCGAACCTCAAGGGCGGCAACCTGCTGCGTATAGAGTTAGCTGAGGCGAGGCCGCTGGGCAAAATGCGTGGCTGGGAGCCTGCGAGGCCGATTGTGCAATGGAGCGTGATGCTTTGAGAGTTGCCGGGCTCGGCTTCCGTAAGGCAGCCACGACAGGTTCTTTGCGCGCCGCCCTGAACGCCGCAGGCGGCCCGGGCGTCGGCGCCTTGGCCACGCTGGCTGAGAAGTCCGTTACGCCGGCATTGCTGCATTTGGCCCAGGAACTCGGCATACCGATTATTCCGGTTTCCGCCGCCGCATTGGCGGGCCAGGAAACGCTCACCCAATCGTCGCGCCTGCAAGCCCGCCTGTGCACTGGCAGCCTTGCCGAGGCGGCTGCCTTGGCAGCGGCGGGGCCTGGATCGCGGCTACTGGGGCCGCGGAGTATCGCGCCGGATGGCATGGCCACGGCCGCGATCGCTGAAAAGAGTTCATCATGACGGTGCATTTTATAGGCGCTGGGCCGGGTGCCGCGGACCTGCTTACCTTGCGTGGTCGTGACCTTATCGCCGCGGCGCCGGTCTGCCTCTACGCCGGTTCGCTGGTGCCTGAAGGGGTGTTGGCGCATTGCCCGCAGGGGGCGCGCATCATCAACACCGCGCCGCTTTCGCTGGACGAGATCATTGCCGAGATGCAGGCTGCAGATGCGCAGGGGCATGATGTTGCCCGGCTGCACTCGGGCGATCTCGCTATTTGGTCGGCGATGGGAGAGCAGTTGCGGCGGCTGCGCGAGCTTAGCATTGGCTTTGACATCACGCCCGGCGTGCCCGCCTTCGCCGCCGCCGCCGCCAGCTTGGGGGCCGAGTTGACCTTGCCGGGGGTGGCGCAATCGGTCGTACTAACGCGCAGTGCGGGCCGCGCCTCGCCTATGCCGGATGATGAAACACTGGCCGCTTTCGGTGCCACCGGAGCAACGCTGGCGATCCACCTCTCCATCCATGTGCTAGGTGAGGTCGTGGCGACGCTGCTACCGCATTACGGGGCGGATTGTCCGGTGGCAGTGGTGTGGCGTGCCTCCTGGCCGGATGAGCGGATTTGGCGCGGCACACTCACCACCATCCAGCGGATGATTGACCGACAGATCGAGCGTACGGCGCTTATTTTGGTCGGCCGCGTGTTGGGGGCGACGGATTTTGCCGAAAGCCGGCTTTATGCGCCGGATTACGATCGGCGGTACCGACCGCGAGGCACAAATCCGCGCTATCCGGAAACAGAATGACCAGCCGGGGGCTCATCATTGCAGCACCTGCCTCGGGCTGCGGCAAAACCACCGTGGCGCTTGGGTTGGCCCGCGCGCTGCGGCAGCGCGGGCTGCTCGTGCAAACGTTTAAATCCGGCCCCGATTACATCGACCCCGCCTTTCTGTCCGCCGCCGCGGGGCGGGAGTGTTTCAATCTCGATAGCTGGGCGATGCCGGCAGGACAGATCGCGGCCCTGGCGAACACGGCCGAGACGGCCGATCTCGCGCTGGCCGAGGGATCAATGGGGCTGTTTGACGGCGTTGCCTTGCGCGGCGCGGCCGGATCGGGGGCAACGGCAGATATTGCAGCGTTATTAGGTTGGCCAGTGGTGCTGGTGCTGGATGCCAGCGGCCAGGCCCAGACCGCCGCCGCTGTGGCGCAAGGACTGGCCTGCTTCCGCCCCGCGGTGCAGGTGGCTGGCGTGGTGCTGAATCGCGTTGCCAGTGCCAGGCATGAGAGGCTGTTGCGCGCCGGCATGGCGGAAGCAGGGATGACCGTGTTCGGAGCACTACCGCGCAGCGCCGACGTAACGGTGCCGGAACGGCATTTGGGATTGGTGCAGGCTGGCGAGCTACCGCAACTGGAGGCGCTGCTAGAGGATGTTGCCCGGCTAATCAGCCTATATTGCGACCTTGACGCCATGCTGGCGGCTGCTGCCGCAAAGCCCGGTCGGGACGCTGCTGTTACGCCGGTTTCGCCGCCTGGACAGCGGATCGCTTTAGCGCAAGATGCGGCGTTTTCCTTCTGCTATGCGCATTTGCTGGCCGGCTGGCGCGCGGCGGGGGCTGAAATTCTGCCCTTCTCGCCGTTGCGTGACGAGCAACCGCCGGCGGCGGCGGACGTGTGCTGGCTGCCGGGCGGATACCCCGAACTGCATGCCGGCGTTCTAGCCAATAACAGCAGCTTTTTGGATGGCTTGCGGCGTTTCTCCCTTAGCCGCCCGGTGCACGGCGAATGTGGCGGCTACATGGTTCTGGGCGAAGCGATCATCGACACGGCGGGAACCCGCCACACCATGGCCGGGCTGCTCGGGCTGATAACATCCTTCGAGCGGCGGAGCATGCATCTGGGCTACCGCCGCGCCACGCTCGCAGCGCCCATGCCAGGCCATGCTGCGGGCGTAGTGCTGGCCGGGCATGAGTTTCATTACGCCGGTATCGTGGCCCAACCCGACGCACCCCTTGCCACGGTGGTCGATGCCATGGGCGACGCGGTGGCCGAGACCGGCTCCCGCCGGGCGCTGGTGAGCGGTAGCTTTTTTCACTTCATCGCGCAGGCATGAACAGCTCCACTTGCCTACACCTGATCGGCATCGGTACAGGCAACCCCGAGCATCTCACGCGCCAAGCGATTCGCGCGATCAATGAAGCAAAGATGATTTTAATACCGAGAAAGGGGCCGGATAAAACCGACCTCGCCGAACTGCGTCGCATGATCTGCGTTGAAACGCTGACCAACCCAGCGACTCGCGTGATTGAATTCGACATGCCGGTCCGCGACCGCACCAAACCCGATTATCACCAAGGCGTGGAGGACTGGCATGCGGCCATCGCCGCGATCTGGGCGGCGATCATCACTCGCGAACTGCCAGGAGGGGGCGAGGTGGCATTGCTCGTCTGGGGCGATCCGGCATTGTATGACAGCACGCTGCGCATCGCGGCCAAGTTGGGGTTGGGGACAAGGGTGGTGCCGGGCATCACCGCCGTCCAGGCCCTGACCGCCGCGCATAAAGTGGTGCTGAACGAAATCGGCGCGCCATTTATGGTCACCACGGGAAGGCAATTGCGTGAACAGGGTTGGCCGGTGGGGGTGGATACACTGGTGGTAATGCTTGATGGCAATTGCGCCTTTCAGACTCTGGCGTCGCACCCGTTGCACATCTGGTGGGGCGCCTATCTTGGCATGTCCCAGCAGATTATCCATGCCGGCGATCTGGCGGTTGCGGGGCCGGAAATCATCGCCAAACGCGCCGCGGCACGATTCGCCAATGGCTGGATCATGGATATCTACATGTTGCGGCGAAGGATTGATTAATACCGCGCGCCGTGTTTTGCTGGTGGAGATGGTTTCCCGGAAGGGGAATAATAGGGAATGCGGTGCGAGTGGCGACGCTCAAAGCCGCGGCTGCCCCCGCAACTGTAAACGGCGAGCCGATCATCATTTAGCCACTGGGAAACTGGGAAGGCGATGAGCGGCAACGACCCGTGAGCCAGGAGACCTGCTATCAACTGGCGTCGATGCATACGAATCGGGCGGGGTGTCCTGGTTGGTTTGGCCTTTTGCCGGGCTGAGCTTGTTTGCGGAGACAAACGCCGCAAGGAGGCAGACTATGTTTACTAAGCCGCGACAACCCAATGAACTCGTTAGCGCGAATCTGCGCTGCGAAAGAACGGGCATCTACGTTTCTCCAAACGCCGCCAACATCGATGGCGATACTTCTTCCATTTTGATCTTCCTCAACGCTGTTGTGGGAGGACAATAGAATGCTGGCAGCGATCAGAAATCTTTTCAACGATAGTTCGGTCGAAATTAAAGGCAAAATATTAGGAATATACATTTTTCTCTTTGCAGCCAATATCGGCAGCTGGGTATGGGCGATCGTAGCTTTTCGTCACAATCCGGTGCTCATCGGAACGTCGCTTCTTGCCTGGGCCTACGGGCTTCGCCATGCGGTGGACGCCGATCATATCGCGGCCATCGACAACGTTACGCGCAAATTGATGCAGGAAAACACGCGCCCTATCAGCGTCGGCTTCTTTTTCGCCATGGGCCATTCGCTAGTGCTCGTCATCGGCGTGGGGGCGATCGTTATAATTCACTCGACGGTCAATGACGCCTTCAACAATTTCAATAATGAAAGCGGCATTGTTGGTACAGTCGTTTCAACAACATTTCTGTTGTTGATTGGCCTAATGAATTTAATGATTGCGATCTCAGTATACCGCACTTTCGGGGAGGTGCGAAGGGGCGGAACCTATGTCGAAGAGGATTTCGACATTCTGCTCAACAAGCGCGGCTTTTTTTTCCGCATATTCCGACCGATGTTCAAACTGGTGACCGAGGGCTGGCACATGCTGCCGCTTGGCTTCCTGTTCGGTCTTGGCTTTGATACGATAACCGAAGTCACGCTGCTCAGCATCGCCGCGACCGAAGCCTCGAAGTGCATCTCACTCTGGTCCATCATGGCGTTTCCCTTGCTTTTTTCTGCCGGCATGTCGCTAATCGACACGACCGATGGAATCGCGATGCTGGGTGCTTATGGCTGGGCGTTCGTGAAGCCGGTCCGCAAACTATACTATAACTTGACGATCACAATGGTTTCCGTCGTCGTGGCGCTAGTCGTCGGCAGTATTGAGGGGTTGGGACTTGCGGCGGGGAAATTGAACTTGTCCGGCGGGTTGTGGACCTACATCAACATACTAAACAACAATTTCGGCTATATCGGTTACTGCATCATAGCCATCTTCATCGTCAGCTGGCTGCTGTCCCTGATCGTCTACAAGGTCAACCGCTATGATGAACTTGAGCTGAAAGTGGCATCTCAAGGAGACCCACGGACTTAAGGCGGAAGCGCAGCGTAGATCCCACTTTTACAAGAAGCCAACATTGATGAGACCTGGCTGGAGCGATCGAGGTATTTGTTTGGCGATTATCATACGGTTTTGCGTTTATAAAGCGAACTTGCCAAGTCTCGATGTTTTCATATTCTGCAGGCGGTGTTGTCATGAATGCTTCGGCTGTTCTTCTAATTGTCATGCTTGCGAGCTGGGTATTATACACAAGATGGTGCCCGATTATTGAGCACCGATCACCCTCTATTAGCCCGGCAACGCGGCTGGTCGAACGCTGAAACAGCGCGGGTGGTACTGCAGGCCGGTGGCTGCCATGTTTCCACAACTCTAATAATAGGATTGGCGGTATGGGGCGCGGGTGTCGCCTTCGCCACTCGATTCGGTCACCTTGCCGATACCCTCGCCAGCTTTGCCCTTGTCGGATTTGGCGCCTCGATCGCCATCTCCGGTTGGCGTGACCGCAGCCGCGGACAAGGGCACGGCCACAGCCAAAGCGGCTGCTTCGTTCATGCCGGTCCTCTTGACCATAAGTCCGGGGAACAGGACGCGCTTCAAGGGCCCGAATTGCAGAACCTTGATACCTGCCAGGGAGGCATCCGGCTTTCGATTTATGCGAACACAGTGCCACTGCGCTTCCGTTTCACCGCCTCCACAGTTGGCCGGGTGCTTGTGGAAACCGTTCGCGACGAAGGAAAGCGGCAGTTTTTTTTCTTTGCAAATCGAGAAGTTATTCGAATTCTTTGGAGGAAATCCCGGCGCCGCATAGTCTTGAGGTGAACGTGAAGGGTGGCCATGGTCATCCCGACCACGTATAAACCACCCATTTCGCGGAGCATATTCATGCGCCGCACGGCGGGGGCCATAGTCAGGGACACCACTAACATCGCACGCATAGCCACCAGGGCGAGGAGGATCACGCGCTATATGCGCCAACGCGCGCGTCAACGTGTGAATAAGCATCGAAATGGGACCCCCGATAAATTCTAAACACCTCTTTGAATTAGCAACGGAAATTGGCCCTTTGTAGGGGTCCCGATCGGCGCCGATCGGGACCCCCACTTCATTGCTGTTTTGGCTTTTAAATCAATGCTTTGTAGCGCAACTCAAGCGGGGTCCCAGTTCGATGCTTATTGACACGGACCTAGGCCTATGTAGCTTGACGCTATGGCCAATCGTGAATGGTTTCAGCTTCGCAGGCAGTCGGATGACCTAGTCTACACGTTCCGTCGTCGGCAGGACCCCGGCGGAGACCCAGCCTATCAACGGCAAGATCAAGATTTCTGGATCACCTTCAGACCAGACCTTGGGTGGGTCGCCTGGGATCATCCAACGCAGCAATGCATGGGAAAGCCTTGGGACGTTCCGCCCGATCAGCAGGAAGATTTTCCACCGGAAGGCGTGTGGGTCAGTAGAAAAGGCGCAAAATCATACGTCTATGAACTCGTCTACATCAATGGACCATTGGGACACGACCTCATTGGGGCATCGAGCGAACCAACCAACTGGCTAGATGAGTCCATTCACCTGTCGGACTGGAACCCTAGTTGGCCGGCAGATGCGCGAGCGCTCATGGCAGAATTTGTGAGCTTCTTGGGGCCAGAAATCCGGATTGAACACATCGGCAGCACGGCTGTCGAAGGCATGCCGGCAAAGCCGGTCCTGGACCTGATGATTGGCGCCGACGACGAGTCCGAGCAGGAGAAGGTGGCTCGGAAATTGTCCGAAATGGGTTGGCAGGACATGGGAGAAGCCGGCGTGGCAGGACGGCGTCATTTGCGCAAGCGCTCAGGGGAGCACGCGAACGCCCACATCGTGCTGTTCGGATCGGTTCACTGGGGGAACAATCTCGCGATCCGTGATTTCCTACGCGCGCACCCCGACGAACGGGCTGCATACGCCGCGTTGAAGCAAGCGACTGTCGCGAGCGGCGCAGATCGGCTGCTCGCTTACTCCGATCGCAAAGCACAATTCATGGTCGAACTTCTGGCGCGTGCGGTCGCGTGGCGGACAACCGAAGCTAAGGGCAAATGACTTCCAAGGAGGTGATTGTAAATAAGCATCGAAATGGGACCCCCGATAAATTCTAAACAACTCTTTGAATTAGCAACGGAAATTGGCCCTTTGTAGGGGTCCCGATCGGCGCCGATCGGGACCCCCCACTTCATTGCTGTTTTGGCTTTTAAATCAATGCCTTGTAGCGCAACTCAAGCGGGGTCCCAGTTCGATGCTTATTGACACTCGTTGTTAATCTGCCCCAGCTCAAACACTTCATCATACGGCACATTCGCTTCCGCCAGCAGCGCATTCATATGCCCCGGCATCCGCCCCGCTACCGGATGAATCGCGTATTTCACTTCCACATTGTCTTTCTTCAGCGTGTCCGCCATTTCGCGCAGCGCATGTTGCGCTTGTGAAACCGCCATGCCGTAGCAAGGCCCACAATTACCGTGGATGCGTTTTCATAATAAACGCCGCATCCTCGGCGGAACCTATCTTCACCGCCTTATCACCGCCCAGCCCTGCCGACACCGCTTCGCCGGTGGTGCCAAATCGCCCCAGAATAACGTTAATAATGCTGCAGTTCATGCCCTTACA
>Ga0116227_10005030_pt1 | contig 28261 bp, 18 predicted proteins | sample S1TSphgellanicum_FD_89693 | JGI IMG/M metagenome (GOLD analysis project Ga0116227, IMG submission 89693) | Host-associated microbial communities from peat moss isolated from Minnesota, USA - S1T2_Fb - Sphagnum magellanicum MG | ecosystem: Host-associated > Plants > Peat moss > Unclassified...
ATGAGTTTAAGTGGGGGATAGAGAAAAAAAAAACTGAAAAATAAAGAGTAATATGGGGTGGGCTTTGATGGTTGTGGGTGGGTTTGTTTTGGTGGGGGGGGGGGGGGGGGGGGGGGGGGGGGGGGGGGGGGGGGGGAAGGATTTGTTTTCATTTTTCCCTTGTTCCAAATGTGTTCCCACTATGGTCCCTTTAAGTACCCAATGAGTTCCCAATGAGTTCCCCGACATGTTATCCATAGCACCTCACTTTTATCCCATACCATATGCTGTCCTCCTTTCACCTATAATAGCTGGGCCAAAGGGGAGGAGCTCTATACTTCAAAATAGAACCTTCTATTTTAGGGAGCCTCCATAGTTTCAATTTATTTGAGCCATGGGCCAATCAAATTGGCTCGTTGCCAAAATAAATTTGAACTTGGGAGGCACCTCATCTAATTAATAGGAGAGGTGAATAGGTGAGTGTTCTTAGGAAGGGCTATTAGTCCAGGCCAAAGATAGTCCAGGCCAAAACCTGCTATTCAACTACGGTATAAGGGGTGGGGTGTTTGAATAACATTACTTTATATAAAAAACTTTGCTCTTCATAGTTTCATACCTATTAGTACCCCTTTTCAAGCCTAATTACCTCACTCCTTTTCACTACCCACCTAGGTGGAAAGGCAAATTAATATGTGTGCCTTTTCATGACCATGTTATTTTATAATAATTTATCAATTGTAATAACTTTTTTTTTCAAGCATATCCATTTAATATGTTTCCTTACAAATCTACATGAACATAATAAGAAGGCACACTTTTGAGATCACGAGTGACTAAATGACGAACTAGGTATTGAGAACCATATGGGAACATATCTTACTCTAAGGTCAGTTTCGTCATTAAATAAATCCTCAAAATAGTGAAACGATTTTTTTTGTGAGAATATGAAGTTGACAAGTTGAAAATCATCGTAATATATCATCGATTACACTCTGAATAATTTCACTACTCATATGACAATATCATAGTAGAGCATGGAAAATTTTGTAAATTTCAAAATTAAAAACCAAATTAGGTTTTTGAAAAAAGAAAATTATTCATTTCATCAATGTAGAAACTGACCCTAGGCTACGGTAATGGTGGGGGGAAAAAAAAACACTCATTAATAATAATAATAATTCAATAATTCAATAATTAGTTCTGAATGTATAAAACTTTCCCCAAATGGAAGACACTCAAACATACTTTTCAATTCCATTTAGTTTCCTCCAAATTTTGTTGGCTAGTTTATAATATGAACTCCAAAAAATGATGATAAGCTCTAGTATTTTGCTCAAACATTATCCAACTCCCAATCATTTTTTTTGAAAATAAATTACTTTCTACGAATTATAATAGCTTGAAGCCATCCCCTAGTGAGTTAGAAACATATAAAAGAGTGTTATTTCTTTCTTAAATCAGAAAAAAATAAATTGTTGATGGTACTTGAACACACCTGTGTGGGAGTGAGTATATTTATAGTACTTTAAATACATTGGCAACTTTGACACATGTTTGTCAGTTAATTAATTAATTAATTAATTAATTTTGCAATTTTGCAATTTTTATTTCAAAAATAAAAATATTCTTGAAGATTCAATATTTTCTTTCACAATTTTTTGTTATTTGAAAAAATAATTCAACATTTCTAAAGATAGTATAATTAGTGTCAAGCTGCCAAGGTAGTAGGGTATATACTTAGGTACATACTTTATAAATTAGAAACCCTTTTAAAGAAATCCCTAACACACCAACCCAATGCCAATCCAACCCCAAAATTTAAAAAAATTAAAAAAAGAGGAAAAAAAAACAAAGCTTTGTACCTGCCCAACGATTGCACGGGAAATTAAAAATTTAAAAATAGAGGAAAATATTCATGTTACTCTCTTTTTTAATAACTGTTGGGCAGGGTTTTTGGGGGGGACTTCACAGGTTATCAATATCAACATAAACAATGGGGTGCCTGGTAGATTATCAAATGCCCGGTCAGTAACCATGGTTAACATGCCGGTTATACTCTGGTAATATTTTTTAAAATAAAAAAACTGTTATTTTTTGTCTGTTTTAAAAAAAGTATTAGTATTTAAAGATTGATGGGATGACCCAATTATCATCCAGGTAGGTCATCCGATTTTGAAAATACAATACCAGAAAGTTATCAATCTAACCGGTTATGTAAAAAATCACGAGCAGACTGTTAGCTTGTTAATATCCGAGTTTATAACCGGGACCAACCGTCCGTAACCGGCCAACACCGGTTTTAAGGGCGAACGGCCGGTTATGATGCTGTAATGATGTACGAAAATACCCGCCAGCCGTCATGGAGATAGCGTGACAACCGACCAAATCTACCGGAACTGGAATGTGCTTTTGTCGGAAAAAGGATTTCCCGAAATGTAGCTGAAACGGAGATAATGAGGGTGAGATTGTAGGAAGGAGAGAGAAGGCATATGAAGATTTTGTGCATGGTAGTAGATTTTGTGAATGGTGGTAGATTCTGTAAAATCTACTTAGACTTTGTAAAATCTGCCAGAAATTTCCAAAATGTACCAATATGCTGAAAATCTACCCACTCACAAGGCAGATGGCTATGGATCAGGCCCCGGACTTTGCTTCTTCTCCTTTCTTCTTGTTCCTCACGCGCGTGGCGCTCTTGGATCGCGAGCCCCGAGAGTCTAGAGATCGACGGAATGTTGTTGTCGCAGTGTGACAGAATCTCGACAAAAGCTCGACGGCAAGCGACTGGAGTTGAGAGTGCAGAGAGTTCTTGTGTGTGGTGTTGAGAGCGGGCATCTTTTTTCTGTTATCTTTCGTATCTTTTGTAGAAGGAGGAAGGGTGTGGGGTTTGTAGTGACGACGCACACGGTCTGGAGCTTGGAGAGAGAGAGAGAGAGAGAGAGAATTTGAGGAAGCGGGGGGTGGAAGGGCCAGATGCTTGCTGGAGCAAGAAAGACGGGAGATCGTAACAGGGAGGGCATGGGGGGAGACAGTCATGGAGGTTGAAGGATTTGAGAAGAGGCAGGAGTATGGGTAGCAGAGGACATGAGGAGGAAGAGGACTGAACAACAACAACAACAACAACAAAAACAACAAGGGGCGTGTGATGGAGAGATGAGCGATGCTGGAGTGGGTCATGAAGATGTTGGTGGCATGCTGGCGGCCCGTGCAACGGTATGCGCACATGGGGGCGGAGGCAGCGGATCGGCAAGATGCCTTGCTCTGGTACAAGGACTTGAGCCCGCATGGGTCGGGGGAGTTCTCCATCGCCGTGGTGCAAGCGAACACGCTGCTGGAGGATCAGAGTCAAGTGGAGTCAGGCAAGTTCGGGACGTTCGTGGGGATTTACGATGGACATGGAGGCCCTGAAGCTTCGCGCTTCATCAACGACTCGCTTTATTACTACTTGCAGAAGTTCGCGGAGGAGCAGCAAGGTATGTCTGTCGAGGTTATTCGGAAAGCTTTCATGGAGACAGAGGACAAGTTCTTGGCCATAGTGCAGAAGTCTTGGCTGACCAAGCCGCAGATTGCTGCTGTTGGCTCTTGTTGCTTGGTGGGAGTAATCTGGGGTTCTAAGCTCTACATCGCTAATCTTGGCGACTCTCGAGCTGTGCTGGGCACTCTCTCCCGATCGACCACCACAGGCCCCATAGTTGCCATGCAAGTCTCCACAGAGCACAATGCTAGTATAGAGTCTGTGCGACAGGATCTTGTGGCTCTGCACCCGGATGACTCTCACATCGTGGTTCTCAAACATGGAGTGTGGAGAGTCAAGGGTCTGATTCAAGTCTCACGCTCCATTGGTGATGTGTATTTGAAGAAGGCAGAGTATAACAGGGAGCCACTGCTCTCACGCTTCCGCCTTCCTGAGCCTCTTCGGCGGCCTGTTTTATCTGCAGAGCCAGATTTCCATGTCCACATGCTCAGACCACAAGACCGGTTCATCATTTTTGCATCTGACGGCCTCTGGGAGCACCTAAGCAACCAAGAAGCTGTGGAAATTGTGCACAACCATCCAAGAGCTGGAATTGCAAGACGGTTGATCAGAACAGCTCTGCAAGAAGCTGCAAAGAAGCGAGAGATGCGGTACTCTGATCTCAAGCGAATTGAACGTGGAATACGAAGACATTTCCATGATGACATAACTGTAGTGGTTGTTTTTCTGGACCATGAATTGCTGAGCAGAGGTAGCAGTAGTATATCTCACCATACCTCTGTGAAAGGAGGGATGGACAACCACAAAGGGGTTTTAGGATCTCCTGCGGAGCCATCTTGATCTTCCTCAAACACAACTGCTGCTGCCACTGTTGGTGTCAACCATCAAACTCAGCATCTAAAAGATGACGGAGAAGCAACTTGAATTCTCTGCAACTGTGTTTGAAATGTCAGACCACAACACTCTCAAAAAAACTTCTCACTTTTGACTTCACTGTTTTCCTGGAAGCTGTGGAGTTTGGGCTTTGTTTGATAACCTGAAGTGGTGCGGTGGAAATCTGGAAATTGCTTTGCTGAATATAATGATGCAGAGAAAGAGAGAGAGAAATCCTTTGCAAATGTGTGTTTTTTTGTCCTCTCATTGGTTATCCAGGAAGGTTTGCAGTTCCTTTCTGATGTTGAACCACTGGTCTGCATACCATTGCTTTGTTATTGAATAGAGGAGGAGATGCTTTGCAATGTGTTTTGAGTCATAAAAGCTTAATATTAGAGAGCTCTATTAAGGCTTCAGTGTTTGTTTGCAATTGTGAGACTTCTTAGGTCAAACTTTGCATGTCAACCTAGTCTCAGCTCTATGGCAAATTGTTGGGGCACTTGATGTCTCACTCTCCAGTTTCTTGAGGCAGGTTTTAGGTGTTAAGTGTATCAGCATCATTGTCGAAATGGTTGTATGTCATCCTGGTTATTTGTAAGACCATTGCTGGACAGGAAGAATTCTTCATAAAATCAATTCTATCACTCTCAATCTGAGCTCTATTTTGAATCTTCTTGAAGAGCTGTAACAAGATTCAGCAGCACGGAAATAGTACTTAGTCACTAGCTGAAAAACTGTGTTTTTACTTTTGTTTTCCTGGTCCAGATTGTCTTTCTCTGTTGACAAGCTGTGGGTTTTCTGCTGCCTATCTGATTATTGAACTTTGATACTTACTGTGATCTGGTGTAAACTGGGTTTTGGAGCTAAACAGTGACAGCAACTTTTGGTGGCATGGTGCAAATGTGTGCAGTTGTGAAGGCGAGTTGACTCACCAAGCCAAATAAGCTCTCATAAGGATCTTAAGCTGATCCTTTATGTTTCTACTAACTCTGGTTCTTGCTGGCCATCCATTTGCATTGCAGTGATTGCAGTGGTGAGTTTCCAGTATTATGGTGGACAAGACCACCTACCGATGACCATGGACATTGCATTCTGCCCCACTTCAGGTTCCTGTTTGAGTTCTTTTTTGCATTTTCATCTAAATTCGTGCTTGTAGCCCTCTTTGGATAGATCATGTGCCAATCTGTATCTGCTGGAACAACTTGTGGTTTGAAAATCTCAGTGCTAACTGTATTCAGAGTTTTGTACCCAGTCTGGATCAAGTTGTTAAAATCCATCAGTATATGCTGAAATGACTTCTGTTTGTAGAAATCCATGAAAATGGACATTCAATTTGGAGTCATAAAAATTAGGTTTCACGCTAGTCATCCTTTCCTTGGGTATGGATGAACTCTGTGCCAGCAATGTACTTGCAGACTTAGTGGTCAGCCCTTAACATTGTTGGTACTTTCTGCTTACTTTGTGATGGCATATTTACATTTCATTAGTTGCTGGATTGCAATCGTTATGTGGCTCCTCTGCATGGACTTCATATTGATGGAAGGGCTGTTGCAGGGATTGAAAAAAAATGAAGTTTGTTCTATTCTGATGTGTTAGTTGCAATCTAGATGGGTATTAAAAAGTGTCCTATTAATTTCAGATATGAAATTCAGATCAGGAAATGATGGAATCAGAAGCAGAGAGATCAAATTCCAAGAGAAGGCTTTGTTGAAACAATAATTGAATTTGAGGAATTACCACATGAAGGTGTGAGAGAGCTCTGAGCTGCTATGAAATTTGTTTAACAAAATTGCAATGGATGGGACTTGCTTTCATATTGGAAATGGGTCATTCAAGGTGTTTGCTAAACATATCTTTTCATTATCTTTGAATTGGCATTTGGATAGCTAACTAAAAGGTTAGTGTGAAATTTATAGTTTTAAAAGGCAAGTATGGTTAGGAGAGTTCTAATATCCATTATTGTGCAACGGCATTGGAGATACAGTATAGAAGTGGGAATCATGGTGGGATTAATGAAAATGTCACAAGGTTGAGATGGGAAATCATGGGAAAAAATCAGGATTAAACTTCACTTTAAAACTTCAAAAAGTGTAATCACCATCACTCCTAAATGTTTTGAGTAACATAACATTTGATTTAAGTGTTACATCTTGATTGGAGAACAATTTGGCAACACTTTTGGAATGGTTTACAAATATCAATTTGCAACCTCTTCTTTCAAAAAAGTTGGGAAATTCTTGATAATGGGTGATTGATTGTGTTTCATGGTAATTGAAGCATAATACACAATGTTGTTACGAAGGAATGTTGAATACTATTGTCCATTGGTTTGTAGATCTCTTTCACCATAATGATATATGGTAGATTAGCAATTGAGGAGGCTGGAAAACTTAAAATTTGGATATTGATCAGAGAACAATTTGGCAACACTTTTGGAATGGCTTACAAATATCAATTTGCAACCTTTTCTTTTGAAAAAATTGGGCAATTGTTGATTATGGGTTGATTGTGTTTCATGGCAATTGAAGCATAATACACAATGCTATTTTGGAGGAATGTTGAATACTATTGTCCGTTGGTTTGTAGATTTCTTTCACCATTATGATATATAGTAGATTTGCAATTGGGCCCATCTTTAGGTTCCATAAGTCATTCTTTTGGGTGACAATTCTATTGTGAAAAATGTTTTCAAAAATGTGGAAACCTTTTCATATTTGTCTTTTTGTATGTTCACATTTCAATTGTCACATGTGGAAATCTAATGTTTTTGTCCTCCGACATGACACCAACACACATTTGAACTCAAAAGGTCACATTGAATAAAAGGATAATTCTCTTCAAATATTTTAAATAGATATGGTTTCACATGAATTTTTTGGTATAGGGTAGAATTGCCCATCATTGAACATGTACTTATCATTGAACATTTTCCAATATTTTTTTAATTCCTTAGCCAAATTGAGTGATTTTTGTGTAATTGAATGTGCAAATTGGAGGGCTGCAAATGTTCTTTGAACATCAAAAGTAAAAGAGCAATGTAGAAAACATAGGAAGAGGGTGAGTGATAATTTGCTTCAATCTTTTTGAAAGAATAGCTCTTGACCCTCCTCTAGTTCCAACCCCATATCTTCTTCATTTTGAGTCCATTTTGAATGATCTAAAAGCAGATGGGTGTGCCAACCAAGGCTTTACAAAACTTCTTTGTATTCCAAAGCCAAAGATGCAACAATCAAAGATCTTAAGCTTGGAATCCTAATTTTTTTTCATTCACCCATCGTCGAACATTGAACCCCTTTACACCAAACATCCCATATCTTGCACATTCTTTTACCAAATTGAGAGATTTTTTCAGTGTTGGAAACATTAGATGGAAGGCTAAACATGTTCTTTCAGCTTCAAAATTGGACCAACAATGTGTGAGGATTCAACCTCGTTTGAGTTTTGAAGTGTTCGTTCACCGACCTATCTACTTTAATTGATACACAATTTTTTTCAAAAATATTTTCAATAGGTGAGGATTGAATTTCTTTTTTTCAAATAAATGGAATAGGAAATGAATTTATGAAAATTTCAAAATTCATATGGATTTTTTTTGATATTGTAAAATTGAATGAACGAATGAAAATATATTAATGTTTTTACTTCACATCAATTAATTGTCATTGGTAGTGTGGAGAAGCATGAAGCCCAAGTTGAGGTATGAGCTTCAAGTTTTTGCACTAAGGTGAATGAATCAAAACCTTATTTTCATATTTTTTAAATTTGAAATTTAAAAAAATTATGATGCACTGTAAAAAATAATGCCAACTAAAAAAAAAGAATTACAACTAGTATCAAATTCCAAATGTTTATTTTTCCATTAGATTTGGACAATCAAGCTTGAAGTTTTAGTGAATATCCTTTTTATATGCATATTTAGCCAAATGTGCATTTTAATGGTTGACAACTCCTTTGGAAAAATAGGTGAAAAATGATTTTTTAATGTATTAAACTCAATATTCTAATACCTCTTACTACACATCAATATTTTCATACTAATATTGTACTAGTAGAAAATTGCATTGATCAATATCATACCAAGTTGAAATGATGTTTCACAAAATGTTTAATACCATTTATTGGCTAGTATGGAAGTTTTATAATATACCCATGTACCTTCAACTAAGGCCCATTGGGTATGCATGCTCAAAAGTCCATAACATATCAACATTAGTTCACATTAGTTCATATGCCACATATCATGAGCCTATAACCTTATTGGGAATATTGGGAATATAGGAAGTTTTGATTTCAAATGCATACAACATGAAAGGAATTATAAGAATTCAAGAGTGAAGAAGCAATATATGAAACAAGAAGGTTGTTGAATCAAGTAAGGGGTAAATAAACATTTTGAAATGAAGTTGAATTTGTCCCAACATAGAGATTGAGTTTCCATGCCTCAAATCTTGTAAAAGGATGTCATTAATGATGACATTTAGGTTATAATCTTCTTGAAAGGTCAATAAATGTGGAAAAAAGCAATTTATGGATACCAAACAAAGGTCAAAGATAAATTCTTGTGAAGTTCTATTCAATTGCAATGCAACCAACTTATACACATAATATTCAAGTTTGAAAAACCATTTAAAAAGGTCCATAATATTAAAAGGAGATGTCATGATATTTTTTAATCTTCACTTATTCAAAGTGTATAATTTTTTCATAAACATACTAGTCACTTTAATGGCAAGTTTCATGGAGCAACATCAAACTTTCAAACATCATCCACTTGTTGTGGATGCCATATAATGGAAAACAAGCTATTCCTTTGTTAAATGTCATCACTTGACAAACATTCACTTTGATGTCATGATTTGAAGTTTAACATAAATGATTAAGCTCCACAACACATTGTTTATTTCCTTCACCATTCAAACAACATTATTTACTACTTGATATTAAATTACATGCTAGATCAAATTTGTATTAAAAAAATGTCCTAAAAAAATGCACATTCAATATGAATATATTTTGAAGGATAATTAAATATTAAATTTTGTGGTAGTTTACATCTTGCCATACATTTACAAACCTTCATTAGTACTTGACAATTTGAAACATCATACATTGTCATTGTTTTTTACACTATCAAAAGAAACAATTCATTAACTTTGAATAAACAACATCATTATGTACTTCAACAAATAGCAATTCAACTAGCGATCATCATTTAGAAAATGAGCACATATGTACACACATAAATACTATAATAGCCAAATAAATTAAGGTTGCTTGAAAACCTTTGTTTACCCAATTATAACATCTTAAATTAGATGCAACAAAACCTTTTTTTAGCTAAAAAACACAACACCAAAACTAAATTTGATGAAAAATGTATAAAGCATCAACATGCCACAATTAAAATTTTAGTCATTTAGTTTTAATAAAAACCTAGTGTATTTTTATAATGTATTCACAAGGTACAATATTGTGAATAATCTTTCATCCATTTTTAAAGTAGGTGCCTCGTTTTTTATGTGGGAATTACATTTTCACGTTGCATTTTATGTTTTTCCATAAAACTTGCTCTTTATCAAGTTAACTCTTAAATGTTTACTTTTTCATTCCTTGCACTTGAGTTACTATATATTTGAGCTATTAACAACTTCCTTGGTGATCAATATGTATTCCAAGTTCCCAATGTTTGAGTTACTAACAACTTTTTTTTGAGTTAATTTTTGCGCATTCATTAATGAGATTTTACATTTGCCTTTGCGAATTAATATTTAATGACAAATCCACATACTATACCTCCTATTATACCCAAAAACAAACTCTCCTATTGTTGTAACATTGTGTAAAGTCCTTGAGCAAAAGCAATATTGCAATTGAACCTATGATCAACTTTGCCTTGTGTGGGCCCTTATTCTAATAATGTTGTTGGCCTTGGGCTTTACCTTCCATTAAAATTCCACATTGCCCAAAAGTTTCCCCACAAACTCTAGGCATGTCATTAAGAAAACAAAACCAAAAGATGTTGGAACATCATCTCACCATTGAAAAAAACCTCAAATTCATTTTATTTTAATTTAAATTACATAAAATGAACTAGTCAAGCCCCAATCCCAACATTTTCATTTTGGTAAAAACCCTTACCCTACTTTGGTTTTCACCAATACTAATGGTTTAGCCATATCTAATGGTGAAATGTTTTTAATTGAAAACTTCACAAGTGACAAATGTCATTTGTATGGCCTACCAAAATTATATGTACAAGTTGACAATAACATACAAACTTATCAAAATATCATTTAAATTAAAACTTGTAATTGATTAATTGTTGTTTGGAAAGTTTTGCACCAATGAATTAATGTTTAAGTTTAAACATAAATTTGATGTCGAATATCATGATGTTTTGTTTTAATATGTTGTGTCCATTTGTTTGTGTTGAACATATGTTGAACTCATCATTGCCTTCAAAAGACATCCCAAATGCAAACACAAAAACTTAAAGGAAATCACATTGTTATCATCATTTTGACTTTTAAATAGCTCATGTGAACACTTTTTATACTCGTGATATTCATTGTTTATTTGTTACATTGCCACAGTCTATTTGTTCTTTTCACTTCTAGTGTTTGTTCCTCCTTATGAACTCCATTTGTTACTTGTATATAAGTGGAAATAAGGACAAAGATGTGAACCATGTCTAACTTTTGTGGATGTTCAATAAGAATATCATTTCTTGTCATACAAATCTATATTTCTTCAATGAAAGTCTAGTATACATTGTTGAATGTCCCTCATAATTTATTGTTTTTACCCAAGGTTAGGGTCATGACCAATGTTGTGCAGGTATATCATTTACTTGGATATACCCACCAAGTACGAATAAGGTATATTTTTACCAAGTACCCTTATTTTTCAAAATAAATATACTTTAATCAAATGGATACCCAAAGGTATATAATTTTGAAAAAATATACCCATTGCATAACCTTGGATATATATTTTTAAATATCCATTCCCAAGCCTGTGTATGTTTTCAAACTTGGGTAAATCTTATTAAGGTAAGTTTCACCTAAACCCTAAAACCATGCCACTATTTCACTTAAACCCTAAAATCACCACCACTATTCACATAAACCCTAAAATTGTCACCACGGTTTAATTTAAACTCTAACATTTTAGGGTGGTTAAGCTTTGTTTATAAGTAAGTTCTATGTGTATTTGCCTCCCTCTTTTGTTCAAAAGGCTCTATGTGTGGGTGTGTTCAAGCTTTGTGAAATTTGGTATGTATATTTGTTTTTTTGTGTTGTAGTAAAAGACTATAGAAGATGGGGGATTTTAGAAGGGCATTTTGTGTGTGTGCATATGCCTCCTTTGTTGTATTTTTAATAGGAAATTTTGGAATATGGAAAAGTTTGCATTTTGTGTGTGTGCATTTGCCTCCTTTGTTGTATATGTAGTAAGAAACTTTAAAGTATAAAGGAGTTTGTAAGGGAGTTTTGACCTTGCTTGCTTTATCTATTTTTCTATTTTGGAAGTAAGCTCCAAGTGTCATAGCTACCTAAAAACATACGTTATAGCCAACAACAACTACAATAATAACTATCAATCCAACAACCTAGGTTGAAAGAGCAACCATCAACACAAGGGACAACACTAAACAAGGACAACAACAATATCATATTAAGTAAAGTTCCCTATTCCCTGGCTGATTTTGTGAATTTCCAAGTTGCCACTGAATTTCGAAGTCATTTCAAGTTTTGTTATTTAGTTAGTTTTGTGAATTTCCAAGTAGCTAAATTATTTTCACATAATTTTTAATTTTGTTGTACCCTAGGCAATCTCGTGAATTTCCAAGTAGCTTTTGATGTGTGTGTGTGTGTCACTTTTGTTTAGAGAGAGAATTAGAGGAAGAGTCTAAAATTGTGTGTTTCATGTCTTGTTGTAACTTCCCCATGGCAAATGAAAGCCCCAATTGTCCTACTTTAGTTCCAGATGGTGATGGCCACACTATTGTTGCTTCTTTTTCCACTTGTAGATTTACTACCATTACTCCTAAATCAAGTCAACAACTAGCTACATTTTTCTAACAAGCAAAGTTTTGGGCTCCATGGGATTGAAAATTTGCTCTTTGGGCATTTTTCAAACCAAATAATGATGAACTTGTGTCCCTTGAAACATAATAAGTTCTTTGTTATATTTTGTGTCATTTAATTCCTTTGGATGTTCATGTTTTGGGATCAAAAACTCAAGGTAGGAAAAAAATAATTTCTTATAAAACTAAAAATGGAACTTCAACCATGAAAAAAATTGTGAAATTGAACAATATAACATTTTGAAAACATATGTTAGTGAGATTATACAATGATGATGTATAATTATTGAAACAAATGCCTTTGAAAAACAAAGCTCCAAGGTTTGAAAAGTTGTAACTCCAAGATCCATTTCTATGTTTTTCAATAGTATTACAACATATTAAAAAAAAGATGAAAAGCAAAAAACTTTCACTAATGATCTTGTGCCAACTATTGTAAAAGGGTTATTTCCTTTAGGCATAGTTGAAAACATATGGACAAGGCGATTTGGCTTATGAAGGGACCCACCATTGGTGTTTCCATCATGTAAAACCTTAACAAAAAAGGTATTTCCCTTGTATGGTGAAATGCACGTTTGAAAATTTTATTTTGCCTTATATTAATGCTATAGTTTCCATCACAACAAAATTTGATTTTTGGATGAACAAAGGTGCACTTGATAATTTTACCCTTGTGATTAATTTCTTAACATTGGATTGAGAACCAAAACATGTTACAATTGGTTTATTTGAGGCAAAATGCACTATTAGAATAATCTTGCTAATCAATTGCAAGTTTTGTTTAAAGAGTATAAATTGATTAACAATTTTTTTTGTTATGTGAAAAATGAAGGCCCGAATCCATCTATAATGACAAATGTTCTTAAACAAATTGTTAGTTGTGAAAGATTAGGGATATTGGCATCATTTGAAGGTGTTTGTTTTGGACATGCTTTTTTTTAAGCTTATCAATATGCCACTTCTAATGAGGATCCAAGCATGATTAGGGTATCCCCTTTGAAACACTAAGGACTCACTCTTAGGACTCTTAAATTCACCTTTCTCACTTTTCCTATGACTTGTTTTAGATTTCCCTTTTTTTCTCATGTTAAATGAAATAATTTTGTTCCAAATTTTATATAGGCATCTAGAATATCTATTTTGTTCATTTATGAAAGTAAGAATAGTAAAATTTATCCAATTGGGCCATGTTCTATATAAAACATGGCCTAAAATTCTAAGAAATTTCAATTTTTGAAATTTTTTACATTGCAATGGGGTACTTGGTTTTTGCCACACTCATACATTCTATGTACATTAGTACTTAAGGTGTTTGTGATAATAATCTTGGGCCAAAAAAAAATTTTAGACGTTCCTTATGAATCCTTGAACTTTTTTTCTTAGGAAACAAAGACTTGGTAGGAATCCTAAAACTTGTTTAGATTTGACATGCTATATATAGATAATACCTTAGTAATGTATCTAACCATAAAAAAAATCAAACTTTCAATATAATGTGTCATTATGTTATAACATGTTTAATTGAGGGGGTCTACTTGATATAAAAGGAAGTCCTTTTCAGTACCCCAATTATGTTTTGACTTGTGAGAAGGTAAGTTCATGTTTGCAACCTATGAACATCAAATTTGTACAATCTTCAATTCAAGCTCGTATAACATGGTTGAAAAAATCAAGAAAAGGAAGGGTAAAATGGATAAAAACTTGTTTCGTTACATGTTTGCAACCACAAAAGCCAAGCACAGTGATGAAGACAAGGTTTGCATCCAAAGTGGCAATGTTCTAACAAACCTTTGAATATAAAGTTGCTATTCATGTTTGTTACAATCAACAAACATTAGGTTTACAATGCAAAATTCCAACAACACAAATTTGGGCCATTGCAAAAATCATTGTTTCAACCCTGGCATTAGTTGTATCAAGTTGTGTGTTGAATCAACATCATGATTATTGGTTGTCGAATTATGCATTTATAAATGTAATTAACCTTTGTGTGAAATTAACAAACGAGAAACTTGTTCATTGGAAATCCACATGAGTTTTATTCCTATATTTCAATTTGATGCAAAAAATTTCTTATTAACAAGTAGGATGTGATTGGAAATCACTCATGTGCTCACTCCATTTTTGGATTTTTTGCATCAATTTGATCCAAGAATAAGCTCACACAATGTTGGCTCTAATGTTTGATCTTAGATTCAAGGATTTTATTATTTTGAATAATTACATGGGAATAAAAATAGCCACAATTGTAGCAATAAGGTATGATTCTAAAACTCTAATTCCCCTTTTTGTGTTCAACTTATCAAAAAATCATCCTTTTACTAAACACCCATCAAATTATGATCCCTCAAAAACAACCATTGGCAGTGTTTGGTGCAAGATTGATTCAAGATCAAATTGTCATGGAAAATGTAAATTTTTGGTTTTTGCAATCATATGTAAGTTTTAAATTTTTGTAATCATAAATTTTAATAAAACATATTTAATCAAATGTGTATTGTTAACAATTTGTTTTTGACTATAGGTACAAAGAAAAATTGCATGTTTTTGAAATTTGCAATTGGTTGCAGAGTCTTGTAAAGATCCATTAAAGTGGTGGAAAGCACATGAAGCACAATTTCTTATTGTTAGATATTTCGTTCATTAGATTTTAGGTGTTGTGGGAAACTAAATTGAAGAAGAACAATTTTTTTGTATTGTTGCAATTTTGACAAGGCTTTGTAGATGTTGACTTGGAATTTGAAACTTAAATCAATTTGTATTAATTTCCAAGAATTAGCAAAATGATTCACGCTTTGGTTGTGAAACATTTGCAGGGACTCAATCTCTTGATGATTTTGGGGATGTAGAAGAAAATCAAATTGAAGAAGAGTTTGAAGACAAATTAGATCATTATGTTGAGCTTGTTAATATGGCAAATTTTGATTTTTAAATTTACATTTATGTTTAATAGGGCAAGTGACATGTTGTCCAATTTGATTTCAATGTTTTTTCATTTTATGTATGTTTAATAAAAAATTAAAATATTTTATTGTATTTTTATTATTTTAATTTGACATCACATGTGTGCATTTCCCACTAGATTTAGGCCTATGACAATTGTTTAAAGGAATTCCAAAGTGTGAAAAGAAATTCTCATTTTTAATAAATAAGGTAAAATTATTTACACTTTCTTTATTTTTAAATCCCTAACCATGGGTATATGATAAGGGTTACCTAGACCCTACCCATCTACCCAAAATTATAAATTTTGTTTACTTGGACCTTACCTTAATTGAACAAACAAAAAAACATAATGTACCCTTGCACTTGGGTAAATAAATAAATTTTTTGCATATACCCTTACCTTAAGATATATCAAAAACAATATACATGCACAACACTAGTCATGACATATTATTGACACAAATTTTCACTCACGTGACTTTGGACAACTACTTTGATGATTGGGGGATCAAATTGTTTCCAAATCAAAAGATTTTTAATTTGTTGGGGACATATCAAAAATAGTTACAAAATATTAGCATCACATGATAAAGGGAATTATAATGTTTTAAAGATTCAAAACATTATGTGTTTTAGTTTTGGGAATTATTTTTGGGGTTCCTAAAAGGTTTAACCATTTTGATGTAATTTTCACAAACAACCTTAAAGTATATTATATGAAATTTTTTGATATTTCTTCTAAAGTCCAAACCACATGAATATATGATGGATCCAAAGCAAGTCCATGGCTGAATTTGGTTTTATTTGCATTGATCACTTGACAAAAAAGTGTTCATGAATGTCATTTTTTTCCTAATCATGTCAGGAAACTTTCACACACCTCTTTTGTTTTAGTGTGTGGAGTTAGGGAATATGTTTTGGGTTTTTTTTTCAATTGATATCATTTTGGGGTGTTAATAATAATACCTTGGGATAAGCTTGGGGTGTGTCACAATAAACACAATAAATTGTGTTCACATTTGAATTATGTGAATGAAAATTTGCATCAATAATAATATATTTTGTTCACACCCCTCTTATGTGAATGAGAGCTCAAGGTAGGAAAACTTGCATTCACATACATATGAACTATGGCAATGAAAGGAGTAAATATTAATAACTCGTGTTCATCTTGGTTTATGTGAATGAGGGTTTGTGTCTCTAATGACTTGTATTTACACTTGTTAGATTTATGTGAGTTTGTGCCCCATAAAATCAAATTATCTTTTGCATGCAAAGGAAAGGGAGTGTAATTATAAGAGTTTTGCATTTTTGTTGTCCCGACTCTCATCATTGCATTTTTGGTGTGAATTTTTGGGCTAATGTGATTATCATAAGAAGCAATGAATATGGTGATGGCGATGACAAGAACAATATGAATTGTTCGCATGTTCAATGAATTGCAATATTTAAAAAGTTTTGCTTTCATTGTTGTGTCTCATTTTTCTTCTTCTTCATTTGATTCCTCTTCCTTTTCTTTTTCATTATTCTTGTGATCATTTTATTTTTTAATTTTTGGATCAAATGTATGCATAACAACAAGACAAACATGCTTTTGATGTTTGATACTTCATTTTGAAGACAATATATGAAAAAATTAGAGGTGTTCATAGTGCTAGTGGTGTTAGTTTTGCTGTGAGAAGAAGCATTAATAATGAAGTTGTGAGATGTGGGGTTGTAATCATCAACAAGACATACAATGAAAGATTTAAATATGAGCATATAGCTATGGGGATTTTGTTTTGTTTTGGTTTTGAATTAAAATTATCAAAGAAATTTTGTTTGGTTATAACAAGCTGCAATTCCATTTGTTGTTCATTGTTGTTTGACATGTATGTTGATCATGATATTCCAATGATCTCGAACCATGTAATTTCAAAAACATTTATTTTCTAAAAAATGAAAAATTTCACCATTTGAATTTTTTTTAATGCCCTTTTATTTTCAAATGATATATTTAAAAAATCTTGTCTAAATAATGAAATATATAAACAAAAATGTTGAATTAATTCATTGAATATCATGTAGCCACATTAACATTGTGGATGTATTTCTTTTATAACAATTTATTGATCCTTGAGATTGAAAATTTGGTGTTTAACAACTTATAGTTTTCATATGAAATAAATATTGTTTTTCCCTCCATCAATTCTTCACGGTGTCAAATGGATTTTTACTTACAATTTTGCACTATTCATGATAAAATCAAATCAGTTTTTGTTCACATTTGCATTAGGAATGCAAACTTTGTAACTTTTGATCAAGTTTGACTAAATGAGGTAAATTAAATTGCTTAATATAAACATGTGCACTTCAAAATTGTGAATGTTAATTATCAATTCATGTTAGAGTCTCATGGGTTTGTAAATGTTTCCAAAAATTAAAATATTTGAATTGGTCACCACAATGAACACCATCATATATAAATACATTCCAATTTTTTTTTAAAAATGCATCACAAAAACCTTCCAATACTGATGAATAATAAGAATATTATCCAATGTTGACCTTTCAATAGAAAATTCTATTCATCACATATGAGGTCATTGTATGTTTTATTTTCAAAAAATCCTACATTTAGTTAACATATATTTGGTTTGTTAATTATGCCATTTGAAGCTTATGAACATCTTCCACAAAAGCCATTTTTTTAAAAATTAGATTTTTGTTTATAATCTTTATCTATGATTCACCAAAAATTCATTTGGGGCTTATGTTGTGTTTACGAATTGATTAACCCTTTTATTTTCTTTCCCACAAAATTGATGAAAATTGATCATCTAACTTAAAAAAAAAAAAAATTTAATTTAAAAAAATGATGCAATAATAAGGCATAAAGAAAAAATGAAGGGAAAAAAAGGGGAAAAGTTTTTTTTGATAAAAAAAGAAATAAGGAATAAGGAACAACAAAACATGAAGCTTTTTTAAAAATTCATTATATACAACATTTGATATCTAAATATTTTATAATAATGAGATGGTTGTTATGCATTATATTATATTATTGTTATTATTATAAAAAAAGGCACCCACCAACCCTAAATGATAAAACATACACAAATTGTAATCCCTCAACATTGGAAAAATTGCAACATGTTCAATTATGATGTTGAACATGCACATGGAAAAATAAAATAAAATGTAAAAGGTTACAAAATGCCTTCCACCAAATACTAGCATCAAGGCAATGAAATCACATTAACCCTATTTTTAGTGAATCAACATTAATGCCCAAGACACAAAGGATCTATAAGGCAAGTTTGCAATGTTCTAAAGTTCTTCCTTTTGACCTTTCCATGTGGTATGAAACATAAGTTCAAGTCTATGCAAAAAGCTTTTACAGGACAACTTTCTATCACAAGATCTCCAATGGCAAGAAGACTCTTCCATCATGCTTGTTAGCTCTCAACAAAGTTTCTAAAAAATTCAACCATGATAATCATGTCAAGCTCTTTACAAAACCCAATAAAGAAAAGAGAAGAACCAAGAAACCACCAAAAATTAAAAAGGAAAACACACAAAAAAAAAGAAAAAAGAAGAAGAAGAGTAAGACCTAAACAAGGAAAGAAGAAGTTTTAAGCAAAAGAGAGAAAGTTTTGAAAGGGCATGTGAATTTTTTAAGACAAATTTGGGTTTTAGAAAATCTGGCCACTTTATGATTAAGAAGCCAACTCTTAAGTAATAAATTATTTTGAAGATGTGGGAAAAAAAAAAAATAGAAATAGAAACTTTTCAATATAATCTTCTCACCATTTGATGGAAACTTTAAAGAGTAAAAATGTTTTCTTTAAGCAAATAAATTAAGATTGCCCATCTTGAACAATGACAAAAGGAGCAACAAATCTTTAAGAAACAACAAAATTGTCTTTAAGAAACAACAAAATTGAATAACGTACCTCCAAATTTGGCAAAATATGAAATAATAAAATTGCCATCTAGAAATCATAAATTATACCTACATATTCTAGGTGAGAAAATGATAATGTTTAAAAGCCTTTGGATTCTTGGGAAATAACTAGATCCAAGAAATTGCAAGAGAACCCATTAGAATTCCAATTAAAGCTCATAAAATAATTTAGCTATTTAATCCCGCTAGCAATTGAGTCTCTGGACTAGCAGGACTAGCCTATCAATTTACAAAACTCCATACTAAGAATTACTTAAAAAGAAAAGCATGGATAAGAATACAGATTCAATAAGATGAACCCAAAAAGGATCCAATTCATAAGAGATGTAAAATTTGGTTATAAAAAACTGCACAATTCAGTACCCATTCGTATACCTATTAAATGCATTACAAATTATTGACCAAAAATGACAAAATTTATGGAGTAATGGTCATTTTTCTAGGAGGAAATCATATCAAGAAACCCAACAATCTGAAAATGCACTGCATTTCAAAAACTTGATATTCTAATTTAACTGCGTGAAGTCATGGAGAGACCTCATTATTACACCAATCTACTTTTGCATGAAATGCTCCCAAAGATGATTGATACAAATGCAAAAGGCCACATGTGTCTTCAATCTTTAAGCCCCATCTCCTTCACTTTTCATCTTATGAAATCAATCAAATCTTTTACTAATGATTATTTCAATTGACTACAATACGCATGTTGCATGATACTCTTTGACAACATGCAACATTGGTGGCTTGCCCCAAGAAAAAAAAAAAAAAAAAACCCTTGATAGTTGACATACCAAAGGGGCCTTTGGGGGGAGGAAAAAGCTGGTTCAGTTTTGTCCTCAACACATTACCTACTACCAGGAGCATTCATCAGGTCATTACTTAAAAACCTCTCCAAAAGCAAGTGCAGTTGTTTCTGGTCCAGTGGCTGCCACACAAAATCAGCACAGAAAATAAAAATTTAGCATGTGTATTGCATACAAAAAAGGAATACCCTTTTTCCACAAGTTAGTACTCTATGTCTAGGGTAAGTCACACACACAATGAGGTTCATTGTGTTCAAAAAGGTTTGAACCCTTGTGAATGAGGGCAGTAGCCCAAGTGAGCAGGCACAAGAAGAAACTCTGAGGCAGGGACCCATGGGTCCCTAAGCCTTCATAAAGAATTTTTGAGAATTTTTGAAAAACAAAGGGGTGTTAATTTAGCATAAACCCAATCTGCCACCTTGAAGAGTGTGTTACACTCTATGAAAAAATGTTGACAAAACTCAAGGCAAGTTCCTGGGAATAAGCACACTCAAAATACCCCAAAAAAAAAATTCCAATTTTTTTTTATTGATTCATGAAAAAACATTTGTGATTTGAAGCATGGAGAGATTGATTAGGTACCTTGGTAATGTAATCATCCATGCCTGCAGTGTAGCACAATTCATGTGTCTCCTTCATCACATCAGCTGTTACTGCTACAATTGGGAGACGATGGTGCTTGCACTCAATATTAGTTTCAGCCAACACACGACTAGATTGGAATTCCCCTTTCCCACATTTGTCACACTTCTCAACTTCCCATTTCCGAATTTGGCGAGTTGCTTCGTAACCATCCATCTGTGCCCCAGTTCAAGAATGCAATAGTCAATGAAATGCTACAAAAACAGAATATGCTCCATTTCTCAACCCAAAAATCCATCAACCTAAAAACCCTACAAACCCTAAAACCTAAATTGAAGGTGGAATAACAGATCAGAGCACAGTTGGGAGGGAGGAAAAGGGCAAAGATTATGTCACCTCTGGCATTTGAATGTCCATCAAAACCAAGTCCAATTCTTTTCCTGCCTCTTGATTCCTCACTGTAGATATAGCCTCCACACCACCATTCACCACCATCACTGTTGCCCCATACCGTGAAAGCATTGACATTGCAACTCTTCTATTGACCATGTTGTCATCGACCTATAGAAACACAAAATAAGCCTCCCAAGTCACAACAAGCCCATAGCATTGAAATGATTAAAAAAACACACATTGAAAACATAATTAAAAAACACACATGAAAAACATACTTATAGACATAATTTTATGCATATCACTAATAATGATAGTGACAGAAAGGAAATCGATAGATGGGTGATGATAAATTGCATTGCATAAGTACTAACCACAAGAAGTCTCTTGCCACTCATCAGTTTGGAGTTATTTGAGATGACCTGTTTTCGTTCTGGAACCCCAATAGGTTGCAATAGAGAGGCTCCAAGAGTGGCAATTCGGAGGGGCTTATTCACAAGGCTCGAGAATCCTGCTTCCCGCAGCTTCTTCTCTTCACTTGTGCTAAACCCTAATGACAAACCCACTACCAATAGTTGCACTAAATTACACTCCTTACGGATAGAGCAAGCAAACTCCAGAGCTGATGATTGTTTTGTCCCTTGCAAATCAACAATTACTGCCTGGATAGCAACTCCTTGTGCCATACTGCACAAAAGAATCAACAAACCCAAGTACCATGAGTTTAGGGCTTAGAGTTCAGGGAAAAAGTGAATTGCACATTGTGAAACAAGAGTCCTGTTACATCCAGTTGTCACTATGAAATTTTTTATCTGCCTTTGAAATCCTTGAGATTCGTGTAAGATGATGACCAACCTCAGAGGGCGATGATTTTTCAAATTAGTTGCCAAAAGACTCAAGATCAAAGGTATTTCATAATCCTCAAAGAAAAGTATTTGACTAGGTGGGAAAAAAACAAGCCAAAAATCACCTCTTCAGTAACTCCAGAGTGGATGGCAAGTCTACCATATATGTGACTGAAATGTGTAGCCCCCTCAAATAGCTTGCCGATGCTTCCTGCAATAAGAGATATGCAAGAGATATACCAACAGAGTGCATTCATGTTTGGATTCTGATCATGATGATAATGCAATTAACATGAGGTCTGAGGTGCAAAAGAAGATCATCATAATAGAAAGGCAATGATGTGGGTCTCAAGGAAAAAACATGCATATAGCTCATTGACACCAATCAACAAATGTTACCAACTACAATCAACATTGAACCCTAATTTCAATCATGAGAAAAAAAGGTATTGCATCTATACCTGTCGAATGGGATGGTTATCAACCAATACGACACGCATTCCTCTTAACTTTTTGCGATCTATTGTTGGGCCTTGACGCTTTGGACAGCAACTATGTGTGTCACAATGGGATGACTCTATTACACGTAATGGCAATGTGAACTCAAATAGGCTCCCCTCTCCAGGCAAGCTATTGAATGTAAGCTGCCCATTCATCAACTTCACTAGTTTCTGTTGGAATTCATGCATGAAACCAATTGCATGAATAAGTTGCCCACTTGTTCACAAATCAAGGGTTTAGGGTTTAAGTTTTAGGGAAGTTTAATGTTAAATCATTGAAAAGATATGTGAGAAAATGCATGTGTTTGCAATTTAGTAGAATCTATGATCACTCTTTAACACCCAACAAAAAATAAACCATGCCACAGAATATGACAAGGGCACTTGAGAATAGCAATGTTCAACAGTCATTTGAAAAGGATGGAATCAGCACAGTATACAAAACATGTACACACAATTTCAGGAGGTCTTGACAAGCAATTCCACAGTACAAATATATGAACTGCCAAAAGCCTCCTATACAAGTGCTGGAAAAAATGATGGGAAAATTTAGTACCTGACAAATAGACAAGCCAATTCCAGTGCCTTCTTGTTCCTGTGATGTACTGCTAGTTGCATGTGAAAATGGCTGAAAAAGACGGTGCTGGGAGTCTAGTGGGACCCCAATACCTGCCCAAGAGAAATTTAAACAAACAATATTGATTCAAGAGTTCATGAAATGAGAACACAATAGCGTAACTCAAAGCAACTCTGCTCATCCTGTTCTTTGGGTTTAGGGTTTAAGAAACATACCATTAACCAACCCACCTCCTTATAAATGTTGGATAGTACAAATGAGAACACATAGCATACCTCAAAGCAACTCTGCTAATCTCATTCTTTCAGTTGAGGGTTTAGGGTTTAGGAAATACACCATTAACCAACCCACCTCCTTATAAGTAGTGGGCAATACAAATGAGAACACAGTAGCATACCTCAAACCAACTCTCCTAATTTCCTGTTCTTCTGGTTGAGGTTTTAAAGTTAAAGAAATACACCATTAAGCAACCCACCTCCTTATAAGTTTTGGGCAGTATAAATGTAGTAAGTGGGAATTTATGGGTCTGAGGTTATGCACCTGTGTCTTCAACAGAAAAAATGATTCTAACATTTTCTTGACGAGGCCAACAATTCCCCAAAGCTCCTTGCAGTTTCCAGTCCCTCCAAATCCTAATGGCACTCTCAGTGTTTTTGTCCAATGTTTCATTTCGCATGCTCAATCTTGGAACCACACATGGTCTGCAAGAGGAGGTTGGAGGTGTGACATTGAGAGTAGTGGTGTGGAGTATGTCCGGTGGCAAGTTAGAATCTGCAACTCGAACACAAATGAAAACACTTCCTTCCCTCGTATGCTGTAGTTCACCAAGACAACAAAGCAAAATAAGTTTTAGTACTAGAGCCACCACTTCTGCTAATTACATAGTTGTAGAACAAAGCAAAACTGTTGTGAATAGTTCAACATGAATTTATGGACTTTTTGAAACCATTCAAGGGCATGATGACTACATTAGCCGATAAACCCTAAACTTTGGAAGCGTCCATAACTTGCTAAAATGAACTCAAAACACATGACCTGCTGGAGCTCTGTAACTGGCTACTTTGGAAACAAATGGTTAGGACATTTCAAACTTCAAGAAGAAGCTGAAATTTACACTTCTGATTACCTTCATGGCATTGTCGACAAGGTTAACCAAAATCTGCACGGTCCCAGAAGTTGACGTTATTGTGGTTATAATGAAGTTGTTCATCAAGATCTTACAGTGGATCATGCACACTAGATGAGTATATTTACTACATTGCATTTTTGACAAAAAAAACTTCCCCCATTTGCCAATTTCAACAGCTCATGGTGAAGATGTTTCATGGTTTGTTTCAAACAAGAACAAAGCCTTTGAGGAACCTTCTTCTCACTTGACAAAGTCTTCCTGGATCGCCAACAACACAAGAAGGGACGGCATCATGAACAAGCACCAACATGTCAACTCCCTTTTGATGCACTTTTTCATCAAAGATTGATAATGCCTCATCAATCTCCACGCGGATATTGTATGGGACAGATTCAAACTCCATTTTTCCAGCTTCAATTTTCGATAAATCCAGTACATCATTTATCAGAGCACTGCATAAATTCATGACATCCAAATAAATGACCAATTTTTCAATACTCCCTAAAAAGCTCAAACTCGTATAAACATTTGGAATTGAATTGCACCCAAGTAGGGTTTTCATTTCAAATTTCTGAGGTAGGTCCATTGGCAAGGATCCCCAAAAAGATAGAGCATTAAATAGCAACTATTCTGATTGACTGTAGCATTTTTTCAGAAGTCTTGCTACAACTGGCGACCTAGGTAGTACCTAGGTCTAGTTGTGGCAAGCTTTTTTTTAATTCTGAAAATTGGCAGGGAAATAAAACCTCAAAACCTCAGATTTTCATTTTTTTGGGTTTTCTGAAGAAAGAAAATTTGCCCCAAGAAAACACATTGCACCCAAGTGCTTTGCAAACAATCAGTTTTATAAGTTACCATAAATAATTGCTGCTGACCCAAAATGACAATTGATTTCAAACCAAATCAGGTCATCGTTCACATTCATTAGAAGGTATAATGAAAGGCTGGGAGAACATTATTACATGAGTGCATTGCCACTTGCTTGAGCCATTTTGACATAATCAAGCTGTTGTGGTGTCAATTTTGTCCCAGCCATTAGCAGATTTGTCATCCCTAGACAAAAAATCGGCCCAAGTTCCCAGTTTTTAAAAACACCCTGAATTTCATAGCAGTTGCATTCTCATCAGTTGTAACTTAACAAAACAAAAAGATTGATTTTGTGACTGATCAAACAAGAGTGTACAGTAGTAACAAAAGCTAATTGTCTATCAAAATGGCACTTAGCAGAAAACACTTACCAATTACTCCATTCATGGGCGTTCTACAAGACAACAATTCAAGCCCACCCACCAGCCCAATCATGTCAGTCAAATGGAAGTTTGATAATAGCTTCTACCACCCACCAGTATCATGCCCTAAACCCTAAACCCTAAAATACATGCTGCTGGTTCTTGGGCTTAGAATCTACATCATGGTTCTTGCATGTGAAGGGTTACCGAATCTCATGAGACACAGTTGCGAGGAAGTTTGACTTGGCTTTGTCAGCAGCTTCAACTGCCATCTTGGCAGTATTTAGTTCAGCATATATTTTCTCCATCAAAGCAACATCTTTCTTGATAGCTTGCATTCTCTTGAGCACCAGATAGATGATCATGAAGCAGAAGAGCACAATGATCGACATCAGAAGTGGCCAAGCGATTATGCTTTGTAGTGCCAATAGACTGAGATTGTGTTTTGCAATGCACCGCAGCTCAAAATTTTGTGTGCCATAACTCCAAGCGATTGCAGTTGTGCTTGGTTGTGACACCTTGTTTGCTGGATCAAACAAAGGTAATACACAAGTTGAGGCTATTGGGCTGCAGTTGTAATAGGAATTGAATTCTCCACTTGTACTTGGGATAAACACTGCCACCACATCCATGTCTGCATCATCAATATACCTGCAAACACAAGATCCATTACACAAGATCTGTTGCACAAAGTATTCACGGCAGGAACTTCAAACAACAACACTGGACATAATTTTAACTTCAATTCTTCATTGCCCAATTCTTCAGTTTTGTCATGATACTCTATAAGCTCATGTGTGCAATGACAAACTACAAAATCTTGGAAAATACTACTCACCTAGAAAGGACTAAATCAAAAACCTCCATGATGTTAAGAGCAGTTGCAACATAGCCTTGACAAGCTTGCATTCGATCATCATTGCTTGCAAAAGACATGGCATCTTTGCCTTGTCCATAGTATGCCAGATACGCTCCCATTTTCCATGTGTTTGACAATAGAGTTGCTGGTGACAAGGTAAAGAGGCCTGTGTCCCAAGCAGCATATATAGCAGATTTCAAAATGGGATAAGAACCTGAGTCCAACATAAAATAGCCTTCATAATCTTTTGTCTCAAACACAATGGGTGAATATTCTGGTTCCTCTGCCATTGGGAACCACCCACTTGCATTTAGGGTTTTGATGGTGGCATTCATTCGTTGCTCAAATGCTGTTCGCTCACTGTTCAGAACTCGTTGCACATAAAATAGTTGTTTTACATTGGGTCGCAAAAAGAGCGTGGAGCTTGTGAAGCTGATCCAAGTGGTTTCATTTAGTTGTGGCACACTTGCCACCAGACCTATGATCACAAATGAAGCATTTAAGTTGTTCTCCACTTCTGACCTCAGTATCTGCCAAGAAAAACAATAACACCAGACAATCCAATTTTTTTCTTTTAGCTGCTATGTGTCACACCATCCCAAGTGCCTTGGTGATTTATGCCCTAGAAACATGTAGACATACACAATAATGAATTTTATGCTTTGTTTTGTAGATCTTTTAGCAGTAGATCTGGAGTCTGTAATAATTTCATTGTATCAGTAATGGGCGATGGATCAAGATGGTGTTCACCTCAACTCTGTTCTCACATTTGAGTTGCAATTCCTGCTGCCGTGAATTGAATGAGGTTTTCCAAAGTATAGCGCCAATAGCAATGGCAATGAACCAGCCCAATAACATACACACTATACGCACAGGTGCATACCGGAATGGATTCGCCTTCTGCTGCCAACATGCACAGTAGTTGGTACTCCTCATGAGTAATTTTCTTCTTGTATTGTCTGCTGCAACAGAATCCATCATTTGCTGAAGAAGAAGATATGTACTGAAGAACTACTGAACCAGAGATGCTCAATCAAGAGTTTTGCAAAGTTTGCAGTGTCCATGGACTTCCCTCCCACAATGAGCTGTAGCCTGAAGCAGTCCATAACCCTAACCCTGATGGAGAAGCTTATATTGAAATCAAGAGCTTCCTCAAAATCCCATTGTCATTGCCACATTCCTCGTGTTGACTAAGGCATTGAGCTGCCATCAAGAGTGCTTCCTACTTTAATCATTACATCATGACCCATGCCTTCAGGCCTCCTGCCCATGCAACTTTTCACTCCCATGATATATATATAACCCCTCAAGAGTATAACTAGAGCTCCAGAGACACCAAACAATTCACCATCTCCATAACCCTCGCTCATTAGCAGCTTCAGTAAAGTAAAAGTCCTGATCTCCATCTCCACACCCACAAGAAAAATCTACAAAACCCATTCCTAAATTTACAATGTACCAGCTGCTACGTGCAATATACATGTTCTGCAAACTCCTCCTGCTAGTCCTAGTCCTCCTCTTTCTGCTGCTTCTTCTTCTTCTTCTTCTTCACCAGCAGGTCCACCTCTCCGGCTCTCAGCTACTTCCAAAATCCATGATGGGTTTTCACTTCCTTGCATCATGTCGATATCCCAGCAACTAGGTTCAATTTCCAAGATCCCAAAATCCAATTATACACCAAGTCTCTTTAAAACCCAATTCTTAGTGAGGAAATCATACATACCTGCATCACAAGCTGAACCCATCACCGCCTATCAGATCCAAACTCCCCAGCTCATCCCCAGATCCTGATTCTCCTCCACCTCCACCTGGTGGTCTATCTTCTTATTCTTGTTCTTCTTGTTCTTCTGCTTTTTTGTCCTGTTGGTTTGATCTTTGCTCAATTCATCAAGCAAGAACTTCTTCTTGGGTTTTCTGGGAGTATGTCCAATTTTTTTGAAGAATATTGAGTTTTGATTAAAATTTTCTTGGATAATCTTATCCATGTTAAGAGTAGGGTAAGGCCCTACGTCGGTGGTCAAGGGCCTTACTAGAAGCAG
>Ga0116227_10005031_pt1 | contig 28258 bp, 15 predicted proteins | sample S1TSphgellanicum_FD_89693 | JGI IMG/M metagenome (GOLD analysis project Ga0116227, IMG submission 89693) | Host-associated microbial communities from peat moss isolated from Minnesota, USA - S1T2_Fb - Sphagnum magellanicum MG | ecosystem: Host-associated > Plants > Peat moss > Unclassified...
ACAGTTTTTACCTTAAGACATTACATCATTTAGATTTGACGTAATTTTTGACGCACGGTTTTTTTTGCGTGAGTAAGAACGTTAGTGTTTCGGGAGCGTAGGGGGAGGGGGGAGGGGGGGAGGGGGGGGGGGGGGGGGGGGGGGGGGGGGGGGGGGGGGGGGGTGTCCATGTGATCATCTGGGCCTGCAGCTTCTCAGACACAAGAACTTCTTCTGCCTTGCACCTGCTGCCAGTGGAAACTTGATACCCTTTGTTCACTCCCCAACTTCCAACAACAACCCAATTCAACAGTATGAGTAAAATGCCAAGTGTGATTTTCTGTCCACCTGCCTTTGATGTGAGTCTGCTTGCCGGCCATTGGGGGATTATTTTATTTTATTTCATTGGGTTTTTCCTTTGGGGTTGGCTGCCAAATCCTGACCTAAGATTAACCCCGATTGTGTATGTGGACAGTTTATAAACCTCCATTGGTGGATCCGGGGTTAAAGCAATTGACCAGAAGGAAGTGTGGAGAAATTTCCAGATTTGATTTTCTGGAAATATTTTGCAATTTCTACATAACACATCAATGGCTAGTGTTTCTTACCATTCAACCATAAAACTATCTATCCACTAATGTGCCAAATAGAAAGAAACAAAAGTTATATACATTACATGCATCCCATCTACATACCTAGCTTCTTGCTTTATTAATTAAAAATTATAAAAACTTGATAGATGTTATTCATAGTCACTTGTAAATCTTATATTGGAAGGATTTTTTTCTAATTTGCCCAAATGATTAACTTGATCAAACTATCGACTTACTTATTTGTATGAGGCTTACATACTCTCACCCCCCTTACAAACCTACTTAGATATGAAAATGTATATGCAATTTTTCCATGTTTAAAAACTTGTGCTTTACACAACTGCACACTATCAACAATCATGATCAACTAATGAATTAATGAAAAAAAATGAATTGATTTCAATGTGGAGATTTCAGTTCCATTTTGAATGAAAATATTGAATGACATTACATGCAAATTGAATTGAATTTCAATTCAATTTAAATTTAAGTAAATTGAGTCCAAATACATTCAATTCAACTAAATTCAATTCCAATTTAATTGAAGAAAAATGAAATGCAAATTGGTGAAAAAAATGTTGAAAATCTGCTTGTGGGTATGGTGTTAAAAAATGTTTAAAAAAAAAAAACATGGATTTGAAAAGACACAATTTCACACCTCTTTACTTGGGAATGCACACCTCTTTACCTGGGAATCCACTAAATAGATTCCAATTTGGAGGAGTTTAAATGACAACTACCACTTACAACTTATGGAACCTAAAGGTATCCTATCTAAACTAGGTTTGATGAATGATCATCATTGGAAATAAAAAAGCATAATGAATGTTCTCTAGATTTATCTGAAATCTATGACTTTATTATTATTGGTTATCCATTAAAATAACTATCTCTTTCAAGCCTAGCAACTTCACTCCTTTCCTTGGCCCACCTCTGTGAACATAAAAAAACACATTTCAACATACCTTTTCATGTCCATATTATTTAATAAAATTAAATTTAAAATTAACATAAATAATGATGAACTATTGAAAATCCTATGGGGCACATAAAAGGAAAATAAAAGGAAAGGGAAGAATTTTGCTTGGTTTTGGCTTAAAGATTTTCGGGACACTTACTGTAAAGTTTAGGATCTACATGTGTTAAACGATCATTTTGAAAGGGTATTAGATAATTATTCAATCTATTTTTATCATCTTATTATTATTTAATTTTTAATATATACAAATTAAAGTCATCTTATATTAATTAAAATTCATTATTTTAAATTATTACATATATTATATTATAATTAAATCGATTATTTGAATAAAATGTACCCCATTTTTAACTAATTAATTTATATTTTTACCACACAACCAATATATTGCACTCTATATTTTTACTTAGATATTTTCTACTTTTTTTTACTAGTGTCCTCCCCCTTGGCAAAGATTACACTCAAAAAACACATTTAATTTATTTTATTTTATGGAAATTAATTTTGAAAAATCATAAATCATAGGTATAAATAATATTTGAATATTCTTTTAAAAATAAGAATTATATTTCACCATATAATTTTTGAATTGATACTATATAACCTTGAATTAATCCAAAGCTTTTCCCTCAGCCACATTGTGGTAGATTGAGAAATGTGAGGAATAAATACCATGATTATTGATGTAACACTTGCCCATAGAAATGGTTGTGATATTTGAAGTTTGATACAAGCCAATACCAATAATAATTTGATATTTCATAATGATATTTTACTTTCATTGAAATGGCAGATCAAATTGAGTATTTTGTTTGGTTCTAGGAGCAAGAAAAAGTTGGGAAAAATAATAAAAAATTGAGGAAAAAACAAAAAACTTCTTGACTTTCAATCTTGGTTTTCAGAATATGCTTAGCACATTTCAACACTAAAAATCATCAACACAAACAGCAGCCATCCTCCAACAAGCTTATCATGTACGAGCTTTGGCTCTAAGTCCAACATTGATAGGAAGTAATAACTAATAACCCATTGATGTGGGTCAATTACATTCATTTTTGGGTCTTTCAAAGAATTTCTTTTCTTTTTATCCAAATATGTTTAAATTGGTTTCCCCCTTAATTGATGATATAATTATGAAGGTGCATTTGAAGGGGTTAAATAGGACCTAGTCTTAATGTTACAATGCGAAGACTTGAGGTGGTGTGTGATACATCCAGTTTTGGATGGTTCTTAGGTTCTAGCAAGAACCTCTGGTTTTGGTTCCTAAAAGTTTGAAGGAATCAGTTTCAGTTTGATTCTGCTTTTTTTCCCCCAAGAAATGGGACTCAACTTCAACTTCGGTTTTAGTTCTTTTAAATTAGGTATGATTTCAGTTTCAGTTTTTAAATTTTAAAATAAGGTTAGTTTTGATTCTTGGTTCCATAACTTGTGGTTTCAACTAACCTTTGGGTTTGGTTCCAAGATCCAAAACACCAAAATTCATAATGAGAAAATTCGAACCTTTATTTCATAATAATAATAATAAAGGTTTGACAATGTCAACTTAATACAAACATGCCTACTTGTAATTTCTAAACTACACAATTAAGTTCCTTAACATGAGAACCATTTTTTTCATTGCCATGTGGTTTTGTGTTTGTGCATTATTTGTTGGTGCATTTGTAACCTTTGTTTTGCGTGGTGGTTAGGGTTCCTAGGTTGGATTTCAAGTGAACTCCAACATGATGAAGAAGGCCACAAGGAGAAAAGGATAGATGTGAAGATGTAAATAAAAAGGACAGGTGACATGGGTGGACACCTCACCCATGATTCTTTTGTGCTGAGAACACAAAAACATAGCATGTATGAACATTCACAATTTGAGGAGTAGCTAACCCCAAATGGAATTGTGAGAAGAGAAGTGAGTAGATGGACCAAAGGGTGTGCTTTCTCAAAAAACATCAATGAGGATGTTGTCGTCTCTAAAGTGGGGAAAGTGACATGTCCTTCTAAGTGAAACCCATGTCTTGAGCTTGTCTAGTTGGGGCTTGTGTTAGGACTACCATGAGGCGACCCCCTTCGTGGAATGGGTTGCATGATTATGTATTGTCACGATGAGATACACCATTGGAAGGCACAAAGATGTCTCAAAGTGGATGAAGGGTTATGAAAGAATGAAGGCATTCCCTTGGAAATAATCAAAAGTTACAGTCCATGGTTAGCCTGCCAAACAAAATTTAGGGACTCTACGAAATGAATCTTTGAACGAATTGGGAAATCCACTATGGACCAAGTCCCTTGTGCTTTGGGTTGAGGGGAATGGTTCTAAGTAGTAAATTAATTTGGGATTTGGGTTTCAGGTGAGGATTAATTGTATGTGATTTGGCCATGTGTAGGTAGTCTAGGCTTGTGCTAGAAGATCAAAGAACGTTGGAGCGCACTACAAGGCATTGAGGGTGAAATTTGAAGTTTCATGCAACGTATGGGCCACTTGAAATGGCTCATTACAAAATCAAAAAGTTAAACTTGGGAGGAGCCCTTTGAAGAAACGAAACGTCTAAAACTAGAAATAAGAAGAGAATAAGCAAGACTCCCTACTCGCCACTCCCTAAACTGGATTCTTTTCAAAATTCTGGTTTTAATTCCAACGTCACTGAAGAACTGGCCTTGCCAATCACAAACTTGCCCTCACAAAGTTTAATGCTTTTATAACATTTTAACAATGTGTTCAGAGTTAAGTATTAATTAAATATTGATATGGTTATTGATTTGATATGGTGATTGCATTATATTACATTGTGCTACAATGACAATATTATGTCAATAATTTATCAATGTTTAATTAGCATTTAACTTTGAACTCATTGTTAAAGTGTTGTAAAAGCATAAATACATGAAAAGGACAAATTTGTGTGATTGGGTCCAGTTCCAGAAAAAAACCAAGTGAAAAAGAGTGGTCAGTTCCACACTTGGTTCCACAATGAGGTCCCAAACCCTGTTCCAGTTCCTACCTGATTCTGGAAACTGGGCATGATTCCATGTAGGTTTCAAGTACCCATAATCAGAACTCCCGCTTCCTGCCCACCAATCCGCATATTTGGCCAACATTGGATACATCCTTGGCGTGCATGGGAACTATCTTATTATATGATGGCAAATTTAATGTATTTGAAAATTGTAAACTTTGATCAAGAAAAATGTACCACAAGAGAGCAAAAAACCATTTTAGTGATTTGCACCACAATGACATGGCATTGTTATTTAGAGGAGGTAAGACCAGTGTTTTTTTTCCAACAAATTTTGTCATTTTTCCTTTAAAATTTGGGAATTTCTGTTTTTCTACTATAAATTCAACTATTTTTGGGGAATTTTTGGTCACTGTGTATAAGAAGTTCGGGAAAAAAAAACTAGGGGTAAAATGCATACTATGGTGGAAAATCATTGTCCTTTCGCATATTCCAAACTTAGCAAAATTTGTTAAAGTAGCTAGTAAGAGAATTTTTGGGATTTCATTGCCAATTGTTTAAATTGAATCAATATGGTTAATACTTATGCAATCATGCTGTCGGTGAAAAGTTGAGTAGAACAGTGTGTTTAGGGTTCATAATGCCATGCAAGAGTGCATCACTGGGCTTGGGCCATAGTGCTAAGTGGAGCTAGTTGTTGCCTAACTATTTTGCCTAAGATATTTGATCCTCCTAACAATAAAAGGATGTTGTAGGGTAGATTTATGTCTTTAGAATGTGTGAAAAGTTTCAAAACCATGGGTGGGTGGTGGTGATGAACTGACAAAACAAGTCCACACAAATTAATTTTTATTATTTTCCTCTTTTTTTTTTCAAAATTTTGATATGGTAAGTTTATTAAAAAAAAAGTACTTTAAAATTCTATTTCCACATTGAAAAACCAATGGTCTTTCAAAATTTTCTCAAAACAATGTGACAAAATAGGTAGTGAAAATTTACCACAAAAGTTTTAGAAATTCACTGGGCCAATAACTTGAGATGGGCTGAACTCCTTGATTTGCACCTACAAGTGGAGATCAAGATCTTCTCCTGAGAAACCAACCCCAACACCTTCTTGAAGAATATAACACCTTTATTGAGCAAAAGCATGAAAAGCAACCAGCCCATAAGGAGATCTTCAGTGACCTCCAATTTTAACTTTTGCTCACATGGAGATCCATCTCATTATGAATTCTGGATTTTGTTTGAGTAATTGTGTGTGGCAAGAATGTGGGTCAATAGATCATGGCCAATGATTTTTCCTTCAACAAATTTTGTCGTGTTTTAGAGAAAAAAAATTGGGATAATTTTGGAGAAAATGTGTTTAAACTTTTTGTAGTGTGAAAATTCAGCTAATTTTGCTAATGTTTTGGGAAAAAAAATTCCAAAAATTTTATATCACAAAATTGTAACAAAAAACCCTCGGACTGGCCTGAACATGGCATCATTTTTTCTTTCTCGCAAAAGAAGGATGATTCTTTTAGTCATGGTAATAATCTTATGGTTGAATGTTTGTGGAACACAGATAAAGCAATTCCAAATATCTATGTACAAGAGGTGGGCCATTGTGTCAATTACATGGATGATACATGGATGATATATAGTGGACATCTTGAGGAACATTGGATTGTAAGGTGTAAATTACATGGGATGGGCATGTGAGGGTGCATGGAGTGCATGTGGTATAATATTTGACACAATTTTTGGCCCACATGGTATATGGAACTACAGTTACTTTTTCTTGCTGAAGGTATTACCTAGTGGTATAATTAGGAGATTTTAGTTGAGAATAAATCCATTGGCATCTTGGAAACATGAGTCCAAATTTAATACCAACTAACCTTCAATCATGAAGAAAATCATGCATTTAAATGGCAACTGGGCCTGAGGATTTGTGTAAAAAAGTAAATATCCATCTAAACTACTATCAATGCTCACTTTTTCAATAAAGGGAGGACCCATATGCTTCATAAATGTAATTTTCTGCTCTTTGTCTTTACCATGGATTTTAACTATTTTGTCATGAGCAATTGATTCTTTCCAACAATTTCTTTTTTTGCTTTTTCAACTGAAAAACTGGGATTTTTTTTATAGTGTAAAATTGAGTACTTTTATTATTTTTGAAAAATTCACCACAATTTTTTAATAACAAAATTGAGGAGGAAAGGAAAGGAAAAATTGGTCATATGCATTAACATTTAAGTCAGGCCATTTAGAATTGTTTTGTTTCAATTTTGTAACATAGCCAAAATAGTGATCATCCACAAGAAGCTTTAGCCAATTTTTTGGCTATAGACTAGGTGTGAAAATGGAAATAAATTTTAATAATTTTTTTATGTCTCAGCTACTTGCTAGAACTTGTTGTAGGAATATGGTGAATTTTTAAAATAATCAAAATCTGGGCCATTGTTTTCTCAAAACTCCTTTGCATGTGTTGAAGTCATATTTTTCAGGTTGAAAAACTGTGAAAATTCGCCTAAAACAGAAACACTTTTTAGAATATTAATATGGATTAGAATTTCATGGTGGGGGATCTTCCTTTCAATTAATTCACACAATTTAAAAGAAATATTATATAATGTTAATTATATACAACCAATCAAATGCAATAACATGCCTAGAACATAGGTTCTAGCTTATATTTTTCCTTCTAGAATTGCATTTATTTATTCAGAGAATTTTAAACTGATTAAAATAGGACAACACCCTAGTTCAAGTTCTAATTCTATTTTGAAAAGAGCTCAATTGCTTGGTTAAGTTCCAATTGCAATTTCAACAAAACTCAAAACTTATATTGTAGCCTTGTGTCAGGTTCAACACATTAATTAATGAATAATTAATTTTTTCAAAAAATGCATTCATTTTTTAAGAAAATATTTATTAAATTTTTTAAAATTAAAATTAAAAAATTAACAAAATTTATTTGATGTATGAATGCATGTAGTTGAAATGCATGGATGAATGTACAAATCATGGATGTACACATTCTGTTCAAGGTGCATTTATCACATTTTTCGACGCTTCCACATTTTTTTAAAAGAATTATTTAATGTTGAACTTGACCCAAGGCTACAGTAGTTTGGAGAACAGAGAATGTGACCTATAACTTAGACCTAAACTTGGGTAAATCATAGAACCTTCCAACAATGGCTAGGATTCACAATGGTTGGTTGTGGCATGAGGATTGATATTTAGTTATTTATTTATTTATTTATTGATATCTACATTCTATGAATTTTTTTCACAGGCTTTGTAATAGGAAGGAAAATTTGGTCTAAGTTCTTTGAAGGAAAAAAATCTTTGGTAGCCTAGATGTGGGCTCAAGCAAGAGAAGTACTTAAAGTTTAAGAAACAAGAAGCTATACTTTTCATGACCAAAGTTGTTGTTTCCACTTGAGGCTTTATTAATGGTTCAAAGACAACATTGAAGTTGTAAAGCATGCAGAATCTGAAAGAAAAGGGTGGGTTTTTCCTGGAATGGAGTTTGATATCCATAATGGGTGGCTGGTTGGTCCCAAGTTGGGGACATGATTCTTCTTTTCTTTAATGTAGAATCTAGATGCATGGAGTAAAGGGCTTCTCTCTCTCTCTCTCTTTCTCTCTTTGGGAAAGAAATTTGAAAAAATGTTATCATTGGAAGCAAAGGTGATTATGGGAAGGGGGTTCATGGCCCAGTGTGAAAAGGTGAGTGAAAGAGAGAGAGAGAGAGAGAGAGAGAGAGAGAACACTCGTGTCAAAAGGGATTCCAAATGGTGGCTTGTTATTGTGGCTTGTTTCCTCAACAACACATTAAGGGCCTGCCTTAGGTGGAGCCTGATTCCCCCTCGCATGGGCCTGATCCCACTCTCATGGGGCCTGATTCCAATTTCACCTCGTCTGGGGCCTGATTCCACTCACATTGGACCCGATTCCACCTTGTATGGGCCTGATTCCACTCACATTGGACCCGATTCCACCTTGTATGGGCCTGATTCCACTCGCATTGAGGCCCAATTCCACCTCACATGCGCCTTATTACTCTCGCCTCGGGTCCTGATTCCACTCGCATGGGCCCAATTCCACCTTGTGTGGGCCTGATTCTAGTAAAGCTCTCTGGGGAGGGCATTTTACTGATCATAAAGCCGAGCTTCAGTTTTCTTTTGCTTTCCTTTTCTTCCGTGCTACCTGGCAGGTGTCATGGGAAAAACCGTAAAATGGGGGTGTTTCCCAAAAATGGAATGCCTACTACTACTTTGAAAAAAAAAACAGGAAAAAAGAAGGCTCAGTAACATGCCCTCTGATTACACCAAAACAAATTAAGAATCTGAGCGGGATGGGGTGCAGCAAATGTTCCAATTTTCATAAGCATGCAGAGAGAGCATCAAGTGCCGTGTCTTATTGGCAATGCCGTTAAGGGACAGAGACACTAGGGACTAATGGGTACCTAGTTTTGATTTGGTCGCACATTTTGATGAATGAATGAATGCTCACCGGGTGGGTTTTCTTGGGATGAAACCCTAAGTTCATCTTTCTTTCAGGTGAGAGCAATGTTGATATGAAACATTATTTCCTATTGTGATTATTATTAATTGTTGCTGGTTGGAACTGGGAACTTGGCATAAGGGGCAGCAAAACCATTATTATTATTATTATTATTACATAATGAACCACTTACTTGTTGGGGGGGTTGCACTTCAGACTGGACAGATGTGGTAGGCATTTGGGCATGCAGGCTGGAGATCCATGTTTTTGGGTAATGTGGTTTTCATACTGACTATTGTTCACTATTCTTCATTCTTGGTTGTTTGGGAATGGATAAAAAAATCAACAGATTTGCACCAGGAGTGTCTGGTCAATCGATCGATCGATTTGTGGTGTGGTCTTGGCCTTTTTGTACATGGCAGGGGCGACTGACTACCTATCAATCAATGGTGGATATCAGTATAGGTAAGTAGTGCTTCACGTTGCATTATTGAATTGAACTTCCAACGACTCGCATCATGGTGGTCATGACTTCAACACACTTGACTAATTGGTTTCCATAGGTTTTTTTATTCACAAAGTTTACAAGCCCACAATAGCTAGCATGGGAGGCATGAGTCAACAAGCCACTTTTTTCCTTTTTTTTGTTTGCAAAATTTCAAAAAAACCTAGATTAAAAAACGTATGGAATACATCTTTAATTGCAAGCCTAAGGCTCAAGTGAAATTTGTACTAAGTTCTCACAATTGATACCTTTGTACACTAGGTTCTCACATTCAATCACTCAAAATGCCCAAGATTGGTTTTTCACCCAAACTTCAAGACTTTGTTTATGTGTTTCACTTTCAACCCCCATTATGCTAAGGTTGGTCGGGTGTGTAATTAGTGCCGGAAAAATGGAGTGGCATGGGCATGCAATCCACCAACCAAGAAGCCCAGTATTGCACCATAAGATGAAATGCACATAAAATGAAATATTTAACATAAATTTGAAATATAAAGTAGAAAAAATATGTATGAAACTTTGAAGACTAACTCTAGATATTAATTATGGCCAAATTTCAAAGGTTGCTTTCTTTTTTTCTTAAGCAAAAGTCTTAGTTCTCAAGGCTGTTTTCAACATACCAAAATTTCCACATAAATTGACAATGATTTCCATGTTATGATAATGGCCAAGTAAAAACAATTGAAAAAAATGTCCTGGCTTTTCAGATCTTCATCATATTTCCCACAAAAGTAAATGTAAAAGTTTCCAAAAATGGTAATAAGTATACATAGAAAAAACACACTAGTGTGACCAGTGCTTTTTTGGGGGCGAAATTTCACACTGTGGTGGCCAAAAAAATACCCCAGTGTGAATTGTACAAAGGTTTTATTGGGGGGGGGGAAAAATGCCAAAGTTGCCATATCTTGAGGAAAAAAAGGTCACATGTCGCCATATTCAGACTAGGTATGAGTTCATATTGGTAGCCACAGGCCAGAAGTAGGCAGGATTTTTTTTTAATTATTCATTTTATAAAAAGAAAACTTAACAAAATCAAAACTAAATATTTTAGGGCTTTCCAACAATTCCAATTGCTTACCAAAATATCTCTAAAATATTTAGTTTTGATTTTGTTGAATTTTCTTTGATAAATAATGTTTCAATACTCAATAACTCTAACACTCTAGGTCTAAAGTCCAAACACTACCTTGGTGCACCCCTACTCAATGGTGCATCCCTACTTGTTGAGGGCTTTCCAATGGTATCAAGAGCGCGACAAAAGGCAACATGATTTTGGGAAACCTCAGTGTGAGAAACAAAAGAAACAAATAACCTTCCTTTATAGATACACTATCTATTGAAGCCTCTGTCGGTGACCCATGAGTGAACCAGTTACTAAATTAATTTTCCCTTTCAAGATCATTTTTTGTACTTCAATTACGTTTTCAATGATAAAACTAAGTTTAAATTTCAATATCTCTTGCACCTTAGATCTAAATTTTTTGCAAGTCACCTTCTTCAAATTCTACTCATTAAGGACTTTCCAACGATACCAAGAGTGTCACCAAACACCCTTATAATGTTTTAGTTTTGATTTAAAAGAATTTTTAGTGAAAATATATGTAGCAGCAATGGAGGCTCTCAGGAAAAAGGAAAGACAGGATGAAACTCAGTTTACCACCAAAATTGCTGCTTTTCTGAGTTTCATCCCCGGTTGAATGCTAAAGTACTTTTTTGCAGGTTTTTTTGAATCTCACCCTGTGTATGACCAAACTCAGGGTTCTGGTGCTGGGTTTTTCTTACTTTATGGATAACTGTATTATCCAATGACTTCTTCACCATAGGTCAAAACATTATGAAACCAACTCGATGCACCCCAACTCATGGAGCACTCTTCACCCGTACGTATCAAGAGCGCGACAAGAGACACCATAATTTGGTAAATCTTAATGTGACAAACAAAACAAACAAACAAACAACCTAACCCTAAGGTCAGTTTCATCATTAAATAATAGTCAAAATAGTGAAATGAAATTTTATGAAAATATGAAGCTGACATGTTGAAAATGATCATAATTATATCGTAGGTTATTTTCTGAATAATTTCACTACTCATATCACAATATTATATATAGTAGATGATGGAAAAATATATAAATTCAATTTTTAAAAAAAAACTCATTTTTTGAAAAAAAATAATTATTCGTTTTTGTCAATGTGGAAACTGACCCTTGGCTAGGGTACCTTCCTTCATAGATGGATGTATGTTGCTCCCAACATTACTTGGTACATACTAGGCAAACTTTTCCCAAAAAAAAGAAAAGAAAAAGAAAAAGAAACACCACCATGCTACCTATTTTGGTGCAAATAGGGTCAACATGTAGGTATGAAGCAAGAGAGAGGTAGACATTTCAGGGTAGGTAAGTGCAGGAAGGTAGGTAGTAAATTGGGTAAAGGGCAGACCACAAAGGACAAGAAACGGGCAGCACTGTCACGTCCCCGGCACCTCCCTTGAGACCGCACGGTCTACCGCGCCCGCGCGCGCTCTCGCCGCTTCTCCTCTCTCGCTCTCGCGCTCTCTCTCTCTTCTCTCTCTTTCTTGTTGCAGCAAGCAAGAAGACAGGCACCTGGCAGTGTCTTGGTCGTCGTCGTCGTCGTCGTCTTCTTCTTCCTCGTCTCTTGCCGCTTGATTTTCCAGAGTATGAAATTATAAACGTGCAAGGATTGGAAGAGTCATGCGGGGAAGAAGAAGAAGAAGATGATGCAGTGCTTCTTTGTTTTTTCCTTTCTTTCTTTCTTTCTTTTTGGGTAGCAGGCAGGCCGCTGCAGCAGCTAGCTGGGTGCGGCTGAGCGATGCTTGCCGGGGTTTGATCAGGGTTTGTGAACGAGGGGATTGATCAGAGGGGACTGTGTGTGTTGTTGATGGATGTTGTTTGTAAGCTTAATTCGGGGTTCTTCCACCTCCTCCTCCTTCTCGTCTACTATAAAAAGTTGCAGGGCGCTGTTTCGAGGTCAGTAGCTTCTAGTTCAGGACTTTGTGCTGATCTAGCCTTAGCCTTGTGTCTGTGCGTGTGTGCGTGCGTGCATGTGTATGTGGGTGGCTAGTGTGGGGAGTTTTACCCTGTTCGGAGTTTGTAAGCTTTTTGTGTGCTGGGTGACGCATGCATGCACGCGACTCCCGTAGTGGGTGAGCTTGCAATCAAAGGGACAAGAGCTGGACACCATGATGAGTTAGAGAGCTTTTTCTGGCAAGCTTGTTCATGAGCTTTTCTGGTGATGAAGAGAGAAAACGTTTTCACAGGAAAGCGGCGTTCCTTGCAAACAGATTGAAGACACAGAGAGAGAGAGAGAGAGACACACACACACACACACACACACACAGTGAGACACAGAGAGAGAAAGAGAGGGGCGGGCGAGTTGCGATTTAACAAGATGGATTGAGTTCAGCTGGTCGAGGACAAATGAAAATTTTGAAAGGAGGAAGAAGTTGGGAGAGTTGATTGAGCTCGGATAGAAAGCATAAGAGTAGCTAGTGTGAAGAATTTGAGAGAGACACAGTCGAGGCGGCGTGAGGCTGGCTTGCGGTTCAAAGTCTCTGATCTTCAACAGAGCTGTGATCTAAAGGAATGGAAGAATTGTGGGAGCTTTGAAGAAGACTTGCTGGTGCTGGTGCTGATGCTGCTGCTGCTGCATGGTCCTAGCAAAAGACACATGGTTTCAGAACAAATTTAGTCAGCAGCAGTAGCAGCTTACAAGCTTACAAGCTGCAATCGAGATCCACACACAAAATTCAATTTCATCATGTGAGTCCAACTGTGGACTAGTTAGATCCAGGTGAAGAAGAAGTTCAAGCATGAGGTTCACCATTTGTGTGGGAATTCATATCCATTGAAGAAGAATGCGTGACCAGAAGGAGGGGTCATTCAGGAAGCCTGATCGAGCTCTTGGAAACAAAAGCTGTAACTCTACAAGTCTTGCTTTGAAATTCCCAAATTGCAAGACATGAAGACCAGGAGGTGGTCACACTGCTAGCTCATGCAACATCACATTCTTTTCAAATGCAACAATCCAAAAGATGTTCTCATGCTCAATCTGAGGATTTTTGAAGATTCAATGTTCTTGTGCTCCTTGATCTGAGGAAGATTCAAGTCCTTGGGTGGTTCTACAAATTGGGGGAGCAGCAGCAGGAGATTCAAGGAGCAGCTGATGAAATGAATCTGGAAGAACAACCTCTAAAGTCTTTGTCAGAGGATTTGTTGAGCTTGTTGGTGAATGGGCAAGCATTCAGTGATGTAACATTTACAGTAGAAGGGCGGCATGTGTATGCACACAAATGTGTGTTAGCAGCTCGCAGTCCTTTTTTCAGAATGATCTTCTGTGGCAATGCACAACAGATGCAGATGTGGGATGATGATGATCAGCATCATCATCATGCAGGGACAGTCCCTCAAACCACAACCACAACTGCAGCAGCAGCTACTCATGTAGCCCAGCAGGCCGTCATTCCTGTGGGCATTGTGGGACACGATGTGTTCATGCTCTTGCTGCAGTTTCTGTACAGTGGCACTCTTTCTTTCTCACCACAAAATCATGTCTCCTCCCTCAGGTCTTGCAAGGAGAAGGGCTGCTGGCACACTCACTGTAGCTCTGCAGTTGAATTCGCTCTCGAAACCCTGAATGCTGCTCACTTCTTTGGGATGGACCAACTCTCTACTCTCACACAGGTCAGAACTTCTCTGTGCAACTTCTTGCAGCTCATTGTTGAGCTAGACTTTGAAGAAGAAGACCCAAATCTGTCTGTCTGTCTGTCTGTCTGCATCTTTTGTGCTGGTGGCAGGCATTGACCAATTTCTTGAACTAAGTAGATTCTGCAGCCTCCTCTTGATCAACTCTTGAAGTTGTTGGCTGTTTGCAGAAGCACTTGGCAGCCATGGCAGAGAAAGCATCAATCAAAGACGTAATGCGCATTCTGGTTGCAGCTCGCAAGCAAATAGATGGACCACACTTGTGGGCACTGTGCTCAAAGCTAGTGGCAAAGTCAGGGCTGCCATCGGATGTGTTGCAAAAGCATCTGCCTGCAGACGTGGTTGTGGAAATAGAGTTGATCCGACAGAAGACAGGATATCATGGATCATATGATGGTGGCAGTGGCTCTTCCATATCCAACAATGCACTCTCAGAGCAAAGGACTAAGCGCATGCAAAAAGCTCTTGACTCATCAGACGTTGAGCTTGTCAACATGATGGTCATGGGCGAAGGACTCAACCTTGATAAGGCCCTAGCCCTTCACTATGCAGTCAGCAACTGCAGCAGGTGAGGAGCAGCAGCTGGAGGATCAGTTGCAAGCTTCACTCCTTTCCTTTGGTTTGCAACAACCATTTCCAATGACAATTTATTTATTTATTTATTTATTTTTCCTTCAATTTCCCTGAGCTTGATTGGACCCTCACTCAACAATGTGCTGGTGCAAAATGTGTGTGTGTGTGTGCACAGGAAGGTGGTGAAGACCTTGCTGGACCTGGGAGCTGCAAATGTGAACTTACAAGGACTAGATGGGCGCACACCGTTACACATGGTGGCAGAGGCAGGTGATCCAGAAATGATAGCCATGCTATTGGACCATCAAGCAGATCCACACATTCGGACAGCAAATGGCAGGACTGCAATCGACATTGTTCAAGCTGTGGCAGCAGATGCACTTGCAAGTTCAGGGACCATGACAATGTCTTATAGTAATCATCCTAGCATCAAAGGGTCCGATCGACATAACCGGCTGAGGCTTTGTCTTGAGCTCTTAGAGAGGGCAGCAGCAATGACAGTTGTTCATGCAGGTGCAACTTCCAAACTTGACAGTGGGAGCTGTTCAGTATCAACATTCACTGAGCATGGGAGCATAAGTCCCTTTCGGCAGCGGCCAGACGAGTCTAATGACAACAACTTTGCATCCATACCCAGGAGGGCAGGTGCAGGAGTCATTCAACCCTTGGCTCAGGGAGCTCAACTAAGCAACAATGACTTCTATTCATCACCAAGTTCTCAAGGAAAAGGTGAGCTGTTGGAAACATGGTGCTAGCTATATGTCCTCCCGGAGTGATCAATGTCTTTAGTTATGGGTTCAGACTTCTGTCTGCAAGTGGGCCAAAGGTGGTGTGTGTTTATGCTGTGAAAATGCCTAAACCTGGACAATGCTTTTTTGTGCTGTGTTTTTCTACATGTAGCCTTTCAGTCTGACTACAGGCCATGATTAGACGCATAAATTGAAGGACTCGATTTTTCTTCAAGGTGCCAACCTTGTGGTCTTCCAGGATTTGGGAAGTTCAAGGTACCCATTAAAACACAAATTTGTTTTTGCCATTGCTTACCAAACCCAAAGTTTCTTGTTCAGATTGTGCAAAATCCAAATTTTGTTTACTTCAGCTGGTGTGAACATTGGGTTAGATCCATTTTTCTTTGAGACACCAACATTGTGGTCTTCCAGAATTTGGGAAGAAAGGTACCCATTAGAAGACAAATTTGTTTTCCCTTTGCTACCAAACCAAAGTTTCATGTTCAAATTGTGTAAATCCAAATTTTGTTTAGTTCAACTGGTATGAACATTGGTTCAGATCAATTTTTCTTTGAGGTGCCAACCTTGTGGTCTTCTGGGATTTGGGAAGTTGAAGGTACCCATTAGAACAAAAAAGATAATTTCCTACCAAACCTTTCTTGTTCTTGTGTAAAAAATACAAATTTTGTGGTGTGAACATCGGGTTAGATCTAGTTGAAGCACATCTGGAACATTTACTAAACCCAAAAACTGAAGTTAGTCAGCACTTAGTTCAAAAGCACATGGAGCACTACAAGTGTGTGGGACAAAACTGATTCATCTATCTATGTATATTCTCTTTGAGAACCCTGTTTTGTGAGGAATGGGAGGTAACAGGGGAGATTAGTAAGGTGTCTTTTTGGGTGCTCTTAATTGTGATAGAAAACATGGATCTCATCTGATGTTCTTTGCATTGTTGATGTATGTTGGACTAGGTAACCAGCATGCTCGAGCTGGTCACTGGAAATAACCATCCCACATGAGAGTCCAGATGCCCTCTTTTTGTCTGTGCAGAGAGTGCTTATGAATCTTCATCCAAGCAGCAAAGGGTTATCCATCATAAATCATGAGGCAAAGGTTCTCATGAACCTAAACATAAGTAGACCACAAGGTGTATAAGGGGGAGGGTTCTTGCACCTACTCCTTAAGGGTGAAAAGGATCTTAGACAGGTTTAAGTAGGCATAAGATCCCTTGCACTCTTAGAAGAGTAGGACACAATATCCCTCCTCTTTCTAGGTGGAATATTCATGGATATAAGGTGCCCTCCAAATACACTTAGGCAATTTCTCTGAATGTTTTACAAACCATTGAAGACCCACTTCATGGTTCTGTTTTTCATTCAAATAGGCAAACATGTTTTGAAACTTCAATCTCACCAAGGCTGTGTGTATTCTAATCAAACCAGTGGGGGATTTTGCAAGTCTTTTTTATTTTATGCAAATCTGATTTGAAAATGCCATGAGTTGCTTGAAATCTTGGCCGAAAGCAAGAAGACAGACAGATTGGTTAATTGATACCACATGGATTTAACAGCTAACTTCACCGTATTGTGTCCAGGGGATGGCAGACAGCTGGAGAGAGGGAATGCAAGTGACTCAATTTCAGGATTTGTACAACAGAGCTCCTTAGCATGGGCAATGGAAGAAGAACATTGTTGGCAAGCTGAGTCCAGCAGCCCAAATTACAGCTTCACAGTTGAGCAGCAAAATTCAAGATTGGAGGAGGGACAGCAGTCAACCAAAACAACACCACACCTCTACTCTGATCTAAAGGATTTACCATTGTTACGTGATGTTGTGCTTAAGGATATCACAAACGAAACTTTAGAAAATCTGAAAAATGGCACTACTTTAAATAATTTGTCAGATGAGGAGGTCAATTCAGGTTGGCAGCTCTTTTTCCAAGAACAACAATAGTCCAAAATTTACATCACAAATTTGAGCTTCTTCACCATTTGGGTTGGGGTTGTTATTTTGCCTTGAGAGTGTAGACATAGTAGAAGAGAGAAGCCCTTTCTTTGTAGGGACACATTTGAAAGAGGCTTGCATCTATTGGGTTGACCCAAGCTCCTTTTTAGAGCTGAGAATTTGGGGATTTGCACAATGGAGTTTAACTTCTGTTCTTCTGATAGTGTTTGTCAAGTAAGAGACTGTGGAGAAAAAAAAGAAGGCCAGTCAAGAATACAGTGTGCAGCTTGATATGTGGGATTGAAATTGCAAACCTGCAGTTTCAGGTAAGGAGCCTTAATGCATGAACCTTTTTCACATCATCATAGTAAAGGTAAACAAAACCCATTGCTGAAAGTGCAAGTTTGCACTCCATACCCTCATGCTTCACTTCATCACTTAATAAATTATCATACTTGATTTCATTTGTGGAATTGTCTAATGCTTCGATTTGCCTTCTTAATCATTGTGCAAAGAAAACGAGCAAATCTATGGCATTCAATCAATAGCAGCTTATTTCCTCATGTCCTTGCATTGGGTCTTTTCTAATCACTTCACATGTTGCTTCCCAGCTGACTTAGGTCAAATGTTGTGTTATTTGTGTTTGTAGGCAATTATTAAAATGGTGGTTTAGGGTTTCAATTCGGTACCATACACTTTTTACTCAGTATGCAGACCAGTGGTTAGATATCTCCATTCATGCCCTTTTTTGTGTTCAATGATGATCTCCATTCTCTGTAAGTTTCTGGCCCAAAAGTTGGAGAATTTTGTTTCTTGTATTAATATATGAAACTCAGGGAAAGCAGGTTTTTTAATGGTACAATGGCAATGTAACTTCCTAAGTGTACATATGCTTATTTCTTTGCATGGAAAATGCTGGATATACGGAACTGGCCTATTTGCCCTAGAAGTTTATGCATGATTTGTCAAGAACTTGTGACTCTGTGGTTCATATGGAATTACGATTTTTTGTTGAAACCTGAAGAGCCAGCCCAGTAACTTACATGCAAATTCACATACAATTTTGTAACCTTAAACCCTATACACAGGAGATGAAGTGTGCTAAAATGGCATGATTAGGAATTTGAATCATATGTGACTTCTGCTTGTGTTCAAACTGCTCTTTCGGTTTTTTTTTGGCTTTGTTTTGTGTTTAAACCCTGCAAAACTTTATTTATAAACACATTGCAAATTTGGAAAATGTACAAGGGAAAAATAAAAATGAACAGGAAGAAGTTATAGGACATGAAGTTAGTACAAACTAGATGCCAAAATCACTTTGTCTCAATAACCAACCACATGTAATAGGTTGGCCATGGTGATAGGGGTGTGTCTTGAAGGGGTGGAAGTCGGGAAGTAGATAGGCGTACCATCACCACCTGACTTAATATGGAGGATGATTACATCCTTTGCAATGTGATTGAATTTTTTTAATGAAGAAAAGTAACAAAGACAAAAAGAGGAAGGTCTTACGGCCTTTTGAAGTTCAAAATGGCATTGACACAATCATGTAATAACACATTAGCATGTTTGTGTAAACATCCAAACACCTAAATTATTAAAAGGAAGAATTGATCAATGAGGTGTTGGTCATGATAGTTCTTTTCTTTGTTTTGAGCTACATCAAGAATAGCAAATCCTTGCGTTGCACAAGATCAGGGAAGTAAATATGCTCATGTTGGGTTAACAATGACAACGTTAACTAGTGCAAATTCCATCTTTGGTGAGCATAATGTTGACTTGTTAATGAAAGGAGTTGAAGATGGTTGAAAAAAATGCATGTAGTTGTTATCATCCCACATGGAGCCAACATTTCACACAATGGCAGTAAAAGTGTCATGAATTACATCATGGGTTCCTATGCATTCGTTACTATGGGCAAAACGTAAAAGGTGAATAGCCATAGGATCGATGGGATGTGTGCACATGCATCAAGAAATACTTGTAACTGAGAGATATGGTAGTCCAAACAACATACGAAACATTATGAAAAAAACTAGGGAAAATAATCAAAAGGTTGGGAAGATTGGTCAAGTTATAAGCCAAACACCCACCCAAGAACTAGAACATGATAAAATTTAAACACAATGGGCTTCAAATATCCTATTATAAAACATGTTAATAAGGGTATGATGGTGTGAGTGTTTCAAGATGGAAGCTTGCAATCAAACCATTTGTTGCCTAATGAGTTATTCAAAAAAAGGAAAACATGCATGTGTTGTGGGCAATAAAAGATCATAAACCATTTTGAGGTGTTGCTAAAAAAGGAAGGTGTTATTATCGATTCATGTTAAAGCTTCAAAAAGGAAAAGACATTGATCGACCATAAACCTAATAACTATGATGGGAACTCCTTAAATAGGTTTTTAGGGCAATGATGGTTGTCAATATGAACTTGATGTCACCAAAAGCTATTGGGAGACAAGTTTGTTTACAAGCTAGAGGTCCTTATGGGCTATCAAAGGATTCTACACCCAAAAGGCACCCAAACACTAAAAGAAAGGATGAGTCAAAAGAAATAAATGTCTCTATCAAAGTGGAAGGAGGTGTGCATTGTAATAAATGCATCGGTTGTTACACAAAACAATGAATTAAAATTTCAAAGGTTACTTAAACATCACCCAATCTAGAGAAAAGGTCAACATGTCGAACATCCTCCAACAAGGCATCTTTGATGAAGGATAATGTGAATGATGAAATATTCAATGGAACCCCCAAGACTCTAATTCATCTGATGGGGTGTTAAATTAGGATGGGGTGTCAAAATCAAACAATGGATTAAAAAGGGACCATGCTACACATTTTAAAAATTAAATAGAAAAAACTATTGCATGAAGTTCGATCTGAAAATGCTTGTAGCAGATGATATAGTTAAAGGTGGGCTTATGATGTGGGTGTCATCTGCAATGGACGAAAATAGACAAGAGGGGAAACAACTAATTATAAAACATAAAGTTCTAAAGTGGGCTAAAGCAAATAATGTCATTCCCAAAGGATCACCTTGACAAGTTCCCATGGCAAATATGATGATTATGACATTGTCTTCACAATTATGGTGATTATAAAATAGGAGAGACTCAAATGCATAAAATGCACGAACAAAAGGGATGAGTTGTATGATGTCCCGACCTAAGTTTACAAAGGCCTTGAAATATAACTCCTTTTAACATCAAATTGAAAACATTTGCCATGTTTAGCTAGAGAACAACCCAATTGGGGTGAAGGTCCAAGGTGCACCTAATGCCATGGATTATTGTTTCACATCCGCCTTTGGTTGCAACATCAAATTTGTGCAAACATAAATGTGTTACAAAAGCATCACAAAATTAAAAACATAAAAGATGGTTTATGAGTTGATGTAACATTTTCTCGACAGTAATGAAACAAATTCCATTTAAGAGCTTAGTCATGGCTAAAAAGTAGGCTGCTCCAAAGATATGTACAATTCAATGTGGAATGTGACCTTGCATGATATGATAACAAAATTAAAACAACTATGGGAATCCACTTGTAGAATCTTTTATGTGAAAACAATCTTGAAGGTGTTCAAAAACCATACCATAATGACCATTTGTAGATAAATGTGGCATGTGTTGGAATATTAATTCAAAAGACTTAAATGACAACTCAAAGTCTTGGTTTGATTCATAGTATTCTAGGAAAAGTGGAAAGAAACGATTTAATTCAATATGTAAAATAGAAAGGCCGAAGTGGTGTCAGAAAATGTGGGTGCAAAAGAAAATGGTGCCAAAACATGAGTTGTTTAAAAGTGTTTCCCCTGCACATCCAAGCACTAAACTACGATAAAGACCTTTATGAATTAGAAGATCATGTTGGGGAAGAAGCATTAAGCTCAAACTTGCCACTAAAACTTGGGCCTATAAAAAGAATTATTCATGCTTTTTTTTTTTATCACTTATTAAAAAACATTTAAGTCGAATTCAAGTTTCCTTATGCCTTATTGCCTTGCCACAAGGGGCAAAACAAGAAACCATTGGGGTAACAAAAAGAGCAAATGTCAAGTTATCACATCATAGGGGTCTTATGTTAACTTGTTTAATGGAAAATGAAACACTTGTACATCACATCGAAGAGCAGTAGGGATGTGATTGTACAATTGAAGACAAAAAAAGCCTAAATGGAAGGACCCAAAAACATCCAATGTTAAAACCCAAGCCTAGGTTAATGCAAACAAGGTGGGAGAAAGGGAGGGTATTGAACCAAGATGATCAAAAGGGTTTAGATTAGATGAATTGAATGTCTAACAAAAACATTAGTGATTGGTTAACCTTTGAATGGTAAATTGATGCCCAAAGGTGAAGCAAAAGGCTTTAGGTGAAGGTTGCCAACGTGTTGGGGAGATGGGGGTAGGTTGGGGGGTCTAATCATGGGCAATTATATGGGCTAATATAGTGGAAAGCAAAAATTGTCCTACTTGTGCATTATCAAGGGGGTTTGGCAAAATGTAAGGTTGGGACCCCAAATTCACATTAAGGGTTAAAGGCTAGTAGGGGTAACTAGTAGGTGGTCCATGGTTTGTTATAATAGTAGGGGGAACAAGTGGGTGGTTTGTGGTTTACATAAGAAATGGGGTTTATAATAGGTCTATGGTGGTGTGTGAAAAAAAAAATGGGTGATGGGAACTACAAAGTTCGATGAAACATGATGAACTAAAAGACATGGGATGTTTGGTTCCCATGAGGAAGGAGGTTTATTAACAACATAAGCCCCAATGTCTAAAAACTGCCTACTGCCATAGGGCAATCCTAAATGTACAAAACCAATCACACAAAACTAAACAAATGAAAATTAAAAGGTAGAAAATGGCTTAGGGTTCTTTGGTTAAAGCATTATGTTGACACCAAACCTTAAATTCACCATGGTTTTGGATGCCATCATCACTACTTTACTAGGTTCAACACAACTTATACACCCTAATACCAAAATATCACAATCCTCTCTCTTTGTCCCCATTTTATAGGACCCAAAATAGGTAACACCACACAAAAGTTTCTTTAAAAATCACTTGAATGGACTGGTTACCCTCACAAAAAAATGTTTGAAAAAAAACCCAATCCATTTCAATGGCTATGTACATATGGGTATTTACCATTACTAAAAGGTCTTTTCATCTCACCCTGTCATGTTAATATGCATGGCCTCATACATGACAGCTGGTTATGAGCATGCCAATCATGCCTTTAGGGTTAATGTACGATCTTAGGGTTAATGTACATTCTTAGGTTACTGTACACTATTAGGTGTTTTAGGGTTATAGCTTTGTTGATGACTATATAAAAAGCCAAGTTCTTCCCTTCTCTTGTTAGCTTTTTTTAAATTATTTTATCAGGGAGAGTTTCCTCTATAGTAAAACTAGATTTCTAGATGCTCACGACGACTATTACAGGGCCATTGTTTGCATACACTATGTTTTCTTTCCTTCTTTTTAATTTAATTCTAGAAAAATTGTTCTTTATCACTTAATGTTGAAAGCGATAGATTTTTCTTAGCTTTGAGTTTCTTGGGTTTCTTTTGCTTGTTGGTTTCTTGTGTTTTTGAATTGTTACTACTTCTTTTTCTTTTTCTACTCTTGTACTACATTTATAACAGGAACAACAACAACCATAATTAGCAATAGCATAAGCGAGGGAGAAGGGACATTGGAAACAAGCTACAAGCTGTGAAGTTCTGAGTTCCGGAACTTTGGAGGGAGGAAGGAGCGAGCAACTCCAAAGCTTGTTTTATTGCCAGCTTTAGGTCTTGGGAGCACGCACACACACACACACACAAGGTTTGATTACAATACAAGATTTGCACCAGGTGATGTAACCCCACATACATTTGCTTTCCTTGTACATGGGTTTTGATGTTAGCATCTGGGCTATGCACTCCTGTGTTTTTGAACTTGCAGTCATGTAATGAGTAACCTTTGTAGCAACTCTGGAAGAAGAAGAAGAAGAAGAGAAAAAAAAAACACGAAATAGAAGAAAAAAATTTCTTTCTTTTCTTCTACACGCCATCGTTGCAAAGCTCACGAATGCAAATCGCTCTATAGTGCCATTGCAAGTGCAATTGTTGTTCGTCATCATCACAGTCACCATCCATTGTCGTCATAATCACCGTCTGTCCATTTTGTTCGACATCCATTGTCGTTTCGTCCGACATTCATTATGATTCTGTCCAACATCCGTCAACATCTGTTCGTTCGGCCCCTTTTGTCCACCAACATCTGTTGGTTGCCGTTCATCCTTGTCAACACATTATATTCTTCAAATTATATATATTACAACATGCATATCCGATATTATATTCTTCAAACCATATGTTGTGTTAGAACTTTGTAATTAATGTTTTGTATTGCTACAAAATTTTGGGGCATGGGACAACACCATGTCCTCGAATGATGAAAGCACTACCGCTCAACCAAGCCAAGGTATCAACTACAAAGTAACACATAATCATTTGAGCCGATTTCTTTGAATTCACGATCTTCACGACAATACCATCAAGTGTCTATAGCGCAACCGTCATCCAATACAACTCCTACTAGGAATTCTAGTTCAAGTTACACTACATCAATGGTACATTAGAGTCCATTTGGAGTGGTTAATTAATGGGGTACGCCTGCTGCTGCACCAACTTTCACACCATCACCATATATTCTGTTGCAAGCCGTTACTTCTACACCCATATACACCATGGATGTCAGTCAACTTGGATTCCTCCACTTGACTATCCATGTCAGGTATGTCAGAGGACAGATGATGCTGATTAGATGTTGCTTTGCGATAATTGTAATGGTGGATACCATCTATTCTGCCTCAAACCGAAGTTTACTCAAGTTCTCGCTGACATTTGGTATTGTTCATCATGTTCTCCTGCAACACCTTGATTTTTACTCAAACCATGCCACGTTTTTCCCAACTTAGGTTTGGGGGGGGATACACGAGAATTTCATCTTAGCCTCTTCTTGTGCATTATATATGTGTGTGTGTGTGTGTGTGTGTGTGCATCTCTTTTTGGTTGATTAGTTTCTACCTTTGACTAGTTTCAATCTTTTTGTTCAATAAAGTTTACTATGGATTTACACCCTTACCATACCGAACATCACGACACTACACGTCATGACAACTGTCATGCCCGTATGTATGGCCTCATACATGATGGCCAATTACGGGCATGCCAATCATGCCTTTAGGGTTAATGTATGCTTTTAGGGTTAATGTACATTTTTAGGTTATTATACGCTATTAGATGTTTTAGGGTTATGGCTTGTTTAAGGTTTCAGCTTTGTTGATGGTTGTATAAAAGGCCAAATTCTTCCCTTCTCTTGTCAATTTTTTTAAAATTCTTTTGTTAGGGAGAGTTTCCTCCATAATCAAACTGGATTTCTAGATGCTCACAGCAGTTATTACATAGCCACCGTTTACATACACTACGTTTTCTTTCCTTCTTTTCAATTTAATATATGATAATTTCATCTCAACCTCCTCTTGTGCATTGTATATATATGTGCGTGCATCTCTTTTTAGTTGATTAGTTTCTACCTTTGATTAATTTTAGTCTTATTGTTTAGTAGAGTTTATTATGGATTTACACCCTTCCAACACCAAATGTCACGACACTACACGCCACAACCCCCCACGCAAAAACACTATGTTTTGCACACATTCTTTTTGCCTTCATTACGGACCTTTAAACTATCTACAAAAAAAAAGTTGTGGGTCCCATCTCATAATTGCGACAGGAATCCCTAACAAAATCCAAACCATTATAAATACAAACCACCATTTTAATGTTTCTTTCAGTGTTTTTTTTCCATTAGTAGCACCATTCCTACAAGACGATGTTACATTGACCTAAAAGAAACATACATTTCATTTGTTCTAAATCAAATTAAAAATTACCTCAATTGCCTTTTTTTTTGTCGACAATTATTCCTTTACTTCCTTTATGACTATCGCACGTGCCTAATCCTACCCGCTGAACCCTATCACTACTTCTTTTTACTATTGCTTCTTCTTCTTAAAAATTATGAAAACAAAACCTCAAGTTATTGCCCACAAAACCTACTTTGCCACCAACTTGTTTTTTTTAGATCAACAAACAACAAGTGTTACTGCAATGGCTAGTTACACAATGTTATGCACACTTTTGGCTTTGGTGCTTCCTAAAACTCCACCTTTTGTGAAAACCCTTGGCATGTTTTTGTTGGTTTTTTAGTGTTATGTAGGGTTTAGTTTCTTTTGGTTTCTTTGTTTGTTTGTGGGATATCTTGCCAGATAATTTGAAGTGATTGGTTCATTTTTCATTTCTATTCAAAGCGACTTAGATTATAAATATGCAAAAATTCTTAATATTTAATGAAATGTATTTTTGCCTCTAAATCCAATTTTCAAACAATATTGAATTATTGTTAGCTTTATTTTTTCTTTTCAAATTATGGCCAATAATGGGAGATTATACTTAAAAGTAGTTCCAATATTTTCAAACAATGCATTTGCATGATTTTATTTTTGCTCCCTTTTCTATAGGTGGGCAAAACAGGTCAAGAATAAGATGGGGTGAAGTCTAATGTGATTATGTAGTATCATGAATGCATATGGCTCCATCACTAAAGACTATCACTTTTTTCTTTTTCTTTCCTCATCATGTTTTTCTCTTGTTTGAATCTCTCACCCCACACACAAACAAATGTTCACTTGACCCCCTATTATCATTCCATGTCAATTATCTATTTATCACAATTTGAACACATCCTTATACACCTTTATACACATTACTCGCAAGGACCCTTAGTGTAAAGTTTGGGATTTATGTGCATCAAGGGATGATTTTAGGGGATATTAAATAATTGTCCAACCTATTTTTTAACTAATTTCTTAATATATACATATTAAAGCCACCATATATTAATTATAATCTATTATTTCAAATTATTACATATCTTTTGTTATAATTAAATTTATTATTTGAATAAAATGTACCTTATTTTAAAACTAATTAGCTTATAATTTTTACCCAACAACTAATATATTGCACCCTATATTTTTACTTATGTCTTTTCAATTTTTTTACTAGTGTCCCCCCCCCCCTACACACCACAAAATGTGCACACCCACAACACACTTCTTCTAAAATGTCAATTATCTATTTTTCACAATTTGAGCACATGCTCAAACACACCTTTACATACAATATTGCAATAAACCCACCACCACACACCACAAAATATGCACACCCCACAACACACTTCTATTCACCAACAACCTCACCAACAACAAACACATTAATACATTTTGAACTTTGCATCAACTTGAAGACCACGAGACCTTTGCATTGCCACAAAACATTTCACTACGCAAGCAAGTACCCCAAAGGACCTCTCATTGTTTCTTTTCAGCCCATGATGCATTATATTATTGACACGTCTAGGTTTATCTGCTTACCCATCATGCTAATGCATGAACGAAAACATCATTTTTGAAAGTATTTTTGTAAACACAAAAATGCACTAAAACATGTGAAGTTTGGATTAGATAAAAAAACTATGCCAATGTTTATTACCACTATTGTATCAAGTACATTGTTGTGCATTCAATGGAAAAAATAAATTCCAATTCAATTTGTGTGAAAACCTTTTATGAACCAAATAGTAAACATTGTGACCAATGTCATGTAATTTCTATTTTTCAAGATAATCTTTAATCTTGAATCCAACCTTCTTTTTAAATTTGAAAGAAACCTCGATTTTAGTTCAAGGAATTTATTTTTGTTTAATTTTCACATCTCCAGATTCTTGATTCTTCAAAAAAAAATCCTAGGTGAGTCTAATTCCAAATTGGATCCAATTCTACCTACCTACACATAGCCCAAAACTAGTTTTAAAAAATTATTAATACTCCACAATCAATAAAAAATGACAACCTACATCAACTACATGCCTAAACTAAAAGGAAAAATAAAATAAAATTGCATATTTGAACCATCTTCCAAAATTACTAACTATATTCCTAATGCCCATTTCCCCGCCCTCAAATTTGTATAACAAAAATCATGTTGTTTATATGTGGTATATTGTTTATACCTACCTCTTCCAAGCCTAACTACCTTGTTTCTTTTCCTACCTACTTACATGGACATGAAAAAGAAAATTAACATGTGCCCTTTCATGTTATCTATATTAAAATAATTTAAATAACTATCTTTTTCAAGCCTATCTACTTAACCATTTTCCCATGTGCATCTACATGGACATGAAACATTTGACATAAGTAAAGATGAAATATTGGGAACCTTATGGGAAGATACAAGAAAAATAAAAAAAGAAGGTTGTTTGGTTTGGAATGACATTACGTTCATTCATTATTAAAAGCATCTATACTTGATTTATTTCTCACACTAACAACATTGTTAACCCCAAATGGAAAAGAGTAAAAAACTCAATTTTAACATTTATATATTTTTAAAAATGAAGAATCAAACCTTGGATAAAACTGGTCCTTGTTAGGGTTGGCTCTTTAAAAAAATTCAAAATTTTAAATGAGTGGTTCAAATACCCAAGAATTGAAATCAGAACTCCTAATTTTCACATGCCCAAAGCAATGAACCAAACACCATTGGTAACTTTAGGACCAAATTCCATCACTCACAACATAAACAGAAAAGGACCTTACAACCCCACCTTCAGGAACCAAACCCACCTAAACATGCTTTAAGAACTAATGTTTGGTTCTAAGGCTAGAT
>Ga0116227_10005033_pt1 | contig 28254 bp, 24 predicted proteins | sample S1TSphgellanicum_FD_89693 | JGI IMG/M metagenome (GOLD analysis project Ga0116227, IMG submission 89693) | Host-associated microbial communities from peat moss isolated from Minnesota, USA - S1T2_Fb - Sphagnum magellanicum MG | ecosystem: Host-associated > Plants > Peat moss > Unclassified...
ACCTTGGTGTTGATGGTTTGTTTCTCTTTTCTTCATTACACAAGTTTGTGTATTTCTTGTGACAAGAACCTTGGAGAGTTCTTGATGTTGTGTTTTGTGTTATGAGCATTATGTTGTACTTTCCTTTCAATAAAGATTTATGTTTGCACTTGAGTAGATCTCCTATTTGTTAACATCCCCGAGGTTAATAAGCTGGCATGTGGCAATATTTGATTATATATATATATGAATATGAAGTTGCAATGAAATCTAGGCTATGGTGATGGATGAAAAGAATAAAATGAAAAAGATATAAAAGGAATAATGAATTTTAATGAAAATTAAAATTAAAAAATAAATTGAAAGTTAGAAAGCTAATTAATATTTTAAAAGTTATTTGGGGTCAAAAAGTTAATGTGTCATTTTAAATTTTTAATTAAAGTGTCATTTTATTTTTTTGAATTTTATTTTTTTCCTTATTTGCTAAATAAGCAACTGAAAAAAATAAAAGATGGAAAAAGGTAACATGTGGGAGGGTAGGTGACATGCCCTTCCATGCATACCTTCAAGTAAAAGGATTTGCCTAGTCAAGGCCCAAATTTAAACCATTGTAGGGTGGCCCCTGTGGTGGCATGGGTTGTGAGTCTAAATGTTGGGTTCGGTTGGACTTTTGGTTTAATAACACTCATGAATTGCATAGGTGTCGGCAAGTGACAATTTGAGGAAAGGGGGCCCAAAGAGATGTCCTCGACACGTTAAATCCTTGAATTAAACACAAGTTTGTGGTTAGGCCAAGAGATGAAAGATGGTAATTCCAAGCAACAAGGCCTTGTACCACCTAGGAAGTCCACAATGGGTTGAATCACACCTATCTAAAGGTCAAGGTTAGCCCTAGGTTACAAAATGAGATTAAATGATGAAGTTCATCATGCATGGTTTGCCATGCGTAGGTGGTTTAAGCATTTAGTGAGGGGCGTGAATGGAAGCAAAGGCATGAAAGCACCAAGGCAAATCCAAGTATGACAATTGGTATTAGAGCAAGCTCCTTGACTCATTGGAAAAACCTTTAAGGCATTTAATAGTAGTTTTTTAAAGTAAATGGCCTCAGAACAACTAGCACCTAACATAACAATGATGGTGGAACCTAAAACAAAAAGGAAGTACAAAAACAATAAGGATACAAATGCAACCTTTAAAGAACTGGCCACCTTAGGGAAGGCCATGAGTTGTGTAAAAAGGAGGCTCAATGTGGCAACCCCACTTTGGGATAAGTGTGAAGATGAAACTCACACCCCCAAAAGTGGGAAATTGGAGTCCTTCGGGACTCCTGAAAATTCAGAGCTCGAGTTCAAGAGTCAAAACACCTTGCATTGAGGTGTTCATTATATCAATGGAAAGGTCTTGAAGTGTAGATGCCCATAATGGCCTTGCATGTGCCATTTGGACATATACAGCCCAAGTTATGGGCAAAAGAAGGGCCGAGAATCAAACTGGCAATTTGACCCCCGACCACTAAACGTCGGGAATCGATCTCTTTCCGATGTCGGCTGAAGCAGTGCAACATGGCGTTGAAAAGCTCTTGAGGAGAGCTACAGCTTTGGTTTAGACCTCACTCCAATCGGAGGTCAGAGTCGGGAGATATGAGCTCCCAAAGTCCCGAGACTCCAACCCGGGACAGTTTTGGGACTCCTCCTTGGGAGTCTCGGGAAAAAGTGCCATTCGGATGTAGCCTCGACGGAGAGCTGCAGAAAATACTATATGGGGGAAGGTGGTGGCTTCCCCCGAGTCCGGACCGTGGTGAGTCAAGTGTGTCCAAGTGCCCATGGTTTGTCCCAACACCCAAGGGTGTTCCCGAATGCGAACTAACCCTCTTGTGGTTGGTTTTGGATGCAGATTCGAGTGAGATAATACTTGTCCCTCTTCCTAGTCTAATCCTGGGACTTCTAGCACGCCCCTCTACCCCCTTTTAGTGCTGGAAGTCGAGAGCGGCCCTCAAGTCCCAACTTTCCACAATTCAACGTACTTGGACCCTCAAGTGGGTCTAGCAAAGGACTTGGGAGTGCGTCACTCAAAGCCTAAAAGGAAATAGTGGAGAAGGAAGTTGAAATGGCTCCTTCCTGCAAAAGTAAGAAGAAAAAGGGGAAAGATGGGGTTGGGTTGAGCAAAGCTTGAATCCAAAAAATGATTCCTTCCCCCATTGCCCAAAGTAAGGGAGGAATTGAAGCAAGCGTGGGCTCACCAATAAAAAAGTTTCCTACAATTCCCAAGATGGGTAAGGGGGAGGAAAATGTAAAGAATTGCCAGTGCATGTGGATTTGCATTATTTGACAGAGGAGTCTAGTGGGGAAGGTGATTTTTTGTTAGTTCCTTTGAATTAACCCATAAGGGGTAAGGGGGGCAAATGGGCCCTGGAGTGTCCAGAAGTGGACAAGTCTTCTAAGGCACGAGAAAAAGAAATAAATTAAAAAGAGATGAACATGATGTCTAAGGAATTTTTTGGTGGTGACTTTCTGTCCTTCTACTCCCAATTCTATGAGGTGATTATACTTGAAAGTACATATGCTATGGTGAAGGAAAAAAATGCAAAATGTATTTTTAGATGTTAAATTGCATTTATAGTTGAAACCAAATAATTTACCTCCTATGCATCATTTACAATTTGGAATTGATAGATATAATTTCCAAGCTCAACCATTCCAAATCCTAGAATTTTATGTTGAATTGTCATTCATTCAAACCAACTTTTAAGGATTCAACACCATGTTCAACTTGGCAGTAGACTAGTCACTTAAAATATTATTTTTATCACATACACTATTCAAATTTGGTTTGCCTTAGCTCATTAGAAAGTTAATTACAAGGTGCATATGCTTACCAAATTTCAAGCTATGCACCCAAACCAGTAAGAAGTTATGCTACCAAACTCGAAAGGGTTTTACGAAGGTAAAAAGTTCAACTTGGTTACAAACCACCATTCACTTAAAATATTATTCTTGTCACATATGTTATCCAAATCTGGCTTGCCTTAACTCATTAGAAAGTTAGTTACAAAACACATTTTTTTATCAAATTGCAAATTTTGCACCCAACCCAATAAGAAATTATGCCACCAAACCCAAGAGGGTTTCACAAAGGTAGAAAAATCAACTTGGCTACAGACCTCTAGTCACTCAAATTATTATTCCTATCATATAAATTATTCAAATCTAACTTATTTTAGCTTGTTAGAAAGCTAATCACAAGGTGCACCTTCTTACTAAATTCTAAGATCTACACCCAAACTAATAAAAAATTGTGCTACCAAACTTGAGAGGGTTTGTGAAATTTCTTTAAGATTTCAAGCTCTCCACACTATCCTTACTCACTTCCATTCTTTCAAAAGTACTACAAATATCCAATCTACTCTCCCTTTTTCCACCATCTACTAAGACTAATCATTTTTGTCCTCCTAACTAAGGTTGTGGGAACAAGTATTCTCAAGATTTGAATCAAAAATTATGTCTAGAAGAGAGAGCTTCAAATGATCCAAATCCGCCGTTTAAAAAAAAATGAAAAGGAAGGAGGTGAAGGAAAATCCCAACTCAATGGCCAATGGAAGGTTCCAATGCTCGGTGGCCCTTGGAAGGTTCCATTGCTTAGTGGCCAATGGAAGGAGAAGGAGAAGCACCTTTTCCCCTTCTCCCACTTTCCCCCTAACAAATTTTACTCAAACCTTCATTTTTTCCATTGATCTTAAGGTTTTACTTTACCGTGGTTTTAGGCTATTATTTATGCATTTCCTTCCTTGTCCTTGATCTATAAATTACAACTTTGCATCTCGATGTAATAAATCTTCCACACATTCATTGCCAATTTGATTTTGATTAAAAGTCTCCTTTCTTTTCCTTGAAATTATGGCATCATGTATGGCCATGTCTTACGGGCCTCAAGTTGCACAAGTGAATGAAGAACCGGCTTTGGAATCATGTCTAGATTTGACATTGATGCAACATCCTCGTGATGAAAATCCCGAACCGCAAGAGGTGCGCATTTGTCTTGAAGTTAATCAATCCCCTTCAAGCTTAGTATTATCGCATTTTTTCGAACTCTCGCACTTTGGTGATTTTGTTACAATTCAACCCCATTTCCGATGATGAACCTAACTGTTTGTGAAGGTTGTTACGAGATTTAAAACACCTCTATCTTTGCATGGTCTTTGATTCTCGGTGTTGGACACTATCGTTGGTTGTGCGGTCTAATTTACTGATTACCTTCTAATAGCAAGGCGGATTATTTAATTTGCATCATTCAATGCATCCTAGATTTCTTGCAGTTATGAATTATCACTATGGCATAGCCAGGACTCAACATGTAATTGCAGCTCTTCAATGAACTTATCCATAATTTAAATAAATGTTTCATTCATTATGAAACTCATGTTGCCATTGCCATCCTATCACATTATTTATTTAATTGTTAAGTTGTCTCAAATTAATCTTATGTTCATAAAGCTTGAAGATTGTTCCATCTTTATTGGACCTTTCATTGACACCCTTTCAATTGCTTCATGAATCTCAAACATACTTGTTACTCACTAAATACTAGAACAAGACCAATGTTTTGCTGAACACCACAAATTTTGGTGTTTGCTTTTACCCCAACCCTCTAGAGATTTCTCACCTTTAATTATGCAATTGAGGTTCTAAAACTATGATTAATAGCTTTTTGTTGAAGGAAAAAACTAACCTAACACTTATTTACCAATATTGTATTTTGGAAAAGAATCAACCCCCCCACACAACCATGCGCATTCATAATTTCTTATTCTAACATGAAGTTGCTAAAAATCCCTAATAACCTTACCACACTCGAATACTCCTGATGCAACTCTTAAAAATTGAGACTACTGCACATGGTTGTGTCAATATGGCTCACACCTCCTCAACACCTTTCGAACTTTCATGGTGCAACAAGGTGAAACCATGTCACAAAACAATGAAATCACAAAGATCATGGGTTGAATTGTGAAGGGTTTGGGTGTTATAGGCATTACTCCAAATGGGGGTTTTGCTAAGCTGGATTTAAGGCAAGGTTGTTAGACTCTTTTGAAAGGAAGGAGACAAAGATGAAAAAAATGCAATAATGGTTGCACTAAGTTGAAGCCTATCTGGAAACTTAGTGCCTCAAAACGAACGAGGAGAAAATTCATTTTCCTTAGACATTCCTTAAGGAGCATGCGTGGGACTAGTGGATGCTTTAAAAACAAGAGACACCCAACCTACTTGAAACCTTCACATGGGAGGAGTTCAAATTATAGTTGAACAAAAAGTTGATGCTATAACATTTGGTGCTCAAAGACAAGATGGAGTTTTTAAAATTCACCTAAGGAAATGGAGCAAGCTCCTTGGCCCGCTATGTGCAAAACTTCAATTGAATGTTGATAATGGTCCTTTTGAAAGAGGAATCTATTAAGAAGTTGGTCTTTTTACAGGGGTTGAAGCCTTGGGTTCAAAAAATTGTTTATCAAAGTATGAACATCCCAAACATTTGCCAAGGCTTAATGAAAATGGGGGAGTGCATGGAAGAAGAAGGCCCTCTGCGCCCCAAGGGTGAAATTGGAAGTGGAATCACCCAAAAGCAGCATGTTGACCAAATAGTGAAAGCAATGACCAAAATAAGCACAAGTGGGGCCAACGTAAGTCAAGGCCTCACAATGACAATGGGAAGTTGTTGGCTAAGGAGCCAGCAATGAAAAAGGCAAAATGGGACTTAATGAAAGTCAAATGTTTCAATGGTGATAATCATGGGCACTTGGCAAAGGACTACCTTAAGCCACCTTAGGTAAATGACTACATTTCCCAAGGTAAGTTGATTTTCCAAGGGGGTTTCATGGTCAAAATAAAGGCTCTAGAAAATGAAGCCTCCAATTTGTTAAAGTTGAAATGTAAGATAAATAACAAGTTGGTATGTTGTTTTTTGGATTTATGAACAACAAATTTGTTCATATTCCACAAGTGGCGGAATGATTGGGAGTCAATACTGAATTAATGGTAGATCCCATAATTGTGCATTTCTCATAAGGCATAGCTAGACCCTCACTTAATGTGGCAATAAGTGTTAGGTTGTTTTGTAGGGGATTTCAATTTTTTGAAAACTTTGCCTTGTGTGACTTAGATAATTTTGATGTAATTTTAGGGAACACATTTATGGATGCCTACAAAGTAAACATCCTTTGTAGTGGAAGCAAAGTGAAAATTTGTGCCAAAGTTAACTTTATGTTAGTGAACTTAAATGTGGAATATAATTTTGTGTTGATGAAAGTAGGATTTAACTTGGTTGTTTTGGCTAATGAATTAAAGTTGCATAGTTTTTGGTTTTGATGTCTTTGATAATCTCCCAAGGGGAACATAAACCACAAGAGGCAATATGACCTTTTGCTTATATTTTGGATTCATTCAATAAATTTTCAAAGGTTCTAACGAATGAACTCCCCAATGCCCTTCCACCTTGTAAAGAGGTTAATCACAAAACAAAAATGGTACCTAGTTTGATTCCGCCGACCAAGGCACCTTATAGGTTAAACCAAAAGGAATTGAAAGAGCCCAGAAAATAATTGAATGACCTCTTTAATTAAAGGTATATTTGGCAAAACAAGTCACCTTATGGAGCACTAGTTTTGTTTGTTGATAAAAATGACAACAAGTTGAGGATGTGTATTGACCATTATGCTTTTAACAAAATAACCATAAAAAAAACTATCATATGCTTCACATTGACAACTTGTTGAATTGATTCAATGGGGCCAAATAATTTAGCCAAATTGATTTCAAAACGAGATACTATCAAATCCACATTGTAGACGAGGATGTTGAAAAGACGACTATGAAAATTAGGTGTGGTTTGTATGAATTCTTGGTGATGCCATTCGGTTTGTGTAATGCCTTGTCAACATTCACAACCCTCATGAACTCCATCTTCCATGAAAAGTTGGACAAGTTCATGATCATCTATATCAATGATATCTTGGTGCATTCAAAGATTACAAAAAAACATGCAGAACATGTGGAATATGTTCGGAATAAGCTTCAACAAAATAAATTCTTTACCAATAGGGCAAAAAGTGAATTTGCCCAAAAGGAATTAGACTTCCTTGGGCATATTTTATTATGCGAAGGAATGAGGCTCAACCTTAAGAAATTGCAAGCCATAAGAAACTAGAAGAAGCTAATCATGGTCAAAATAACTCAATCCTTCGTAAGCTTGGCCAACTTTTAGTAGAAGTTCATAAAAGGATTATCGGAAATGGTGAAACTACTTTCAAACCTCCTCAAAAAAGAATTGTTTTTTGAATGGAAAAAACAACAACAAAGGGCATTTAAAAACTTGAAAAAGACATTTGTATCTGCCCCTATGTTGAAGTTTTTGAACTTCATTAAACCATTTGAAGTCCACATTGATGCAAATGACTTTGTTATTGAAAGGGTCTTCATGTAGGAGGACACCTAATTACTTTAAAAAATAAAAACCTTTATGGAGCACAATTACAATGGCCAATTCACAAGGAATTATCTATTGTTTTATGTTGCCTAAAAACATGGCAACATTACCTAGGGTTGTATAAAAATAAAGTCTTCACAGACAATGTCTCTTTGAAATATGTCGAAACCCAACCAGAAGCTTCAACGAAGAAGTTAAAATGGCACAATACCTTGGCATCATTGGATGTGAAATCGATTCACAAACCAAGATGGGACAAATGATGACGCACTCCCAAACTCCTTGATAGACTCAAATGTGAGTCTAAAGTGAAAATAACAGAAGGATAAAAAGTTGGGGCATGTTCCTTGGTTCGTAGCACTTTTGGGGTAGAGGGGCGTGCTGGAGTTTCGGGATGGGGACTAAAAAGAGTGACAAGCAATTCAATTACTCACACGGACCTGCATAAACCACACAACAAGTTAGTTAGTGCGTAGTTAGAGCATTTTTGGTGCATGAATAAGCCATGGGCAAACATGGACTCATAAGATTCACCACGGCTTGGATTTAGGGGAAGCCATCACCTTCCCCCTTATAGTATTCTCTATGCTTGGCCATGGGGCCAACACCCAAATGTCATTTTGTCCCGAGATTCTCAAGTTGGAGTCTCGAAATTCTCGAAATTGGGACTTACAACTTTGAATTATTATAACTTTGTGTGTAGACCTCCGATTGAGGTGAGGTCTAAAGAAAAGTTATAACCTTCGTTGAGAGTTTTTCAACACTATGTGGCATGACACCTGAAGATAAGGAATTCAGGGCGATTCTTGACTTTTAATGGTCGGGAGTCAAATTAGCAATTTGATTCTCGGCCCTTCTTTTGGCCATAACTTATGTTTTAAGTGCCCAAATGGGTCATAAGAGCTCATTTTAGACATCTACATTTTAAGAGTTTTCCAACGATATAAAGAATTTTTCGATCCAATGAGTTTTGACTCTTGCAATTGCCCTTTGAAAATTTGGGAGTCCATCGGGACTCCAATTCCTAAAGTGGGAGCTTGCTTGGGAATGTGGGGGTTCATTCCCTCACACTTTCCTACATTCCCGCACTTCACTTTTGGCCTGCACCTTTGCCAGCCCTTGCTTCGGTCACGAACCCAAGGTTAAGGTTGTGACAAATGAGGGTATTCAGTTTAAAGGGTAAAAACCAATGGTTCAAGGTCAAATTTTTATAACCTGGACCCAAGTTGACATCAACTTGTTGGAACCGACACAATAATTAAACTATGGAAAAAATGTTTTGCTAGATCTAGAACTGAAACTTGAACCATGAATTTTTTTTTTGAAAACATGGTAAGGATATATATGTAAAAAAATTGATTTTTTTCGAAAGTGAATAAGTAGACAAAACTTTATAATTAATTATTAATTATTAATTAATTGTTCAACTTTATATTTACATAGACCCTTATTTTATTTTTCATAAAACTTTGTACTCGCATAATTTTTAGCATTAGGGAATGTGAAGTGTGTATATATGGAACTGGACTCGATTTAAAAACCAAGTTTAGAGGTTCTTGAATTTGAAAAAAGGTGATAGAACTAGAACCAAAGGGTTCAAAATTTGGAAGAACCTAGGTCAAACTTGTTTTTAGAGTACCATCACAAAAATTTTAAAATGTCAAAATTAGATAAAAGGTTCTTTAAAAAAGGGAGAACCACACAACACTAGATGAGACAATGTAATCCTTAATGTGATGAATAAAAAAGAGGAATTGCAAGTGGAAAAACCCTCGACCAAGACTCAAGGACTAAAGGCCATTTTCCAAAGGGAAAGCGGCCTCAAACAAAGGATAAAAAGGCCTACGTGCAAGATTTGTTTGCACAAAGACATTTCAAAAAATTGGGAGAACAAAAAAAGGTGAAAAAATCACCTTAAAGGAAGGATTATTAATATGGAAATAGTTTTGGATCTATGTGTTAACAAGGAAACGACACATGAAAATCATGCAGGAAGAGCATGATGTGCCCACATCAGGGCATCGCGGGGGCCAAACCACGAGAGTGGTTGTAGGGAAAAAAATTCTACTGACTTGAAATGAAAGAGGACGTAAAGCATTTCGTGCACACCTGTGTGAAGTGTCAGAACATGAAATCCATTTTTTTTTAAAAGTATGGATTATATAGGCTTCCACCAATCCCAAGTGAATCGTGGGAAATTGTTTCCATGGATTTCATGACCCAATTCCCCGAATGGAATGGACACCATTTTGGTAGTAGTCAATCGAATTTCCAAGTTGGCAAATGTGGCTCCAACAAAAATGATTGCAATAACTTTCAATTCAACAAAGTTGCTATTTGACATGTGGGTTAGGCACCTTGGGATGCTTCAATTCACTGTAAATGATAAAGATGCCAAGTTTATAGCAAGCTTCTAGAAGCATTTGTTTTAGAAGGTGGGAACAAAATTGTCTTTTAATATGGCATTCCACCCACAAATTGATGGCCAAATAAAAAGGGTCAATGGGGTGTTGAATCGATACTCAAAAAATATGTTAGCATTAATCAAAGAGATTGGGGCGAACATTTATAAGGCTTGGCAAATTTTTGTTGCAATTCCACAATGCATTCAACAACAAAAATGTCCCCATTCAAATTAGTGTTGGGAGAAGAAACCAAGAAGCCAATGGATTTAGCCATCCCCATGAGACAATTAAAAGTTATGAAAATGGTCAAAGGGTGTGAAAAGTTATAAATATAAGCCAAGAAGCTCTTGGAGCAAGCTAAAAAATGATATGAGAAACATGCCAATAAAACACGAAGGCACGTGGAGTTTGAGGTTGGGCAACATGTGTGGGTAAACACACGAGACTTTAAATGCTCAATGGATTAGCCCCACATTTCATTGCCAAGTATGTAGGGCCTTTTGAAATTTTGCATAACCTGCATCCCAATGTGTACATTAAAGTTGCCACTACTTTTGTGGCACATCCGATGTTTCATGTTTAAAAATTAAAGTTGTTTATACATGATGAACGGACTAGACCAAAAGCAAAAAATGCAACTGGAAGTGGATGCCATCAAAACATAGGTTGGTAGTTGAGGTTAAAGGCATATTTCGCACGAAGCAAACATGTTTCAAAAGTAAAGAATATTTGGTAAAATACAAGGGTTGCCATCATAAGGAGGTAATGTGAATGAAATTTGTTCACTTGGATCACCTCTCACAGATGGTGAATAAATTTGAGCAAGAAAGGGGTCACAAACCTGTAATGAAGAGAATTTGAAAAGAAAAAAAAAACCCCACCTACAAAGAGCCTAAGTGTTGATGAAGGCATGAACCCCTTTTAAAGTGGGGGAGAATGCCCACAAAATAACCGATATAATTAACCTCATTAATTTAAGGTGGGTTAAGGGTTTTTGCAAGTGTAATCGACAACAAAAAGGCCAAAGTTCATGATGGAAAAAACAACTAAAAAAGGCAAGGAGGTGGCAATCAATGGAAATGGATTTGGAGTTGGACTTGAATCGAAAAACTCTAAAGTTCGATTAGGCAAGGTCGGGGTAGTGGTGCGTGTAAATAAAACAACACATCTTTGAATGGAGAAGTTAGACTTCCTGCACATGAACTCATGAATCATGTCTTGTTTGGGTAAAGTGGATTCGAACTATAAAGCCCAGTTTGACACTATGTATTGGTGCATTCATAACCCTTCTGTGGTGATTGGAATTTCCAAGCTAAAGTCAAAGTGGACTCCAAGGAAAGAAAAGACAATTACAAGGGGGAATTTGGGTAGACACCAGAAATGAACGCATTGGGTGAAAACAAAAAACACATTCAATAATACCTCTAGTGTTAAGAACACAAAGACACAACATGAATGGTCTCCTTTGACCAAGAAATAATTAATCCCACTAGTGGGTTGAAATGAAAAAAATGGCATAGGTGCCCAAGGGCGGTCGTCCTTAAGTAACATCAACTTCAACAAGGATGTTGACATCTCTAAAGTGGGGGAAAGTGACATGCCCTTCTAGGTGGACCTTCAAGTGAAAGGATTCACCTAGTCAGGGCCCAAGTCTAGACCATTGCGGGCCGGCCCCCATGGCGGTTTGAATTGCAAGTCTAAATTGGGCTAGGTTTGACTCTCGGTTTGACAACACTCATGAGTCGCATAGATGTTGGCTAGTTAGGGTTTGAGGAAAGGGGCTTGAGGAGATGCCCTTGGTATGTTAAGTCCTTGAATTAAATACAAGTTTATGGTTAAGCCGAAAGATGGGAGATGGTAATCCTAAGCGACAAGGCCTTGTACCACTTGGGAAGCCCGCCACAGGTTGAGTCCCACCCATTTAGAGGCTAGGGTTAGCCTTACATTACAAAATAAGACTCAAAGTTCATCGTGCGTAGTACAACAATAGGTCTTTGGGTGGAAAGGGGGATTTTGGGTAGGGCAGAAGAGGAGCAATGAAGTTTGTTCCCCAATGAAGGCAAAGTAGGATTTTGAGGTCTTCAAGTTTGCTGGTGTAAAGGTTGTCCAACAATGATTTGTGTTATCAACATTAGTGAAGAGGAAAGCATACATTTTCATGGGCATGAGCCTTCTGAATTGCTTTTAGCATTTGCAAAATAGGCCTAGATGTTTGGGAGCAAATGTGAATTGATTTCACCCTTTTGACCAAGGTTATTTTTTCCAAACTTGTGATATGAAATTTTTGGCAAATTTTTCCAAAAAATTAGCCACCTTATTCAAATTTACATTACACTTCTTTTTTTTTGGGTTGAAAACGTGACAAAAATTCTCAAAGAAAGCTTCTATCTCTTGGAAGAGAAATAAGTAGTTAATGAACAAATGTTTTTTCTGAAATCGCCATATTTAGACAATATGTTCCAATGCAAAAATATAGCAGGATTCTTATATTTTTCTACTTTCCCCACTGACGTGAGACCTGTAACCAAATTTGCTAAATGCTCTCGTAGGATGATGGCCAATGTGGCTATTTCACAACATGGGAAACCGAAAAAAAAAAAACCCCACACAGTGGGTTTTGACTTCTCAAAGAGTAGCCATTGGGGAGAAATGGGAATCGGGTTTCGTATTTTGACTTCTCGAAGAGTGGTTGTTGAGGACAAATGTGAATCGGGTTAACCATTTTGACTCCTCGGTTTTTTAAGGACCTCGTTTGGGACCTCAACGTTCTCGTTAGTAGAGAGAGGAAACCAACAGCGAGGGAAAAGCAAAGCAAAGCTGAAGGGAAGAAGGGAAGCGCGAAAGAAAGCGAACAAGAGCGCAGCTGCGGAGCTTTGTGGCTTTCGAACGCCTGGATGCATCCTCCGCTCACTCTGCACAAGCATCCTGCCTGTGCTCTAGTATTTCTTCTACCGCTTTCTCTTTTGATCCTTTTTTTTCTTTCTATAAAGACGTCACTTTTATAAACCCTAATCAATCTTTCAGATGCTTGCAGTTTCTGTTTCTGGTCACCAATTTTGTATTCAACATTTGCTGTTGTCTTTTTCGCAGCTGCTATCTTTCCTGCTTGTGCTGTAGTATTTCTTCTACTCCTTTTCCCTTTCAATCCTATTTTTTTCTTTCACAAAAGACGTCACTTTTATAAACCCTGATCAATCTTTCAGACGCTTTGCAGTTTCTGTTTCTGGTTACCAATTTTTTATTCACATTTTGCTGTTGTCTTTTTGTATCTGCAATCTGGTTGTTGTTCATCTGTCAGAGTAAATCCATGTTTTCTGCTCCCTTCTTTTGCTTCTAGGGTGAGATGACCAACTTGTGTGTGCGTGCGTGCGTGTGTGTTTGTGGTGCGGGGTTTTATGAGCATGACAAACTTGGTCTTGGAAAAGTGGGGAATATGCCTGCAGATGCTGCTTTTTTGGATGATCTTTCGGGGATTAGGTTTCTGCTTACAGAGACTTTTGATGGTTTTGTCTTTGTTTTCAGTTTGGGGTTGATGTGGTGGCATGGCAGATCATTGAGAACTTCAAGAAGTGTCATGAGGATCATCCCGTTCAGAAATTCTTTGGTGTATGCAATGATCTGAAAATTGAGCTTGACCGCTGTTTCCGTGAGGAGGTGGGTTCCTTATCTCTCTTTGTTCTTGGAGATTCTTGAAGAGGGGTTGAAGGTCAATGTTCTCAGCTTGTGGACCTATAACCTAGAAACATGCACAGCTGTGTGTGTGTGTGTGTGTGTGTGTGTGTGTGTGGGTGTGTGAGAGAGAGAGGGAGAGGGAGGATGCAAAGATCATTTGGGCATTCGTGGTGATGTTGGTTGACAGAAAGCAGAGAAGCGGAAAGCCAATTTTGAAGCAAGCAAGCAATTCAAGGAGAAGCTTAGGGCTAGCAAAGCTGCAAAGGCTGCTGCAGAGACAGCCTCCCCCTCACAGCTTGACTGAGCTGAGATTTTTGTCTTTTCTCTTCTTCAATAGAACTTGCTACTTTCCTTTACCACTCCTCCTAGGTTTATAGCCTCATCCAAACTGCAATACTTGTTTATGGTGACATGGCCTCTGTAAAATCAGAAACAAGATTGTCAGCAGACAATCCAATTAGAGAAAAGCAGCCTGAGAGAAGATTATCAGAAAGTTCACCTACATTAGGGTGGGAGAGGAGGGGTGCTCGGAAGCCTCATATAATTTTGGCTGCAAGTGGGAGTGTGGCAGCAATCAAGTTCGGAGTTCTTGCTGATTGCTTGTCTGATTGGGCAGAAGTGAGGGCTGTGGCAACAAAGCCAGCATTGCACTTTATTGACAAGAGTGCACTTCCAGCTAGTGTAAAGCTTTACACAGATGAAGATGAATGGACAAGTTGGAGCAAAATAGGGGACAATGTGCTCCACATAGAGCTTCGAAAATGGGCTGATGCAATGCTGATTGCCCCCCTCTCTGCAAACACACTTGCTAAGGTAACATATAACTTTTTCAAGCTCCTCTTCATGCTAGGACTCTAGCATCCTGTTTGTCCTTGGTGGAACACATGGCACAGGAATATTGTAGGAACTGTATCTTGGGGGTGGATTTTTCGATCTCTGGTTTAGTCAAATGAGAATCATCCACGGAACTAAATGCAAGTGTGTGCAGGTTGCAGGAGGGTTGTGCGACAATCTTCTCACTTGCATTGTGCGTGCTTGGGATTTCTCAAAGCCTATGTTTGTTGCACCTGCAATGAACACATTGATGTGGACAAGCCCATTTACACAGCGCCATCTTTCATCATTGGATGATTTGGGGGTTATTGTTATCTCCCCAATCTCCAAAAGGCTAGCATGTGGAGACACTGGAAATGGAGCTATGGCAGAGCCAGCTGCCATTGACTCAGCTGTCAGACTATCTGTTTTGAAAGCAGAGAGCATTGGGAATGCACTTCCTATACCCCGCACAGTATAATTGTTCTCTGTGGTTTGAAGCCTTCCTATGGACAGGCTTGTGTCCATGAATCTGACAAATGAGCTTCATCATTTGCAGTGTTTCAGGCAGTTTTTCTTCTACAGTGGTGAGACACTCCAGCTTCATTATCCCTGTTCATTTGATGATTATCAAGGTCCTTTGTTTTAACCTGATTCTCAATTGGTTTTCACAATTAGTCAGTGGTGACTCTCAGAACCAGTTAGACCTGCTGGAACCTGGATACTGCTGGGTTGACAAAAATAAATGTTCATTTTCCCAAATAGTTCTCACAACAAACTGGAAACTTCTTATCAACTAGATATCCAAAATGTGTGTTTTTCTTATACCTTAGGGCATCTCCACCCAAACCCCCTATTTCGGGCCTCTACCAATGTACACCACTTCCAACATGTACTCTAAACTTTTGGACACACCCTTAGGATTATCTCCATCTACATAGATGGCAGTATTATTTTTAGAGTAATACTCCAAACATGAACTTGCAGAATGTAGAATATTATGATACCCCTCTGATCTGATTGATTCCAACGGCGAAAAGACAATCCTTGAAAATATTAATTTCTTAGTTATTTGTAAACTAGTATTTTATTTGTTTGTTTGCATCTGTTCCATAAAAATGTGTACGGTGATATGATAGGATACCTTTAGCTAAGCATGAATGCAATCAAAGTGATAAGTGAAGGATAACGTGGCCATGTCCATATCTCATTGGACAATCACATGGTGTGATTTGACTAAATATGTGACTAAAATTGAGGTGTAAATAATCCCATATTCTTGCACAATATCCAAGCTTGATGTTGTTTTAACTTTTGTTTTAAAGTATGAACACTACTCCAATGGAGATGTTGGAGAAGTGATATTTTAATATATATGTAGTTCACATTGTACAAAGCCAAATTCCCTCAATCTATAATTGGTCATGATTCTCTGTCCAAGGTGATCATGAATCAAAGGATTAATTTGTAATGAATTCACATAGCATTTCATGGAATACAATTATGTTTCCTTTAAAGCATTATACACATTTGTTGCATAATTTGAAAATTTTATCAACTTACAAACTTGTTTGAAAACATGAATAAGTTTGATTCCTGTTATTAGATGTATAATATGTAGTTTAAAACAAAATACATGACCACAAGTTATATTGTAACTTATTTCAAAACAACAAAAAAGAATCAATTTCATTTCAACTTTTAAATACATAATGTGAGGTGAAATAAGCTTGGATGCCACGCATTTTTATGCGATGGCTTATGGATGGACAATGCATAATAGGATGATGTAACCCTACAAAACTTTATTTATAAACACATCGTAGAGTTGGAAAATGTACGAAAGAATAAGAAAAAGGAAAAGGGAGAATTTATAGGATGTCAAGTTAGTTCAAACTAGATGTCAAAATGTCTCCATGTCAAAAATTGATTGCTATAGTAGGTCAGCTGTATTTCTTGATGTCAAAAATTGATCGCCTACAATAGGTTGGTTGTGGTGATGAGAGGTGTGTCCTAAAGGGGTGGCGGTTGACAAATAATTAAGCCTTTGACTATAGCCCAACTTAAGATGGAAGATGTTTACATCTTTTGCAATGTGATCGAAATTTTTTGATGAATGAAAGTAACCAAGACAACTTGAACTTACATTGTCTTTGGGCCCTAATTTGACTCTCATATTATGGTTTCATCCCAAATTGAAATAAAATCAAAAAATGAACAATTGGTTATCATTTACTCAAATTTCAACATCCCAAGGTTTGATCTTCACATGATTTGATTTTAGAAAAAAAATGAGGGGTGAAAAAAAACAAAACTAAATAAGATAGTGCAACTTTTTTACCCAATTTTGGTGATTTTTTTAATTTTAATCCAATGTTTTGTGGGTATTTTTTATTTTTAAGAATATGTAATCCTTGAATCTTATATATATATTGCAAATGTGGTAAAACCTTGGGGTAAGGGGTCTTTTTTTTAAAATTTAAGAACTTATGAATAAAAGTAATATTGTTTTGCCTAACAAGTAGGGGTTATTGGGAATAGGGTTTTCTAAAAAGGATGTAGTTACAAGTGTGGTTTGGATTTAGTGTTGTAATTTCACTGTGAAAAAGGGGGGTGTTTTGCAATTAGCCTTATGACTCAATTTTTGAATTGTAAAAGACACTTGCAACTCATTGTATTTATACGTTGTGAGTGCTAACAAACAAATTGCATGAATTGCAAAATTGCAACTCATCGTATATAAGGTGCAATTCATTACAATTCAATTGCAACTTAGTCAAAACAACTCCTTTTGAACTACTATGCAATTCCATGATAATTGTACCCATGATGTCATGTTGACATCATTAATGGTCATTCATTTATTAAAATCTAACACGTGGCATTATGAAGATTTTTGAAATGTTTTTTCGAAATATTGATCTCCATCATCCATTATGATTATTAATGACGGTATGAGATTGTGACATGTGGCACAATAAATAGTTCCACATGGCATGTTAATTGTATTTTGGAAAAAAAATTAAAAATTAAAAAAATTTTAATAGCTAAGTAGGTTGTACATAACCATAGGTAGGTAGGTTGGTAGGTCTTAAGACCTACATACTTACATATTTACCTAGGACCTTCCTATCTACTTACATAAGTAGGTAAAAAAGTAGGATCTACTTACTTACCTACCTAGGTAAGTAAGTAGGAAAGCACAAAATTAACTGCATTAAAAAATAACCATGACATTTTTTTTTTAATTTTATGTTTTGCCTTTGGGTTAAGCTTTTTAAAATTCATCCCAAAATGGCACATGTATTTTAATGTGAAAACATAAGAGAACAAGCTTTCTTTATATAGTTTGTAACATGTGATTTAAAGACAAAGCATATGGGTTAAATCTTTTAGTTGTTCATTAGTTGCAAATTGAGTTACAACTATAGCATTTAAGCGCTCAAAGCACGCTAGATCCAAGGGGAAGGCTCCACTCTTTTAGGTTGAAAAAAAACTTGAACCCCTCCTACTAGTGCATCTAGTGCACTAAAAATCGTCAAAAATGGAATAAAATTGAAAAAGTTATGGCCCTTCAAAATAAAAGGGGTCAAAAATTCAAAAAAACAAACCACCAAATGCTACAAAGATTGGTTTCCAAACATCAACAAAATTCCTTGTATGTTGTTTTGTTGTTGTTAAAGTTCAAAGATGATTTGTAAAACTTCATTCAACACTCTTATAACACTTTAAATCGTTTTAAATGAATAAGAAATAAAAAAAAGTTATGAGGTTTGAAAGTAGGAGGGGTCCAAAGAGAAAAAAAAAAAACGTGTTTTGTAAGTTGAAAAGTTTATTTCTCTTCTTGTTATTTTTTCATTACTCATTTTCCTTTGCATTTCAAAGATGATTTTAGAACTTGAGGTAGCGCTTCCAAAACAATTTAAATCATTCAAAATGAAACACATATGATGAAAACATAAATAACCAATGAATATGTATTTTTATTAAATTATAAGTAGTTGTATTATAGTCTAAACATAGTTGAATAGTAATACTTTAGTAATGGTGCACTAATGGCCATATTAATTGCATTAATGGGAATCATAATAAAAAACTAATTGCAAATGTATTCCATAGTGGGTGGTGGAAATGTGGATACGTGGCATGATCACATGTATGTACATCAAGGACCCGTAGTCGATGCAGCTTTTAGTCGATGTACTAACTATAATCTCCAACTATCTACGTAGATAGTCGACAAGACTATTGAGCAACGTAGATAGTCGACTAGATTACTGAGCAATAGTCATAATAGACTAGACTACAGAGCAACGGTCATAATCGATTAGACTACCGAGCAACGGTCATAATCGACTATTACTCAGTTGTAGTCAGGTCAATAAAAATTCAAAATAAACGTAACTTGCTACTCGTGAGCACAACACACTACAGATTGTTGCGACTCGTGAGTGCAACACACTACAGACTGTTGCGACTCATGAGCGCAACACACTGCAGACTGTTGTTTACTACACTACACAATTGTTGTCACTAATTTATCATGGATGATGGAGTCCCCTGCCCCATCGGTCAACAATCGCTCAGAAGAGGGCTCGCAATGAGTAAACGACAACAGTCTACAGTTGACTAATTCAAGGCCAAAGTAGTCGACTACATAGTCGATTATAGTCGACTATGTATCTATGGGCTAGAGGATAGATAGTTACAACTACGACTATATGTAAATAAGGACCGACTACGAGTCCCTGATGTACATTGTACACTAGTTGTAATATAGTTGTTGTTTTAATGACACATTTATAATAGTTCTAAAGTAGTTGCCACATGCAACTACAATGCAACTCCTGAAAAAATCAAACATGGTTGACTACATATGTATGTATGATGTGTATAAATTATTGTATAAAAGACCCATTTTCAACTCACTTGCAACTATAATACAACTAACTGATTTTTTGACATGATAATTTATTTATTAATACACCATATTTCTAAGGGGATAATTGCACAGTAGTTGTAATATCCAAGGAATAATTACATAACAATTGTATATGATTTATTTTTTTGAGTTTTAGTTGTAGGGTAGTGCGGTTTCGGTGGATGCGATTTTTCATAATGTTTTAAAGTGTTGTTATTCATGTTAGCATGATTTTTAATTTTTTAAATCAACACAAAATATTTCAAAAAAGAAAAACAATGTGAAGAACATATTTTGAAACAAATCACATGTTTATTATGTCACATTTTGTTTTAATGTACAATGAAATCAAACATTTTTGCAATTTGGACCAACAATAGGTAGGAGAAGCTACAATATTTAATCCTAAAGTTTAACTTGCATCACCATTCGAAATGTAAATGAAGTGTTTCTCTAGAAAAAGACTTTTGGGTCCAACACAACTTGAAAAACAAAGGGCTTGAAAATATAAAAGATTTTGGATTTTGGAATAACTAAATTGACACATGACTAAAATTGATAAACACTAACAAAATCACAAGAATTGAATGTGACACACTTGAGACCTTCAAATTGGAAACCTTGAACCTTCAAATTGGACATAGAAAACCTAACATAATTTTACAAAGAAAAAAATATGACATAAAAAATAAAATAAAATAAACATATGACCTTAAGAAAACACAAAAAATGGAAAACACATGATAGCCCACTCATATATGAAAAACATAAAGGTTTTTCGTGAACACCCATTTCATCATTGGAATGTTGCAAAAAATAGAAGTGCATGTTTCTTAAACCTTTGTGTTACTAATAGCCCATATGCACCTTTACCCTATAACACACCAACAAAAAATAATCAACACACTTTTTTTAAACATGGAAAAATCCATAAATATTGAAAACAGCACAAAGTCAAAACAAAAAAACCAATAGATTTTTCAAAATAAGTCAAAGACTTCTTCAAAAAGGTCTTTGTTTTCCATGAGCTTGTTGTTCTTTTCAATCATAGTAACCTCAAATGTTAGAAAGTTGTTCATGTTTTTAAGGTTCAAGACTTTAATAGGCATAGTCAAAATGAACAAAAATAATGTGAAAGAAAAAATAAATAAAACATGGGACAATAACTAGTAACCTTTACTTTGGTTTAAAACACATACTTTGACAACAAGGAACAATGTATTGACAATGGATTGAATAATAACCCAAATTTGGCACATTAGCATTACGGAGGACAAATGCAAAGCTTGCTAATGTTCATAACAAATGGAGATTGCATAATGATATTCAAGAATTTCTTGAAACAAGATGATGCAGAAGGTAATTATATCTTCATATGAATTTTGACCATCCTAACAAATAACCCTACAATAATATAAAAGTCATTTCACTCTTGCCTTCCCCTCCCATATTTTAAAATCCATGTTATAGTTTTTTTAAGGAACTTTGAGCACCTTCCAAACTCACCTCCATAAAACCATGGTAGATTATGACATCATCAATGGCATACTAACATGCCTTTGACATAACATGACCAAATTAGGACCCTTTGAATGGGCATGGTAACTAAAATGGTGACCAAAAAAAATGTTTGTTAAAGTAATGATCAATGTCGAGAAATTAGACCCTTTTGTTTTCACATAGGCAATTACTTTTTCAAGTAAACCAAATGAATCAAACACAATGTTTACTCAATTTGCCATGGCTACACTAATTATGTTGTTCTTCAAATGTCCCCATAGTCACAAGGTCAACTCCCATGAGTTGTTGATGAAGTTGACAACCATGGCAAAAATGTCATATTTAGCTTGCAACATCCAAAAATGAAAAGGAAATGTACATGTAGCACAAGATGTAAAAGAAGGCAAAACATATTTATCGTTAATTTTGTCCACAACATCTAAAAGCACTTCATTCTTGAGTTGTCCTTAAAAAGGAAACTAAATAGACTCGCATTGATGTAAAACCAATTGCTTCAACCATGGATTCTTGATATAAGACAAAGGATTGTATCCTTTAGCAATATATTACACCATATATTCTAGAAAAACTTGTTGCAGAGATTTGTTATAAGGGTGTTGGCTACCAAAAAACATTGTGATATGAAGTGGTTGCATTGTTTTCATTTTTTTTGCAAACTATATTTGATTAATAGATTCCCACTCTCTACATAAAAAATAACTCTGCCTCCAACATTCCTATGGATGTTTAATATAAACATGTCTTTCCAACAAACTTGTGTCATAATATTTGTTATAGTCTATAAGCCTTTTTGTTCTTCCCTTGGGTAAGCATCCTAACATCAACTTGTTATGAAATAGGACTTGACGGAGAATACAACACAAGTTTTGTGGATTGCAAACACTAATTAATTGCAAATCATTAAGAACAAATAAGGCCCAATAATCAAAGGTGCAATGCTAGGGATACTAGATGTCATGACTAGTGAGGAGTGCCTGAGCTACCTCCATGTCATTGTTGGACGCCTTTTGAGATCTAATTGGTGTGTTAGTGGAAGATAAAAGGGTAGTTGTATGGTACATTACTAAACAAAATGGACCATCACATTTTTAGTTTTTTAACCATTTTGCATATAATTTAAAGCTTTTATTGGATGTCACAAAAAAAGATTCATCTATGTGAGGCTAACACAAAAAGTCTTTCAACAATGAAAGAAACATAACAAAATAATGGACAATCAATCTTAGAAGGATTTTTTATGGACTATGTTAGTCCATCTAAATTTGAATATGATTTTTTTTGCTCACAATATGTTTGTACAATGTTTTTGAAACTTTGGGACATATTGCTTTGAAAGTTGATAAATCTTAAGGTCAAAAAATAAAGTAAGAAAATATCCTATTTGTGAATATATCAAATAATATTCCATTGAAAAAATTCTAAATGGAAAAATCTTTTTGATATTAACATTGATGATTTTCAAGACCATTCATTAATAATATTCATTAATAATATATATTTTAAAGGAGCTTAAAATTGTGGCCCAAACTTGGATTTTGAAAAAAATGTTAACTTTAACATCATTTGAACCAATTTGAGAGTTGAACTAATTTACAAGGCTTAAAATTAGTTCAAAATACAAAGGATGGGGACTTTCAATGGGACTATCAAATGTCATATTTGTTAAACCCTAATGTATTTTAACCTAGAAATAAGAGTTGTAATTATTCATGCCATTTTTTGAAATAACTCAACTACATGCACAAAAAAACAAAATAAAATAAAATTGTTCATTAGACCCACAACTACTTTGTAACACTTTCATCATTTTTCTTTAATGCACGACAAAGAAACATTTACAAGTTATGATTGTAAGACGGTAAGTGAAATTCAATAGTGTCAAGGTTCAAAAACTTTTTGTTGACATTTGCAAACACCGCAACAAAGAACCATCGATAGTCAAGCCTTTAGGACATCGATTCCATGATGGAGGTTCAATTGGGTCACATTATAAAAATTGAGTAAACCATAACTACATGATCCAAAGGTTGATTAAGGTCAATGCAAGGTTGAGCAAACCAAAATGGATGTAATGGTGGCATATTTTGCAATGTGAGCATCGTTTAAATGGGGTAAATTTGGAGTTATCAATTTAAGGACTTAATTTGAAGTTGTTACTTGAGTATCTATATGATGTAAGTATTTTATATGCATAATATGTAAATTTTAAAAAGCTATGAACATTTCAAATGAACAATAAGGATTGTATAGTTGACAAAAAATATTATATGGATTTCAAAATGGTTCAATTATTGATACTATGGTTGGCAAGGACTTAAATTTAGTGAAATAATATATCAATGAAAAAAGTTTCAAAATTCTCACACCATGTCAACTATATGTTATTTTTATGGAGCTTTTTGTCATTAAAAAACAATTTTTTTTTTACAAAGTTGACATCATGTTGAAAAAACATTTTTTAATGTTAGATTTGTGCACACATGTACAAAATAATGATATCTATGGTGGTTTGAACATAAGTGGAAAAAAAATGTTTAATTATCCTAGTGTTCAAATAAAAATACAAAGGAAATGCTACCAAATGGATTAAATGGAACTTTTTATCTACCATTTTTGGTCCTCTCAACCTTGCACCCACTTATTAATCTCAATGCACATATGGTTGTTTTGCTACAAGTCTTGAGTTGTGATGGGAATGACAATTTCATTGATAACTACTACTACACCACTATGTGGGTCAATATGGTCCCATTTATGATGTTAATATTGCTCAAGCTTATGGGCATGCCCTCCCCATCAAATTAGGACCCTTTTACATAAAAAGATCAAAAGAGATTGGAAAAGTGATTTTTTTTTGGATCTACCATATGAATGTTTTTATAAATAATTTATTTGGGTTGACATTTGGTAACGTAAATAAAATTAGAACACTAAATCTACTAAGTAGGGGAGTGTTAAGGGACAATAGTTATTGTCACTAGATGGTAATACCATCAAATGGTAAAGTAAATGTAAGAAAATTCTAGAATGAAAGGTTCCATGACAGTAATATAGTTAATGCAGTGAATTACTTGGTAGAATAACCATAAAATAATTATGGGGAAGAATTTGAATAAAATAATATTTGGTTGTGGAATTTTTTTAAAATTTAATTCATTTAAAAGGGCAATTGTTTAGTTGCTAGTGATGGTTCCAACCATGTTATAAAGAGCCACACAACCATTGTTTTTTCGTTGTTTTTTAAAGAATATTCTTTTTAAAAAATTAATATGTCTTTCAAAAAACATTAAAAACATTTAAATCTTTTTTGATACTATCATGGGTTTCAAACTACCTAATAGGATCCACTACAATATGTAACCATTGCTTATAGAATCCAAAAAAAAAAAGAGATTTTCTTTTCCATTTTATGATGTTTAAAAAATGATTACAACAACATTTATATGTTATTTCAACACAATACATTGTCCAATTTGACATGATTTGGATGAGCATTTGGGAGTCATAAGGACTAACATATAATTGTAACTAATGCTTATGTCCTTTGGAACACTATTAAATAGCTCAAAAATGTTAGAATGACATTGGATTTTTTTGTGATTTTTATTTTATACTAGTGTGAACCTGGTGCATAATGCACCCGTAGAGTAATAACTGTCACAAAAAACAAAACCCATCAAAAAAAAAAAAACAAACAAACAAACAAAAACAAAAACAAAACAAAAAAACAAAGGTCCGGGTAGTGCTTGGAAACTGCTCGAACAGACAGACAGACAGACATGTAGCTTTAATATATAAGATAGTAGTTTAAACGTGTGTAGATGTGTACATGGTTAAAATGTGTTATCTAAACTAATTGGGAAATTTTGGATTTTTTTTTATAAGTTGTAAATTCTTGAATCACTTTGCAATATATGTTAAGGTTACAAGAATTTTTTTGCTCATCAAGCATGTTTGGAAGTTGGAGCTTGAATTCAATACGTAAGGTTTCAATGTACTTAATTCAATTATTTTGGTTGAGGGATTTTCCTAGGTGACGACGGTTATTCATGGACAACATCACTTGAAAACAAAAAGCATGTTTGTTTCGTGAATGAAAAACTTGTAACAACTCTTGCTGATAGTGGTTTCAAGGTGTTTAAGAACGATGGCAATGTCTAGTTGCTATGGAAAGATTACACCAAGGCAAGCATAAAGAGTTGAAGAAGTTTGGCAAACTTTGAGGTGTACACGGATTATGGAAAATCATATTGAAGAAGCTAACAATGTTATGTGTGAAGAGTTATATACTCCACCTCAAAGTCCATTTACACTAACTAATGTTGATGCATAAGTTGATGCAATTGTGAGCTTTGTAGCAAGGCAAGCAAGTCTAATGTTTGAGTTACATCAAAAAATTGTGACAGATTTATTGCATCCATGTTGTAAACCTTTTGCACTTACAACTTCATCTTTGATGCAAAAATTAAAAATAGTCAAGGAACATCCATGTTTTGGTAATAATCAGAGATCAATTTGGGAGCCTCCACCATTTGGTAGTAACTTTGTACAAGTAATTGTTGGTGTGGAGGTTGGATTGCAAGTTGACAATGTCAAACAACACAAGGTATTTTTTCTAATTTTGTCAAAATTTCTCAGCTAGTTCAATGTTTACCAGTTCAAATGTTTGAAACATACATTGCATTCATCTGTCATTCATTTTGATTTAAGTTTAATGTATCAAACAAGTCACTAATTAACCTCTTTAAATCAATTATGTTATGGGTCTACAATGATCATGGACCTCATGAACTTTGGCAAAAGGAAAAGACTTTTAGGGTTTCAACTAACCGAAAGTTATATTAGGGAGGGGGCCAAAGAGGTGTTTCATGACACTTGGTATGCACAGAAGAGGAGGTGAGACACTTGTGAACATGTAAAAAGGTATCGTGAATGCTTGAAAATTTCCAAATTAGAACAAATAACTCAAGATGAGTCTCCCCCAAACCCTCCAATTTTAGATGACATTGGCAATGTTGTGCAGTTTTCAAATAATAGAGAGTAATAGATTAGTGCAAGTTTGGCAAAAAAGATGATATCCTTCACTATCAATGAGTTCAAAAATTTTGGAACAAGAATCTGGTAGTTAACAATTGAAAAGATGTTGTCACACTCTTTAATAAAGGATTATTTGCCAACCTTCATAATACAAGGCAAAACTATGAGATTGTTCAAAACATCAAAAAAGGAATGAACACTCATTTGGTGGGCCAATAGGAATCAAAGGTTGTGATGGCTAAGGATATTGTGTGCAGCCTTATTATTTCACATGTTATGAATAATGGGAGAGGAATTGCAAGGTTACTAGGTGTAGATAGGTGGAATATCAAGAAAGGTATGGAGTGCAAAATTTTGTTAGACATTTATAAGGATGCATTTTGGTTCAATTATAAACGACGCAAGCAGATTGAAGGTCTCCTTGAAAGTTTGAAAGAAATAATGAATAATTAGTAGACTATTAAGTCTACAATATCTCCAAATAGAATGGATGTGGCAAGGAGATGGATAGGAGTAAGGCTTTATGGAAGCCACCCAACACATTACATACACACCTTGAAGGTGATGCTTATGCCACAATTTGGTTTTTGCAATTTTGTTCCTCTATAATTTTCATCATAGATTCAAGAATGTACACAATTTAGTGTACCTTTGAACTTCCTTTGATATCATAATTCAACTTGATCGATGAAACATGTTTCGTATTCAATATAATCAAATTGATGCAGAAATCAAATTTCCATGCTTAAACATATTCAAATTGTACAATATTTATTTTAAAGATTTAGACTGATGCAAAAATTTCATCTTTTATTTCTATTGTTTGATTTAGATTTCCATGTTTGGATATATTCAAGTTATATGCAAAATTCAAGTTGAATGCTTGAATTTGAAAGGCTTGACATTTGTTCCTCAAGTATTTTAACTTTTTTTTAGTCCAAGGCCTCCAACTAACCAATTTGCATATTGGTATCACTTCATGCAATGGATATTACATCCTTCTAAGGCCTTAAAGCACTTTGTTGTTTTTGCATTATTTTTTTTTAATATTTACATATGAGGACCTATGTTCATCATCCATAAACTAAGGTGAACCTTAAAAAATTGATAGATAGGATTGAGGGGGGGGGGTGAAAAAAAATGAGTAGGTAGTTAATTAGGTATTTGGCTATGAAAAAAGCATAGATAGATAGGTAGTTAGGTAGATAGGCAAGTTAGTAGGGTATGTAATTAGTAAGGTAGCTAGGTTAGTAGGGTAGGTGGTTAGTACAGTAGCTAGGTCGCTAGGTCAATAGCATAACTAGTTATTAGTGTAGCTATGTCAATAGGGGATAATAAATAAGGTATCAAGGTTGGTGCAGTACTTAGGAGGGTAGGAAAGTGAGCAGGGTAGCAGGTCAGGTCCAGGGGAAAAACGGCCAAGAACCAAAGAAAAAAAAGAAAAGGGTACAGTGGTCAGCAGCAAAAAGAAATGGACTGTGATGAACCCCATCTTGCGCCAAATGAAAAAATGCACCCCATCCAGTGGACAGAACGGCCAACTGATGCATTTGGTGGCTGCTGGTTCACTCTGCCCCCCATGTTGGTACTTGGTACCTTTACCTTTTTGAGGGAGAGTGGCGATATGAAGCACAAAAAATGTTAGATTTGAACTCACAGAGCCTGATTTAGTCTAAGCATGGGATATTAGTAACATTATAAACAATTTAAATAAATTTGGTGATTTTTACCATGGTAGACGTCGTGGGTGCTGGTTCACCCAAGGATAATTACAACTATGTGGACATATAATGTTGGGGTAACAGAGGAATGAGTCAAATTTGGTTAGAGGCCAGAGAGTAAAGTTAAATTGTTTTCAGAATCCTCATTTTGTTTTGGCCACTTCGTCATAAATACCTACCTCTAGGAACGTATTGTCTAAATATGGCGACGTCACAGAGATTGCTCTAGATTTGCTTTGTAGCCGCAGCCGTGCGAAATTTGACCCCCAAAAAAAGGACTATCAGTCACTAGATCTCTTTAAATCTCATGCGTGCTTACGCTTGTCCGGACTGCGGACTCTGCGCAAGTGACAGCTTGCACTTATCTGGATCAGACTGCACGGAATTCTGCAGAAATTGTGGCTTTGAAGTCTAGAACTAGGTAAGAAGCTGCTCATCAGGACTGCTGAGCTCCAAAAATTTGGTGTAAGTTTTATGTGTTTGTTTGAGGCCTTCTGGTGATAAATTGAGAGCGACATTAGAGAAGAAGATTATAGAGGCAGACTTCTTCACTCATAACCTGAGGGACAAGATGGCAAGTGAAAGGTTGCATTGGGTGCTTGTGCATGGTGCTTGGCACGGAGCTTGGATGTACTACAAGACAATGGCGTTGCTGCAACAAGAGGGGTACAAAGTAACTGCTGTGGATTTGGCATCCTGTGGCACCAGC